>JABLTH010084621.1_pt1 | contig 24321 bp, 21 predicted proteins | sample 7875711 | NCBI WGS metagenome assembly JABLTH01 (sample SAMN14941262, study PRJNA633318) | bioreactor metagenome | isolation source: bioreactor | place: China | collected 2019-03-05 | reverse complement strand
TGGGCAAAAAATTCTACGTGGTGGTCAACATCGCGCCGCACAACGCCAAGCTGAAGACGTTCATCCGTGACCTGAAGCCGGTGGTGGATATGGGGCCGGACGCGCTGATCATGTCGGATCCGGGTTTAATCATGCTGGTTCGGGAGAACTTCCCGGAGATGGATATTCACCTCTCCGTGCAGGCTAACGCCGTGAACTGGGCGACGGTCAAATTCTGGAAACAGATGGGGCTGACCCGCGTCATTCTGTCGCGTGAACTTTCCCTCGACGAGATTGAAGAGATCCGCACCCAGGTGCCGGATATGGAAATCGAAATTTTCGTTCACGGTGCGCTGTGCATGGCCTACTCCGGGCGTTGCCTGCTATCCGGTTACATCAACAAGCGCGACCCGAACCAGGGCACCTGCACCAACGCCTGCCGCTGGGAATATAATGTCCAGGAAGGCAAAGAGGACGATATCGGTAATATCGTCCACAAGCATGAGCCAATCCCGGTTACGAACGTTGAGCCTACGCTGGGCATCGGCGCGTCAACCGACAGCGTGTTTATGATTGAAGAGGCCAAACGTCCGGGCGAGTACATGACCGCCTTTGAAGACGAGCATGGCACGTACATCATGAACTCAAAAGATCTGCGCGCCGTCGCCCACGTTGAACGCCTGACCCAGATGGGCGTGCACTCCCTGAAAATTGAGGGCCGCACCAAATCCTATTACTACTGCGCGCGTACCGCACAGGTGTACCGCAAAGCGATTGACGACGCGGCAGCCGGTAAACCGTTCGACACCAGCCTGCTGGAAACCCTGGAAGGCCTGGCGCACCGCGGCTATACCGAAGGTTTCCTGCGTCGTCATACCCATGACGACTACCAGAACTACGAGCATGGCTACTCCGTGTCCGAGCGTCAGCAGTTTGTCGGCGATTTTACCGGCGAGCGCAAAGGTGCGCTCGCCGCCGTGGCGGTGAAAAACAAGTTCACCAAAGGCGACAGCCTGGAGCTGATGACCCCGCAGGGCAACATGAACTTCACGCTGGAACACCTGGAGAACGGCAAAGGCGAAGCGATTGAGGTTGCGCCGGGCCATGGCCATACCGTCTGGCTGCCGGTACCGGAAGAGGTGGAGCTGGAGTTTGCCCTGCTGATGCGCAATTTCAACGGTGAAAGCACCCGAAATCCGCATAGTAAATAGTCAACCAGGGAAATTTTTTCGCGCCGGGAAAATTCTTAGAATCGGATCACATACCGCTTCGTTCAATACGGGTATTATCCCCAGCGCTGAAAAACATAACCCATAAATGCTAGCTGTACCAGGAACCACCTCCTTAGCCCGCGTAATCTCCCTTACGTGGGCTTATTTTTTTAATGCTCTGTTTTTCGCCATTCTGCTGCACTTGCATGGAACATCTCCTGAGGAAATAAAATTACACTTTTGATGCCTGTAGGCGATCGCATCACCTTGTTTCTACAACAATCCATTTGAATCAAAAGATGTCAGGCCTTACCATCAATAACCACTCAAAAAGCAAGGGATTCTATATGTACACCTATAAGATGGTTCAGATACCACCAAACATTTCTATCAAGGCAAAGAATAATAAAGATGGCATTGCAGCAGCGTATTTAGAGCAAGAAGTGAATTCCTGGGCTGCCGAAGGGTGGGAATTCCAGCGCGTTGATACAATCGGTATAGAAGAGCGGCCAGGGTGCTTTGGCGGAAATAAATCAACATTGACCCACTATTATGTCATTACTTTCAGAAAAGAAGTGACAGATGCTTAAATGGCTTAGCATACATTTCATACTCTTATACCGTAACCATGCCCCAATGAGTATCCGTAATCGCTGCCGCCATACTCCTTCTTGCTCAAAGTACACGCTGATTAGCCTGAAGCGGTTCGGTTTTCTGAAAGGGTGGAGATTGGGATTACAACGCATTTATCGCTGTCGTCGTCCTCATGGAGGTTTCGATTACCCTCCTCATAAATGAGTCTAAATTGGAAAGGCCTCCAGATAAAATTGGCGGCCTTATTTTTCCCTTTCATCCTGTTCTTACCCGCTTTTTTCGTCACTGCTATACACTCTTACTAACGCTAAAAAAGGGAGCAGCGAGGATGGCAACCTATCCAGACAGTTTATTGATTCTCAATGGTAAAAGTGCAGGCAACGATCTGCTGCGTCAGGCAATCACTGATTTGCGGGAAGATGGGGCGCGGATCCATGTACGGGTCACGTGGGAAAAAGGCGACGCGGCACGGTATATCCATGAAGGCCTGACGTTGGGTGTCGAAACCATTATCTCCGGCGGCGGCGACGGCACCATCAATGAGATCGCCTCTGCGCTTGTCGACCTGCCCACCGAAGGCCGTCCGGTGATGGGCATTTTACCGCTCGGTACCGCCAATGATTTTGCCACCAGCGCTGGCATTCCGGAGGAGTTGAGTAAAGCCCTGCAACTGGCGATCCTTGGCAAAGCTACCGCCGTGGACATTGCGCAGGTGAATGACAAAACCTGCTTTATCAACATGGCGACGGGCGGGTTCGGCACGCGGATCACCAGCGAAACGCCGGAAAAACTCAAAGCGGCGCTGGGCGGTGTCTCTTATCTGATCCACGGCCTGATGCGCATGGACACCCTCAAGCCTGACCGCTGCGAAATTCGCGGCGAGGATTTCCAGTGGCAGGGAGACGCGCTGGTGATTGGCATTGGCAACGGTCGTCAGGCAGGCGGCGGGCAGCAGCTTTGCCCGGAGGCGCTGATTAATGACGGTCAGCTTCAGCTGCGTATTTTCACCGGCGACGGCCTGCTGCCCGCGCTATTTACCACGCTGACGCAGCCCGAAGAGAGCCCAAACATTATTGCCGGAAAATCCGCGTGGTTCGAAGTGAATGCCCCGCACGGGATGACGTTTAATCTGGATGGGGAACCGTTGAGCGGGGAGCATTTCCGCATAGAGGTATTGCCCGGCGCGCTGCAGTGCCGGTTGCCGCCGGATTGTGTGCTTCTGCGCTAATCCCCTCACCCCAGCCCTCTCCCAAAGGGAGAGGGAGAGTGAGGCGTCAGGCGATCGTCACTTTGCTGTCCAGATAGACATCCTGAACTGCATTGATCAGCTTCACGCCGTCAGCCATCGATTTCTTAAACGCTTTACGGCCAAGTATCAGCCCCATACCGCCTGCGCGTTTGTTGATAACCGCCGTGCGCACCGCGTCAGACAGGTCAGTGTCTCCACCCGCCGCACCGCCAGAGTTAATCAGCCCGGCGCGTCCCATGTAGCAGTTCGCCAGCTGGTAGCGCACCAGGTCGATCGGGTTATCGCTGGTCAGTTTGCTGTAGACACGGTCATCGGTATAACCGAAGTTCACCGCCTTATAGCCGCCGTTATTCTCGGCCATTTTCTGCTTCACGATGTCAGCGCCAATGGTTGCGGCCAGGTGGTTCGCCTGACCGGTCAGGTCAGCTGAGACGTGGTAGTCCACCCCGTCTTTTTTAAACGCGGAGTTACGTAGGTACGCCCACAGCACGGTCACCATCCCGAGCTCATGGGCGCGTTCAAAGGCGGCGGAAATCTCTTCAATCTGACGACGGGACTGCTCAGAGCCGAAGTAGATCGTTGCCCCAACCGCTACTGCGCCCATATTGAACGCCTGCTCCACGCTGGCGTAGAGGGTCTGGTCATATTCGGTTGGGTAGCTGAGCGTCTCGTTGTGGTTCAGTTTGACGAGGAAAGGAATGCGGTGGGCATAACGCCGTGAAACAGACGCCAGCACGCCATAGGTAGAGGCCACACAGTTACAGCCTGCTTCAATCGCCAGCTCAACAATGTTCTTCGGATCAAAGTAGAGCGGATTGGCTGCAAAGGAGGCGCCTGCCGAGTGCTCAACGCCCTGGTCAACCGGCAGAATCGAGAGATACCCGGTACCGCCCAGCCGCCCGGTATTATAGAGCGTCTGCATATTTCGCAGCACGGCCGGTGGACGGTTGTTATCCACCATCACGCGGTCAACGTAGTCGTGGCCGGGCAGATAAAGCTGGTCGGCTGGAATGGTCATACAACGATGCTGTAAAAGGCTGTCGGCGTCTTTGCCAAGCAACTGCGCAATATCAGTCATAGCGATGCTCCCGTAATTCCGACGTCATGTCGGTGAGTGTTTATCCAGACCCACATTTTTATGGGCAGACTAAGCCTGGTACCGACTTAACAGATTTTCCAGCATTTGCATTTTTTTTCAGCACAATCTGCTGGCTCGATTCGTGTACAACAAAACTGTTACATTGATCAAACAATCACCACAAAGGTATTTCAAAGGTATTATTGAATGGTATGTTAAAGGCGTACTCTCACTGACATGCAGGATTAAACAATGAAAACGAAAGTCCAACTGTCATTCATGATGTTTGTTGAATGGTTTATCTGGGGAGCGTGGTTTGTGCCGCTGTGGCTGTGGCTGAGCAAAAGCGGCTTTACCGCGGGGGAGATTGGCTGGTCCTATGCCTGTACGGCCATCGCGGCGATCCTGTCGCCTATTCTCGTCGGCTCGCTGACCGACCGCTTCTTTGCCGCTCAGAAAGTGCTGGCGGTGCTGATGTTTGCCGGTGCCATTCTGATGTATTTCGCCGCACAGCAAACCCAGTTCAGCACCTTCTTCCCGCTGCTGCTGGCCTACTCTCTCACCTATATGCCCACCATTGCGCTGACCAACAGTATTGCCTTCGCCAACGTCGATGACGTGGAAGCCGATTTCCCGCGTATTCGCGTGATGGGCACTATCGGCTGGATCGCCTCCGGTCTGGCATGCGGGTTCCTGCCGCAGATGCTGGGCTATAGCGATATCTCTGATACCAATATTCCGCTGCTGATGACCGCAGCCAGCTCTGCCCTGCTGGGCGTGTGTGCCCTGTTCCTGCCGAATACGCCGCCGAAAAGTACCGGCAAGCTGGATTTCAAAGTGATGCTCGGTCTGGACGCGCTGATCCTGCTGCGCGACAAAAACTTCCTGGTGTTCTTCTTCTGCTCTTTCCTGTTCGCGATGCCGCTGGCCTTCTATTACATCTTCGCCAACGGCTATCTCACCGAAGTGGGGATGAAAAACGCCACCGGCTGGATGACGCTCGGCCAGTTCTCTGAAATCTTCTTTATGCTGGCACTGCCGTTCTTCACAAAACGCTTTGGTATTAAGAAGGTCTTACTGCTGGGCCTGCTCACGGCCGCCATCCGCTACGGTTTCTTTGTTTACGGTGGCGCGGAACAATACTTCACCTATGCGTTGCTGTTCCTCGGCATTCTGCTGCACGGGGTGAGCTACGACTTCTACTATGTAACCGCGTATATCTACGTGGATAAAAAAGCGCCGGCGCATATGCGTACGGCTGCGCAAGGCCTGATTACGCTGTGCTGTCAGGGCTTTGGTAGCCTGCTGGGTTACCGCCTGGGCGGCGTGATGATGGAAAAAATGTTCGCTTACAAAGAGCCGGTGAATGGGCTGACCTTCAACTGGGCCGGAATGTGGACATTCGGGGCGATCATGATTGCCGTGATCGCCGTGCTGTTTATGCTGTTTTTCCGCGAATCGGACAAAGAGATCACCGCAATTGAGGTGGTTGATGGCGATACTGCGCTGACACAAGGGGAAGTTAAATGAAACAAGAACGTATTCTCGGTGCTCTTTACGGGCAGGCGTTAGGGGATGCGATGGGTATGCCCTCCGAGCTGTGGCCAAGAAAGCGCGTCAAAGCGCACTTCGGCTGGATCGACCGCTTCTTACCCGGCCCGGCAGAGAATAACGCGGCCTGCTATTTTAAGCGCGCGGAGTTCACCGATGATACTTCAATGGCGCTGTGCCTGGCCGATGCGATTATCGAATGCGACGGGGAGATTGACGCGGATATCATCGGCAAACACATCCTGAACTGGGCGCTGGATTTCGATGCCTTTAATAAAAACGTGCTGGGTCCCACCTCAAAAATCGCGCTTAACGCCATCCGCGACGGCAAACCCGTCAGCGAACTGGACAACAACGGTGTGACCAACGGGGCGGCGATGCGGGCTTCCCCGCTGGGCTGCCTGCTACCGGCGACGCGGCTGGAACATTTTGTCGGGCAGGTCGCGCTGGCCTCCAGCCCGACGCATAAATCGGACCTCGCCATCGCCGGGGCCGTGGTGATTGCCTGGGCGGTTTCGCGCGCCATCGACGGTGAGCGCTGGCAGAACATCGTCGATGCCCTGCCCGGCATTGCCCGCTACGCACAGGAGGCGAATACCACCACCTTCAGCGCCTCGCTGTCGGCCCGTATTGAACTGGCGCTTAAGACCGTGCGGGAAGCCCACGGCATCGACTCCGCCAGCGAGCAGGTTTATCAGCTTATTGGTGCGGGCACCAGCACCATTGAGTCCGTTCCGGCGGCGATTGCGATGGTGGAGCTGGCCGGCACGGACCCAAACCGCTGCGCGATTTTGTGCGCCAACCTCGGCGGAGATACAGACACCATCGGGGCGATGGCAACGGCCATCTGCGGGGCACTGCACGGCGTGCAGGCGATTGACCCGGCGCTGAAGGATGAACTCGATACCAAAAACCGGCTCGATTTTGACTACTATTGCGAAAAACTGCTGCACTACCGGGAGCAAAGGGAGGGCGTATGAGTACGTTAGCCCAACGTCTTGAAACATTACAGGCCACACGCCCGGTCACAGTGCTGGGCGCGGCGGTCATCGACGTGATCGCCGACGCGTACGCCCTGCCCTGGCGCGGATGCGATATCGAGCTGAAACAACAAGGGGTGAATATCGGCGGCTGTGCGCTGAATATTGCCATCGCCCTGAAGCGGCTCGGCATTGCGGCGCAAAACGCCCTGCCCGTCGGCCACGGCGTATGGGCGGAGATCATCCGTAACGCCATGGCAAGACAGGAGCTGCACAGCGCCGTGGAGGCCGAAGCGGGCGATAACGGCTGGTGTCTGGCGCTGGTAGAGCCTGACGGCTAACGCACCTTTATGTCGTTTAGCGGCGTGGAGAACCAGTGGCAGCCGCACTGGCTGGATGGGCTGAACGTCCCACCGGGTAGCCTGGTGTATCTGTCCGGCTATCAGCTGGCATCGCCATCGGGCGAACTGCTTACACGCTGGCTGGAGTCGCTGGAAAACGTCACCGCGTTTATCGATTTTGGCCCCCGCATTGCTGATATTCCCGACGCGCTGATGGCGCGGATCATGGCCCTGAAACCTATCGTGTCGCTCAATCGTCAGGAGGCGCAGATTGCCGCGGAGCGCGCTGGCATGGACATTGATACTTTAGGCGTGCAGTGGCAGCACCGTTATGGCGCCGCGCTAATTATTCGTCACGACAAAGATGGCGCAGCCTGGTATGAAGGCGACGCATCGGGTTATGTTCCAGCGTTTCCCGCCACCGTCGTCGATACCATTGGCGCAGGCGACAGCCATGCGGGCGGTACGCTTGCCGGTCTGGCGGCAGGATGGCGTCTGGCGGATGCCGTGACGCTGGGGAATGCCGTGGCGGCCTGGGTGGTCAGCCACCGCGGCGGGGATTGCGCGCCGACGCGCGAGGCATTACTCCTCGCACACAAAGACGTATAGGTCGCTGCGACAGTAGCTGATGCTGTACTCAATCGGCCGGTGCTGCTGGTCAAGCGCAACCTGCTTGATCACCAGTACCGGTATTTTGTCATCCATACTGATATGCGCCTGAAACTCGCTGTCCGGCATCCGGGCGCTGACCCGGGAGCGGGTGCGTTGCGGAAAGATATTCTGGCTACGGAAGTAGTCGTACAGCGAGATGCCAATTGCGTCCGGGTCATGAATTAACTCAACCGGAACCCAGGACTCCTCAATCGACACCGCGTCATCGTCAACGTAACGAATGCGCTTAAGCAAGAATACCTCGCTGTCCGGGGGTACCGACAGCTGGCTGGCCACCTCTTCCGGACACTTCACCACCCGTTTATTCACCCATAGCGTGTTAGGTTTTTTACCACGCAGCACCACCTGCTGGGAAAACCCGCGCGCTTCCTTGAGCGAATATTCAAAAATGTTATTGATCTGTGTCCCGTACCCCCGGGCGCGCGTTACCACGCCCTCTTCTTCCAGCGCCTGCATCGCTTTGCGCACGGTAATGCGCGACACCCCGGTTAACTGGCTCAGATCGCGCTCGCCGGGCAGAATATTCCCGTGCTCCAGCACTCCGCTGCGTACCGCGTTTTTTACCGTTTCGGCAAATTTCAGATACAGCGGCATGTTGTCGGGCGCGGCGATCCGTTCATTCAGTTGAGCGATTAACCGGGTATGCGCTTGTTCCATCTCTGTTTTCTCAGGCGTGGTGTTTCCTGCCAGTATACTGGCTTACCACCATGCATGAAAATGATGAACCGGCCCAATACCGTGACCCACTTCCAGAGTATCGGCTTTTGCCAGCGCGGCCGAGAGCCATGTTTTGGCCTCGCGTACCGTATCGTCCCAGCTGGTGTGCCGTGGACGCAGCGCCGCCAGCGCGGCAGAGAGCGTGCACCCCGTACCGTGGGTATTTTTGGTATGCACGCGCGGGGCCGTGAAACGCAGTTCACCGTCGCGGGTAAAGAGCCAGTCCGGGCTTTCATCGTCATCGAGATGGCCGCCTTTCATTAGCACCGCGCCGCACCCCATCGCCAGCAGGGCGTTCCCCTGCTCTTTCATCTCACGTTCATTCTGCGCGTGCGGCGCGTCTAACAGTGCGGCCGCTTCCGGCAAATTTGGCGTAATCAGCGCCACCTGCGGCAGCAGTTTTTTGCGCAAAGTCTCAACAGCAGAGGCAGAGAGCAGCGGGTCACCGCTTTTAGCCAGCATCACCGTATCCAGCACCACATTTTGCACCTGATAACGTTGCAGCCGCTCAGCCACCGCTTCGACGATATCCGTTTCTGCCAGCATCCCAATTTTGGTGGTGTCGATGCGCACATCGCTGAATACCGAGTCCAGCTGTGCACCGACAAATTCAGGCTCGATACGGTAGACCGACTGCACGCCGCGGGTGTTTTGCGCCACCAGTGCGGTGATCACCGAGCAGCCGTAAGCGCCAAGAGCCGAGAACGTTTTCAGGTCGGCCTGGATACCGGCACCGCCGCTTGGATCGGTACCGGCAATCGTCAGAGCATTAATTCGTTTCATGCCTGGGCCTCCAGGTTGTGCAGCGCATCAAGGAACGCGCTGGCAAAGCTGCCCGGCCCGTGAGACTGCGCAACGGCGATCGTTCCGGCACGCTTCGTCCATCCGCAGGCAGCGGCAACATTATCCAGCCGATCCCCCGGCAGGGAACAACTCGCCGCCACCACCGCCGAGAGCGCACACCCGGTGCCCACCACGCGGGTCATTAACGGAGCGCCGCCCGCAACCGTTCGGGTGCACTGGCCGTCGGTGACGTAATCCACCTCCCCCGTCACTGCCACAATGGCATTGGTCTGGCGAGCCAGCGCCTGTGCGGCGGGCAGCGCGGCAGCGGCGGTGTCGGTGGTATCGACACCGCGCCCCCCTGCGCTCATCCCCGCAAGGGCGAGAATTTCCGACGCATTGCCGCGAATGGCGGCTGGTTTCAGGGCAAGGATTTGATGACAAAAGCGGGTACGGAACGCCAGAGCGCCCACCGCAACCGGGTCAAGCGTCCAGGGCTTGCCTGCCGCCACCGCGCTCTCGATGGCCCGACGCATCGACTGGGCGCGGGGCGTGGTGAGGGTACCGACGTTAACCAGCAGCGCATCGGCCATCCCGGCAAACTGCTCGGCCTCTTCGGCTTCAATCACCATTGCCGGAGAAGCGCCAAGCGCCAGCAGAACGTTGGCCGTAAAGGTTTGCACGACATCATTGGTCATACAGTGCGTGAGCGGGGAACGGGTTCGGAAGTGATGTAAAACGTGTAAATCGAGCAGGTCAGGCTGCATAGGTTCGCTCCTGCCTTGCGTGAAGAAGCGATGACCAGGGGAGGCATCTGACTTCCCTACGCTGGCATTATCCAGATCAGGTAATACGGGTATTTCTCAGCCTTCACAAAGAAGGGCACCCCGAGTCAAAATACTTTTAAAACAAATAGTTAGATACAAACATTTGCTTGAATTTAGTGTAACCGTAGCGAAGGCCACGGTGCAAGGGGTTTCTACAAGTCCAGTCGCATGCAGCATGTGGCCGCAGCTTATCGTAGGGAGATCATTCCTGTATTTTTTAGCTATACGTTTCGCGATAATTAAATCATTGTTACCTAAACACGATAAATTCGTTGTTTTTAAACCGTTACAACATGATATTTTTTCATGTGGAAAATATTTTGCAGAGGCAATCATAAAAGTTTCATTCAAAACAAATAACGAAATCAATAGAAAGAAAAACCAAAAGACGCTTTAAATAAATTAATTAAACAGGCGTAAAAATTTAATTTTTTGACGAAAACAGATAAGCAAGATTAATGTATTCTTAGTTTTACCCAAGAACGCCCGTCAATCCCCATAAAAATTAACTCCTTGTTTTATAATGAGTAGATCAATCCGCTCTCAAACTCCCCTTTTTAGCCATGCGTGCCAGTATTGATGAAGATCAATAAATAAAACGTGAATATCCGGGATAGTTGCTGCGCGTTACAAAAAAAGTGATTTAGAAAAAATCACCGTAACCTCCTTTTTTAAATTAAATATAACAAGACGTTATATCCTCCCGCCAGGATAGCGAAATAATTTTATTGATGAGAGTTTGGAAATGAAATGTATTAAAACCGCCGTATCTGTTTTTATTTTAACTTCTGTTCCTGGCACAGCAGTTCTTGCCTCTACCTCGCCGGTTACATCCAGTTGGGGGGACGCATATATTTCCGCAAAGAATGAGCAATTTACTGCCACACCTGTTATTACCCTGCCGACGCAACAAACACCGGTTGCACCACAGCCAGTATTATTAGCCCCTCACCTGGACGGGCAGCATATTGAGCCAGGTCAGGCGCCCACGCCTGTTCTGCCGCCGCAGAAAACTCCCGTGAAACAAATTGCGGTTGACCCAATACAAACCTCTGTTGATGGTTCTGCAACGGCGTTGAAAACCGCGCAGGTAACACATTTAGACGGTCAACACAACCAGGTCATTAATGGTCGTGATGGCCGTCCGGGCAAAGACGGCGTGACGACTATCACCCGTAATGTCACTGATACAGCCGCCGTTAAAAAGATCAATACGCTGACTACGCAAACAGCCGGGCATGCACAGGAGCTCAACGCGGCCCGACAAATGCTTATTCAGCAGCAAAAAAGTTCTAACGCACAGTTTAAAAGCCTTAAAGACGACGTGGACGATAATAAAAAAGAGTCCCGTAGTGGAATCGCCGGTGCCGTTGCTATCGCTTCAATGCCGCAAGTCGAGCGGGATCAAACGTTTATGGTGAGCGCGGGTGCCGGGACTTTTCATGATGAAAGCGCCGTTGCGGTAGGCGCGTCCTTCCATGCGGGTGAACATGCCATTGTGAAAGCGGGTGTCACCACCACAACGAATAACGATTATGCTGTAGGGGCGGGTATAGGGCTTGGCTGGTAATTAAAAACAACCACACAGAGTAAAACCATTAATCGCAAGTTGCGTTTAAATTCCTGAAATAATTTAGATATCTGCTCTTGCAATGACATGCTTTGTTTATATCAAAGCAAGAGCGCAATTAAATGATCTACTGGGGTGTAAAATTAAAATAATTTACTGGTCATTAGCGGTGATAGTTATTTTTATAATAATTATTATCATCACAGCATATATTAAAATTGAGATGTTAGCGCAATGAAAAAAACGATATTTACTGTAGTCATACTCGGCATAGCGTATTTTCTCGGCGGATGTGCAACAAAGGCGTCAAGGATGCAGGAGTGTCTTAATGAAGGCATTTCTAAAGACACCTGTTATCTCGCAGAATCACAACGCCAGGCAGCGATCAGCAACGCGTCGATGAATGCGGCTTTTGCGAATGCGGCTCATGCGGTGCAACATGCACAAATGACACATAAGCACAGAAAAGAGCTTGCTCATTCAGGATGTACGCAGGTTGAGGAAGCTAACGGCGAATGCACTGCAAATTCAGATAAAAGTCAATCGCGTGATTTAAAACAGCTCTCCCGCGAGGCCGAAGCGGTAATGAACGGTACCATCGATGACGGTGCGGCATTCCTGCTGGGGCAAGGATGGAAACCAAACAACGGTAAATGGCATAAACAGGGATATACCTTAACGCTGGTGGTTGAAAAGGGAATTGTTGTGAACAGCCAGCTGTCAAAATGATGATCTAAACCGGCAACAATAAAGGGGTGGCTGCCCCTTTATTGCAAACTCACCAAGCGAATGAACGGGAAGTCGTCACTCCAGCTGCCAGGCTCCGGCTTCGAATAATAACGCTGAGCCACCCCAGGCAAATACGTTTATTTCCCTTCGCCCTGCCTCAGGATAAATTCGGCTGCTTAAACACGCGTCGCCCTCATTGACAAAAACTTCCACGGAAGAACTGTCGAAGAACAGACGCAGATTAAGCGTATTATCCAGGTTCAGCGCGACGCTTCGTGTCCCGCACAGGCCATACTGCGGATAGTTTCTCTCAAGAACCAGACGCTGCATTTGAGCATCCACGTAGACGCGCAGCCCCTCTCCCAGACTCATGCCGTACTGCTCGGCACTGCTATTGGCACAATCCCACTGCAGAATAACCTCCATCGCGTCGCAGCGCTCCACCAGAGCCATCTGCTGATGAGTCAACGTGCTGACCGGCCAGGGGAACCACGCTCGCCGGAGGCCTTCGACCTCTCTGGCCGGTCGCATTTGCAGACGGTTATCCGCACTAAGCGTCAGTTCGCGCGGTAAAGAGAGCATGCCTGCCCAGCCGTCCTCCTGTTCCGGCTGGGAGGATTCCCACATGTCCAGCCAGCCGATAACGATGCGGCGACCATCAGGCGTGAGGAAACTTTGTGGCGCATAGAAATCATGCCCGCGATCCATCTCCACAAACTCACCTTCCCGCACAAAAGGCTGCCCGGGCTGCCACTCGCCCAACAGATAGCCGCTCTGGAAAAGATTACGGTTTTTGAATCCTTCAGCGGCCATCCCCTGAGGCGAAAACATCAGCACGCGTTTGCCATTGAGCATGAAAAAGTCCGGGCATTCCCACATGTAGCCCATCTCTTTTTCAGCCACCGCCAGCACGCCCATATCCTGCCACTCACGCAGATTGGCAGAACGATATACACGCACCTGACCCGTCTCACCGTCCCGTGCACCGACAACCATGTACCAGCTCTCCCCTTCACGCCACACTTTCGGGTCGCGGAAGTGATGCAGACCTGGCGGGGTATCAACGATCATTCCCTGCCGGACAAAATGAATGCCGTCACGGCTGGTCGCCAGACATTGCACCTGGTAGAGATTCGCCTCGTCATCAGGATCGCCGTGGAATTTATGTCCGGTGTAAATCAGCGCCAGCGTATCGCCATCCACCACCGCCGATCCGGAAAAACAGCCATCCTTGTCTTCAGGCCCTTCCGGCGCCAGCGCAACGGGGAGATGCTCCCAGTGAACTAAATCCTTGCTACGCGCATGGCCCCAGTGCATAGGCCCCCACTGGGTGGAGTACGGATGATGCTGGTAAAAAGCGTGATACCAGCCGTCAAACCAGACCAGGCCATTTGGGTCGTTCATCCAGCCAGCGCGCGCAGCGAGGTGGTAACGCGGATACCAGCGCAGGTTGAGCCCTTCGCGTCTGGACTGAAGTTCCTGCTCTGCTTTAGTAATTGAATACGCCATTTTTCTACTCTTTCGATCAGATGGTGGAAGGTTGCGGCATGAGCGGGTCTGAAGAGGATTTACCCGAGCGCAACAGGAAGATGGAGATAAACGTGGTGCTGAAAACTAACAGCCCCATAATGAGATAGGACTGGGCGAAGCCATATTTCTCATAGCTGTAACCCGCCAGCGGCGACAGGACCGAGGCGATCACTGAGCTGGTACAGGCAAAGCCCACCAGATAGAGGGTGGAAGAGAGCCGTTTATCGAAATGTAAGCTGTTGTATTTAAAAATTGAGACCAGCAAAACGGGCAGTTCGACCGCGTGCAATAGCTTGGTAATGGAGATCAGTACCGGCCCCTCAACCAGCCCCGAAGCCACCATACGCATCGCCATCACCATTCCCGCAAAAATCAGGCCATTCTTTGCGCCAAGGCGATTCACCAGCCATGGCGCGCAGAACATGCCCGCCGCCTCAAGGAAAACCTGGAAGGAGTTGAGATAGCCATACATGGCGTTTCCTTCCTGTAACGTCGGGAACTGGGAGGAGAAATAGACCGGGAACTGCTGGTCGTAAACGCCATAAATACAGGTGCCGATAACAAAAAATACTAGCGCCCAGAACCGCGGCAGCGTCAGCAGACGCAATGCATCTTCCAGCGTGACTTTACCGCCTGACACCGCTTCCTGCATGGCGTGCGGGGCGGAAGAGACCCTGAGACGCGCCAGCAAAACAAAAAACAGCAGTCCAGCAGAGCTTGCGACAGCGAAGTTCAGCTTCGGATTAATGTTAAACAGAAGTCCCGCGAAAAAGGTTGCCACCGCCCAGCCAAGCGATCCCCACATCCTCGCCTTGCCGAACTCAAACTGGCTCTGGCGGGCGACACGCTCGGTATAGGACTCCATTACCCCTATCCCACCGTTAAACGTCAGGCCGATATAAATCCCGCCGAAAATACTGCCGAGTAAAACGTTAATCTGCAGCAGATAACCAAACAGCAAAAAGGCCGGACCAGAAAGAATGAGCAGGCTGGTCAGAAACCAGAGCAGGTTCTTGCGCAGACCAAGTTTGTCCTGAATGAATCCATAGCAGATTTGAGCGAAAAGCGCGGAGACAGAAAGCACGGCATAGATAATGCCGGTGTCGCCCGCTTTTAAGCCCACCTCCTGGTGGAGCCAGATGGAAAGCAAAGAGCCGGAAGAAGACCAGGTGACAAAAAAGAAAAACAGTAATGCGCTCAATAAGGGATAGCTGTGAGAGTGATGCGTTTTCATCATGACATTCTCATGTTGGAGTAATGACAAAATGGTAACGTTAACATTGAGCGCTACTCATGCGGTTTGGATCAGATTCATGATGTTAATCACGAAAGTTAACGTTAACATTACAGAAATGAGATCGCGATCAATTATTCATCAATGAAGCCTGTCTGGCTCCAATCACATGTCCACTTTCCTTTTACATCAGTAACTTAGTTGTATACTCTTTAACACGTGACATTAACGGAGTAAGAAAATGGCTTCCCTGAAGGACGTCGCAAAGCTGGCTAACGTATCGCTGATGACCGTCTCACGCGCGCTTAACAACCCGGAGCGCCTTAAACCGGAAACGTTGGCACGCGTACAGCAGGCTATTGAGCAGACCAGCTACGTACCCGATCTTTCCGCCAAGAAAGTACGCGGCGCGCGTGCCTCGCCAAAAACCATAGGCGTGCTGGCACTCGATACGGTGACGACACCTTTCTCGGTGGAGATTACGCTGTCCATTGAAGAGACGGCCCGGATGCACGGCTGGAACAGTTTCGTCATGAATATGTTTACCGATGACAACCCGGAGGCAATCGTCGATCTGCTGCTCTCTCACCGCCCGGACGGCATTATTTACACCACCATGGGATTACGTCAGGTTCCTCTCCCGGCCAAGCTCCTTACCCTTCCCTGCGTGCTGGCCAACTGCGAAAGTATCGATGAAAAGGTCGCCAGCTATATTCCTGATGATGAACAGGGGCAGTACGCCGCCGTACAGGCGTTACTCGCCGCAGGCTATCGACAGCCCCTGTGCCTGCATTTACCCGCAGATCATCTGGCCACAACCCGACGCCGTCACGGGCTGGAACGTGCATGCCGTGAAGCGGGGCTCGACCCGGACCGTCTGGATCATAGTTATATGGCGTTTGGGGACGAGCACTATCGCGACATTCCGTCAGTTCTGCAGGCGCACATTCAGAATGGCCTTCCCCAGTTCGACTCGGTTATCTGCGGCAACGATCGTATCGCATTGATGGTTTACCAGACCCTGCTGGCGCAAGGAATTCGCATCCCTGAAGATATCGCGGTTATCGGCTATGACAATATGGTGGGCATTGGAGAACTCTTTCTTCCGCCTCTTTCAACGGTTCAACTGCCGCATTATGAAATTGGTCGCCTCAGTGCTCTGCATATTATTCACGGTGAAACCCATCGGGAAACCACGCGCGTTGAAAGTCCATTTTTAATGCGGAATTCCATTACGCATCTATCATGACCACCGCTTTTTAGCCCTGTCGCAGTAATAAGCAGGCTAAGGAGGCGGTCAACCTCCCTTTCAGGGAAAAATGGCACGATTTGTCACACTCTTTTTTATGATTTTACCCTCCGGGCAGTTAGCACGTAACCGGCTGTTTTTATTTGCCATAACACATAATTTTCTTTCTCAAAACGGGGATATTCCGTCCCCTGTGCCCCATGTCACAAAACAGTAAACAAATTAACCATTGAGCCCCGTGGCAAAAGGCTCTATATTGGCGGCGTTTTTTTCAGGCCCCCATCTGTTTTTTAACTTTTTATTCAATCGTGGCTCATAACGAAGCGGCGGTTGTAGGAGTGATATGATGACGGATAAAGTCCGTATTGACACCGTAGATGCCCACAAAAGCAACGAAACCTATCTGGCCCGTCAGGCCGAGTTTGAATCTAACGTCAGGAGTTATCCGCGCAAACTGCCTTTAGCCATCACTAAAGCAGAAGGCGTGTGGATCACCGATGCAGATAATAAAGAATACCTTGACTGTTTAGCAGGCGCAGGCACTCTCGCGCTTGGCCATAACCACCCTGATGTGCTGAAAAGCATCCAAAATGTCATTACCAGCGGCTTGCCGTTACATACTCTGGATCTGACTACGCCTCTGAAAGACGCGTTTTCCGAATACCTGCTCTCTCTGCTGCCTGGTCAGGGCAAAGAGTACTGCCTGCAGTTCACCGGTCCATCCGGTGCTGACGCCGTGGAAGCGGCGCTGAAGCTGGCGAAAAAAGTCACCGGCCGTAGCGGTATCATCAGCTTCTCGGGTGGTTACCACGGTATGACTCACGGTGCACTGTCCGTGACCGGTAACCTGTCTCCGAAAGAAGCGGTAGACGGTATGATGCCAGAAGTGCAGTTCATGCCTTACCCACACCAGTACCGTTGCCCACTGGGTATCGGCGGTGAAGCGGGCGTGAAAGCGCTGACCTACTACTTCGAAAACCTGATCAACGACGTTGAAAGCGGCGTGCGTAAACCTGCTGCGGTAATCCTGGAAGCCGTTCAGGGTGAAGGCGGCGTGAACCCGGCTCCGGTTGAGTGGCTGCAGCGCATCCGTAAAGTGACTCAGGAACACGGCATTCTGCTGATCCTGGACGAAGTTCAGGCAGGCTTTGCCCGTACCGGTAAATTCTTCGCGTTCGAACACGCGGGCATCGAGCCAGACATCATCGTGATGTCCAAAGCCGTTGGCGGCGGTCTGCCACTGGCTGTGCTGGGTATCAAAAAGCAGTTCGATGCATGGGCACCAGGTCACCACACCGGCACCTTCCGCGGCAACCAGCTGGCGATGGCAACCGGTCTGACGACGCTGAAGATCCTGAAAGACCAAAACATCGCTGGCAAAGTGGCTGCACAGGGCGAATGGCTGAAAGGCCAGCTGAACGAGATGGCGAAACGCTATCCGGTTATCGGCCACGTTCGCGGTCTGGGCATGATGATCGGTATTGAGATTGTTAAGCCACACGAAGCCGCTGACCACATGGGTTGCTTCCCGGGTGATGGCGAGCTGTCTGCACTGATTCAGAAGAAGTGCTTCGAAGCCGGTCTGATTCTGGAGCGCGGTGGTCGTAACGGTATCGTTCTGCGCCTGCTGCCTTCTCTGCTGATCAGCGATGATGAGCTGAAAGTCTTCCTGGATAAATTCGAGCAGGCACTGCTTGCTGCGGGCGTTCGCCCGGCGTAACCGGAGTTGTTGATTACGATGTCTGATTCAAACCCAATTTTGTTCTCCTCTGCGCAGAGCATTGAAGCTTACCAGCAGGCGATAGAACAAAGCACTCAGGCTGTGATGCAGTGGCTGAAACAGCCTGAGATGTATCAGGGCAAAACGGTCGCGGAACTGCGCGACCGCATTAAGCTGGATTTCAACCCGAAAGGGCTGGGCAACGAAGCGGCGATTGAACGCGCCGTCGAGTTTTTCCTGAAAGACAGTTTGTCCGTTCATCACCCGCAGTGTGTGGCGCACCTGCACTGCCCAAGCCTGGTCGTTAGCCAGGCGGCGGAAGTGCTGATTAACGCCACTAACCAGAGCATGGACTCCTGGGATCAAAGCCCGTCCGCAACCATTATTGAGATCAAACTGATCGAATGGCTGCGTACCCGCGTGGGTTATCAGGCTGGCGACGCGGGTGTCTTCACCAGCGGCGGCACCCAGAGCAACCTGATGGGTCTGATGCTGGCACGTGATGCGTTCTTCGCACGTCAGGGCCACTCTGTCCAGCAGGATGGTCTGACGGGCGATCTGCGTAAGATCCGTGTACTGTGCTCCGAAAACGCGCACTTCTCCGTGCAGAAAAACATGGCGCTGATGGGTCTGGGTTATCAGTCCGTCGTGCAGGTGAAAACTGACGAATTCTCTCGCATGGATCTGACCGATCTGGCGGCGAAAATCGAGCAGTGCAACGCCAACGGCGAACAGATTCTGGCGATTGTCGCGACAGCCGGGACCACCGATGCCGGTGCTATTGACCCGCTGCGTGCCATTGCTGAACTGGCGGCGAAGCAGAACATCTGGGTACACGTTGATGCGGCCTGGGGCGGCGCACTGCTGATGTCTGAGCAGTATCGTCACTACCTGGACGGCATTGAACTGGTGGATTCCGTTACTCTGGACTTCCACAAACAGTTCTTCCAGACCATCAGCTGCGGCGCATTCCTGCTGAAGGAAGCGCGCCACTATGAGCTGATGCGCTATCAGGCGGCTTACCTGAACTCTGAGTTCGACGAAGAAGCCGGCGTGCCGAACCTGGTTTCCAAATCGCTGCAGACCACACGCCGTTTCGACGCGCTGAAGCTGTGGATGAGCCTGGAAGCGCTGGGTCAGGAGCAATACGCGGCGATTATCGATCACGGCGTGACGCTGGCGCAGCAGGTTGCAGCTTATGTGAAAGAGCAGCCCGCTCTGGAACTGGTTATGCAGCCACAGCTGGCAAGCGTGCTGTTCCGCTTCCGTGGCGAGGTGCAGGCAGATGATGCAGGTATCGCCCTGCTGAACCAGAAAATTGGTGATGCGCTGCTGGAGTCCGGCCGTGCAAACGTCGGCGTGACCGAGCATAACGGCGTGACCTGTCTGAAGCTGACGCTGCTGAACCCAACCGTGACGCTGGAGGATATCAAAACCCTGCTGTCTCTGGTTGAGCGTACTGCGCAGGAAGTTCTGGCGAAGTAATACACAGCCCCTCTTCCACCGGAAGAGGGGCTATTTTTATAACCCTGCCCACCACATCCTGACTTTTAATCCCCAGTAGCTTGTCCAGCCCGTTGTTGTACTGACGACATTGCCTTTAGAGACCAGCACCAGCGTCGGCGTTACGCTAACCTGCCATTGCTGTGACAGCGCACCGTTTTCGTCATTAATCACCGGCATTTTCAGCTGCTTCTTTTCGACCCAGCGCGCAAGCTTAGCGTCATCACCAGAGCGCATGGCAATACTCACCACGTTCCCGCCCTCTTCTGCCAGCCTATTGACCGCAGGCGTGGTATAGCGACAGATGCTGCACCAGGTCGCCCAGACGTAAATTAGCAGCGGCCGATCCTGACTGAGTGCGGCAATGTCATGTACTGAGCCATCAATACCCTGCATTGGGGTAGCGCTAAACGTGGCGGGTAATGTCGGCTTGCGGTACTGATCCACACCCCACATCACGGCCAGCGCCAGCAGTACGAGTATGATCCCTTCCCGCGCCCAGCGGCGCAGTTGGCTGAATTTGCGGTTTTCCATTGTGACCTCGTGATTTAACGAAAGTCATCTTAGCGAGCTGCGCGCCGTTTCGCTGTAAAGAAGTGTCGCCCTACCTGGTGCGTAAGGTATCAACCATCAGGGTAAAGCAGGACTCAATGAGCGGAGGCAGCGCCTGCGGGGCACGCATCAGCGCCACCGTGCGCGCCAGGGCCGGTTGCTGAAGGTGAACCACCTTAAGCTGCGGGTCCTGCAGGTGGGTGGTGTAAAGCTGAGGCAATATCCCCACGGCAAGCTTCGAGCGCACCAGCCCGTATAATGTCTCGATATAGTCCACCTGATAACGGGTCTGCAGGGACAGACGGTGGCTTTCGGCAAGCGCATTGACCAGCCGCTGAATATTGCCTTTTGAGAAGACGGCAATATCCCGGCCCACCAGCTGTTTCCAGGGAACATGTGCCGACGCGGCGAGCGGATCGTCGCAGTGCAGCACGGCCACAAACGGATCCTCCTGCAACGGGAACACGTCCAGCTGTTCGGGTACCGAGTTGTCCAGCGCCCCGATGCCAAAATCAATCTGCCCTTTCAGCAGTTGCGCCACCAGCGCATCGTTGGTCTGGTCGTGAAACTCCACCCGCAGGCGCGGAAAAGCCTGCGCCAGCGTCTGCGGCAGCAGCGGAAATAGTAGCGAACTGACTGAAGGCACCAGACCGATCCGCACCGTACCGTCGCCGCCGGCCTGCACAATCTGCTGCATATCATCAAACGCCAGCTGCGCCACGCTGAGCACCCGCTGGGCGTGTGGCAGAATGGCGTGACCCAGCTCGGTCAGCGTGACCGCCGACGCGGTACGGTTGACCAGTTTACCGCCGAGCACGGTTTCGATTTGCCGCAGGGCGCTGCTGAGTGCCGGCTGGCTGATGGCCAGTTTACTGGCGGTATCCGTAAAATGACGCAGCTGCGCCAGAGTGACAAAATACTGTAGCTGCCGAAGGGAGAGCGCAGGCAAGCGCTGCCAGGGTTCCGTCATCATTATCCATTACACGCGTCACAGAATAACCCGGGGTTATCGGGCGATAAATTTTATCAGCTGGGCAAACGTTTGCCGGGTGCATAGAGTAACGTCAATATTTCAATGCTGGAACTGTTAATTGCATGACTGCCGAAAACCGACGCCGCGCCGTGAAGGCTGCACGAGGCGAAACGCCGTTTGACCTGTTGCTTACGCATACCCGAGTTGTTGATATGGCAACCGGTGAGATCCGCGACGCGGATTTGGGCATCGTCGGCTCGCTTATCGCCAGCGTCCATCCACGCGGCAGCCGCTACGATGCGCTTGAGACGCATGACCTGAATAACCAGTTTCTCTCTCCGGGGCTAATGGACACGCATGTTCACCTTGAAAGCTCGCACCTGCTGCCCGCCCGCTACGCAGAGATCGTACTGGCGCAGGGCACCACTGCGGTGTTCTGGGATCCGCACGAGCTGGCAAACGTGCTGGGGATTGAAGGCGTCCGCTTTGCCATTGAGGCGAGCCGCAACCTGCCACTGCAGGTAATGGTCGCGGCGCCATCGAGCGTTCCTTCCACACCGGGGCTGGAGATGTCCGGCGCAGACTTTGCGGGCGAAGAGATGAATACCCTGCTTGGCTGGCCCGAAGTGCGCGGCGTGGCAGAAGTGATGGACATGCACGGGGTGCTGAATGGCAGTCAGCGTATGCTGGAGATCCTGCAGGCCGGGCTGGAAAGTGGGAAGCTGATTGAAGGTCACGCGCGTGGTCTGAGCGGCGCGGATTTACAGGCGTATCTGGCGGCGGGCGTCACCTCCGATCATGAACTCACCTCCGCCGACGATGCGCTGGAAAAATTACGCGCCGGGCTGACGCTGGAGATCCGCGGCTCGCATCCTTATCTGCTGCCTGATATCGTCAGCGCGCTGAAAACGCTGCCGCATCTGTCGTCACAAATCACGGTCTGCACTGATGATGTCCCACCGGACATCCTGATGGAAAAAGGCGGCATCATCGCCCTGCTCAACCTGCTGATTGAACATGGCCTTCCGGCGACGGACGCGCTGCGGTTTGCCACCCTGAATGCTTCCCTGCGCTTGCAGCGTAACGATCTCGGGCTGATTGCCGCGGGTCGTCGTGCGGATCTCGTGGTGTTCGATTCACTGGATAAACTGACGGCTCGCCGGGTGTACGTCGCCGGAAAATGCATTGCCCGTGACGGAGCGATGATCGAGCCGATTGTTGATACGCCCCTGACGCTGCCCCGGGATACCGTGCGCCTGTCGTCGCTGACCGCCAGTGATTTTTACATGCGCATCGACAACGCAAACCACGGTGTGGCGCGCCTGCGTCATATCAGCGGCGCACGTTTTACCCGCTGGGGAGAAACCGACGCCCGGGTACGTGACGGACGCGTTGAGATACCGGCTGGTTTTAGCCTGATTTGGGTTCAGCACCGCCACGCGCGCCATGCGGCAAAACCGCAAATCGCCCTGCTGGAAGGCTGGGGAGAGCTGCGGGGGGCCATTGCCACCAGCTACTCCCACGATTCACACAACCTGGTGGTACTGGGACGCAATCCTGATGACATGGCACTGGCCGCCAACACGCTGATCCAAAGCGGTGGCGGGATGGCGCTGGTGCAGAACGGGGATGTGATCGCCCATGTGGCGATGCCCATTGCGGGGATGTTGTCAGAACTCGCCCCTGCGGAACTGGCGCGCCAGTTCCGTGAGCTGCGCGTCCGCAGCAGCCAGATTGCCGACTGGGAGCCGCCATACAGAGTATTTAAAGCTATTGAAGGGACGTGCCTTGCCTGCAACGCCGGGCCGCATTTAACCGATCTTGGACTGACCGATGGCAGCACGCGCCAGATTGTCAATCCGCTGATTTCTTACCGGGAAACCCCGGACACCACACAATAATACCGAAGGAGAGCCGGATAATGGCCGACAATACCGTTAATTCGCCAGCACCAGGGAACTGGCTTGAACGTCGTTTTGCACTGCATACGCGCGGCAGTACCGTGCGCACAGAGTGTCTGGCCGGTCTCACCGGTTTTCTCGCCGCCGCCTATTTGCTGGTGGTCATCCCGGGGCTGTTGGCCGTGGGCGGGATGGATAAAGGCGCGGCGACCACCGGCACCATTTTGGTGTTTGTGGCCGGTACGCTGCTGATGGCGTTTTACGCCAACCTGCCGTTTATTGTCGGGCCCGGCATTGGTGGCTCGGTGCTGGTTGGGGTAACGCTGGCGGGCAGTGAAGGCATCGGCTGGCAAATTGGTCTGGGCATTGCCTGCTGGTCGGGAATTTTGTTCTTCCTGCTCACCCGTTTTGGCCTGCGAGAGGTTGTGACCCGCTCCGTACCGCAGTCCATCAAACTGGGACTGACGGCCTCTATCGGTCTTTTTGTCGCCGTACTGGGCTTTCGCAATGCCGGGCTGGTGCTGGCTAACGCAAAAACGAACGCGCTGATGCTGGGTGATTTTCTCTCCCCAGGCGCGCTGGTGGCGCTCAGCGGCCTGTTCCTCGCCATTGCCCTGCAGGCGCGTCGCATTCCGGGCGCCATTTTGTGGGCCATTTTGTTTGCCACTCTCGTGGGCATTCCGATGGGGGTGACACACCTTCCTGCCAGCTTTATTGACATGCCTCACTCACTGACGCCGGTGCTGGGCCATATCGACATGCTGGGCGCGCTGAATATTGCCTTCCTGCCGTTCCTGTTTGTCTTTTTCGCATCGGAGTTTTTCTCGACCATGGGCACCACGCTGGCGGTGGGAGGTGAAGCCGGACTGCTGGATGAAGAAGGCAATATGGCAAACATCAATCGCCCGTTTATGGTGGACTCGATAGCCGCCGCGATTGGCCCGTGGGTGGGTATTCCTGCCGCCACGGCGCTGATTGAATCCTCCGCGGCCGCAGAAGCGGGGGGGAAAACCGGCATGACGGCGCTGGCCGCTGCGGTCATGTTCCTGCTGATGCTGCTGTTTACGCCCGTTGCGCTCATGATCCCAAAAGAAGCCACCGCCCCTGCCCTGATCCTGATCGGCCTGAATATGTTCAGCGGCCTGCGTAAGGTGGATCTGGCAAACTTCACCGACGGGCTGCCGGTGCTGATGATGGTAATGATTACGCTGATTGCCAACAGCTTCGGGACAGGGATTGCGGGAGGGCTGCTGTTTTACATCGTCATTAAAGCGATTGCAGGAAAATGGCGAGAAATCCCCGTTGGTCTTTGGATCCTCGCCATTCCGCTGGTGTATTACTTTGCCACGCTGGTGAAGCACTAATCCTTGCGCGGTTG
>JABLTH010025923.1_pt1 | contig 24331 bp, 20 predicted proteins | sample 7875711 | NCBI WGS metagenome assembly JABLTH01 (sample SAMN14941262, study PRJNA633318) | bioreactor metagenome | isolation source: bioreactor | place: China | collected 2019-03-05 | reverse complement strand
GCGGACGGGGCCCCGTTGTTCGACGACGCCAGGCTCAGCGACGTCTTCGTCGGCATCGACCGCACCGTGGCGGAAGTGCTGAAGCGGACCCGCGCCGCCTGATCAGAAGGCCATCGGCCGGCCGTCCTCGTCGAGCCCGTCGAAGGGCGTGCCGAAGCCCTGGTCCGCCCAGGCCCGCACGAGGCGGCGCAGGGGCGGGTGCTGGAGGGTCGCGGCGACCACGATGGCCTCCTCGGGCTCCAGGGCGCGGATCCAGACCGTGGCGTGGCCCAGCACCAGGGCCGGCTCCGGGTGGCGCAGGGTGGCGTCCAGGGTCTGGAGCACCTGGGTGGCCAGCAGGGTGGACTCCCGCCACATGGAGGCGGAGAGGGCCTGCATCTGGGACCGGCCCAGGGGGGCCTGCACCAGCGCCACCAGGGAGGCCGGGGACATCCGGGGATGCTGGAGGAGGGCGGCGACCACGGCCTCGTCGGGGACCCGCCAGACCAGCGGCCAGAGGGGCTTGGGCGCCAGCAGGGCGAAGGTGCGCCGCTCCCCCAGGGTGAGCCCGGGCCAGACCACCTGGAGCCGCTCCACCGCGAGGGTGCGGGCGTGGGGATGGGCGGCGGCGTCCTGGGCCACCGCCGTGAGGGCCCGCCAGGGCAGGCGCGGCACCAGGTTCACCCGGAGGTGGGCCGGAGCCTTGGGGTGCTGTGCGATCCAGCGCAGCAGCAGGGGGCGCTTGCGCAGGTCGGGCAGGTCCGCCGCCGCCTCCAGCCAGCCCCGGGGCGGGTTGGGGTCCCGGAGCAGCCGCAGGAAGCGCGGCCACGCGACGTCGGGCGGGAGGGGCCAGGACATGGAGAAAGCTTAAGCCTTCCGTGCCCTGCCACACTGTCCCCATGGCGCACGCCTTCACCCTCCTCGGCCGGGGCCGCGCGGGCCGGGCCCTCGCCCTGGCCCTGGGGGACCGCGCGGCCCTGGCGGCCTCCTCCGAGGCGCCGGAGGGCTGGGTGCTCCTCGCCGTGCCCGACCGGGCCGTCCAGGCCCTGGCGGCGAAGTTCCCCGGGCGCTGCGTCCACATGAGCGGGAGCCTGGACCTCCCCGGCGTGCCCTGCGTCCATCCCCTCACCAGCTTCGGGGGCCGCGCCGCAGACTGGAAGGGGACGCCCCTGGCCGTCACCGGCGCCGTGCCCGAGCCCATCCTCGCCGCCTTCCGGGGCCTGGGCTTCCTGCCCTTCGACCTCCCCGCGGACCTGAAGCCCCTCTACCACGCCTGCGCCGTGCTCACCTCCGGCCATGCGGCCACCCTGTGGCTCGGCGCGGCGAAGCTCCTGGAGGCCCGGGGCGTGGCCCTGCCGGGCCGGGGCCTGATGCCACTGGCGGAGGCCACCCTGCGCAACGTCGCCCGGCATGGCGCCGAGGGCCGCACGGGGCCCTTCGTGCGGGGGGACGAGGCCACCATCGCCCGGGACGCCGCCGCCCTGCCGGAACCCTGGCGGGGGATCTTCCTCGCCCTGGGCCGGGCCGATGTCTGAATTCCGCCCGCCCCTGCCCCTGCGCGCGGCCACGCCCCCGGCCTGGGCCGGGGCCGCCTGGGCCGACCCGGCGGGCCTCCTCTCGGACCACGCCCACAACGAGAAGAAGGCCGCCCTCACCGCCCTCTCCCTCGTCCACGCCTTCACGGGGCACCCCAGGATCCCCCTGCTCCTGGCCCGCCTCGCGGAGGAGGAGCTGAACCACTTCCGCCGGGTGCTGGAAGCCCTGGCGGACTTCGGCTGGACCCTGCGCCCGGACGGGGGCAGCGCCTACGCCAAGGGGCTGCTGGCCCGGGTGGGGCAGGGGGGCGGAGACGGCCTCCTGGACCGCCTCCTGGTCTCCGCCCTCATCGAGGCCCGGAGCTGCGAGCGGCTCTACCTGCTGGAACAGGAGGCCCGGCGGAGGCCCGGCCTCGACGACCCGGGGTGGCTGACCTTCCTGCTGGAACTCGAACGCTGCGAGGCGGGCCATGCCCTCACCTACCAGGCCATCGCCCGGGAACGCTTCGGGCCCGACGCGGACCGCCGCCTGGACGCCTGGCTGGACTGGGAGGCGGAGGTGGTCCGCGGCCTGCCGCACCGGAGCGTGGTGCATTGAAGCCCCAGGGCTTCCCTTCGGCTAGGCTAGAGCCATGAACCAGCTGCCAGCGCCGGGGAACGACACCCTGGTCCCCGTCTTCAGTCCGGAACGCCTGGGCCTCGCCGAAGGGGGCGAGGCGCGGTTCCGGGGGGCCCTGGAGCGCATCGCGGCCGAAGGGGAGCTGAAGGCCAAGCTGCTGCTGGCGGCCCTGGACCACTTCGCGGCCCGGGGCTTCGACGGCGTGCAGGTCAAGGAGGTCGCCGAGGAGGCCGGGGTCTCGAAACCGACGCTCTACTACCACTTCGGCAGCAAGGAGGGCCTCTTCCGGCAGCTCTGCCTGGTGGCCCTGGCGGTGACCGAGAAGCGGCTTAAGGACATGGTCGCCCCGCACCTGGCCGCGCGCCCCGCCGACGCGGCCGCCGTGCGCGCCTCGGCCCTGCGCCTCTCGGCGTCCTACGTGGACCTCCTGATGGAACTGCCGCAGTTCACGGGCTTCATCCTGCGCGCCATCGCCGTGCCGGGCCCCGATTCCACCTTCCGGGACCTGATGCCCGTGGTCGAGCGGGCCCTGAGCCCCCTGGGCCTCTACGTGAACCACGTCTTCGGCAAGGACTTCGAGCAGGCCCGCAAAGAGGTCATGGTCTACACCGCCATCTTCGGGGCCCTGCTGGAGGAGCACCTCCGCCGTCCGGAGTACGAGATCGATGCCCTCGAGATCGCCTGGGCCGTGGACCGCTGGCTGCGGGGCATCCAGGGTGCGTGAGGCCGCAGGGGAGACGGGAGGCGGACGTGGGCAAGACGGCGGCCCTGGCGGCGGTGCTGATGACGGGAGGCCTGGCCATGGCCGCTGAAACGCCCAAGCAGGCGAAGCCGAAAGCCCCGAAACCCCTCGCCCCCATCGCCGTGGTGGTGAGGCCCCTGGACCTGGCCCAGCACGAGCTGCAGGTGGAGATGGCGCTGCCGGCGGAGTCCGTGAAGGCGGGCGCCGTGGCGGCCATGGCCGCCTGGACCCCGGGCTCCTACCTCATCCGCGACTACGCGCGCTTCGTGGACCGCGTGGAGGCCCGCCCCGAGGGGGGCGCGCCCTACGCCCCGGAGAAGCTCGACAAGCAGCGATGGCGCATCCTCCCGGCGAAGGGCCCGGTCTCCCTGCGCTACCGCCTCTACGCCAACGAGCTCAGCGTGCGCACGAACCACGCCGACGCCTCCCACGCCTTCCTCACCGGCGCCGCGGCCTTCCCGGCCCTGGAGGGGCAGGGCGGCCGGCCCTACCAGGTCCGCTTCGAGGGCTTCCCCGCGGACTGGACGGTGGCCACGGGGTTGCCCGAGCGGAAGGGCGCCTACGCCGCGGCCGACTACGACACCCTCGTGGACAGCCCCTTCGAGCTGGGCCGCCTGCGGGTGCGGCGATGGGAGTCCCTGGGGGCGCGCTTCGAGTTCGCCTTCCAGGGCCAGCACAACGGCGACGAGGCGCGCATGGCGGCGGACGCCCAGAAGATCGTCGAGGAGGCGGGCCGCCTCTTCGGCGGCTTCCCCTTCGACCGCTACGTCTTCCTCCTCACCTTCAGCCCCAAGGCCGGCGGCGGCCTCGAGCACCGGAACAGCACCGCCCTGCTGGCGGACCCCTTCATGTTCGACAAGGCCGAGGGCTACCACCGCCTGGCGGGGCTGGTCTCCCACGAGTTCTTCCACGTGTGGAACGTGAAGCGCATGCGGGACGCCGTGCTCGGCCCCTTCGACTACCAGAAGGAGACCCCCACCCGGCTGCTGTGGTTCCACGAAGGGTTCACGGACTACATGGACAGCGTGATCGCCCTCCGGGCCGGGGTGCTGCCTTGGGCCTTCGTCGCGAAGGAGTGGGGCCAGCGCTGGACCGAGAACCTGCAGAAGCCCGGGCGCCGGGAGCAGAGCGTCAGCGAGGCCAGCTTCGACGCCTGGATCCGCCACTACAAACCCACGGAGTTCTCCGCCAACAGCACCGTCGGCTACTACGACAAGGGCAGCCTGGTGGCGCTGATGATGGAGGGGCGGATCCGCCGGGGCAGCGGGGGCAAGGCCGGCGTGGCGGACCTCTTCGCCCGGCTCTGGGAGCAGTGCGGGGACGGGCCGCTGACCGACGCCCAGATCCGGGAGGCCTTCCGAGCGCTTTCCGGGGAGGATCCGGAGCCCTTCTGGCGGGACTTCGTGGTGGGCCGGGCGGAGCTGGACGGTTCGGCCCTGGAGCAGGCCCTGGGCCTGAAGTTCGAGGCCAAGGCGCCCTGGGAGCTGCTGTCCCCCGAGGACCAGAAGGACCCCGACGCGGTGAAGCGGGCCAAGGCCTTCTCGGGCCTCGTGTTCGCCTCGAGGGGCAACGGCGCCGAGGCGCCCACGGTGCTGAACGTGCTGCCGGACTCCCCGGCCTGGCAGGCCGGGATCAGCTACGGGGCCGAGATCCTCGCGGTGGATGGTTGGCGCACGGCCACCGCGGCGGAGGTCCAGCGCCGGCTGGCCGACGCCCTCGGACGCCAGGCGGAGGTGCTGGTGCAGGAGCGGGGCCGGGTCCGGACGGCCACGGTTGCCGTCTCCGAGAACCCGGCCCGGACCGTGCGGCTGGGGGCCGATCCCGGCGCCACGCCTGCCCAGAGGTCGGCCTTCGCCGCCTGGACCGGCCAGCCCTTCCCGGCGGCGACGCGCCCCCTGTCGCGCCCTGCGGATGAGGGCGCGCGCCCCCAGGAACGGGGCCCCTCCGCCGGCGGCGGCCAGTAGGCGTCGTGGAAGCCTCCCGTCCAGCCGCCGCGCCGCCCCGCATCGCGGCCCTCATCGCCGCCCATGACGAGGAGGCCCACGTGGGCGCCGTGGTGCGCGGGCTGGCGCCCTACGGACTGGCGCGGATCCTGGTGGTGGACGACAACTCCGAGGACGGCACCGCGAAGGTGGCCCGGGAAGCCGGGGCCGAGGTGCTCTCCCTGAAGCGGCCCCAAGGCGGCGGCAAGGGACAGGCGCTGCGGGCCGGGCTCGCGGCCCTCCGCGGCTTCGACGCCGAGTTCGTCCTCTTCATCGACGGGGACGGCCAGCACGACCCTGCGGACTTCCAGGGCTTCCTGGACCACCTCGCGGCCCATCCGGAGGCCGACTTCCTCATCGGCAGCCGCTTCCAGGACCGCGGGAAGGTGCCCAAGGCCCGCTGGCGGACGAACGCGCTGGGAAGCTGGACCCTCGGCCGCATCGCGGGGGTGAAGTGGGAGGACAGCCAGTCGGGCTTCCGCCTTGTGCGCAAGAAGGTCCTCGACCGCCTGGACCTGAGATCCAGCGGCTTCGCCATCGAGATGGAGATCTCCATGAAGGCCGCCGACTGGAGGCTCCACTGGGCCCACGTGCCCATCCGGGCCATCTACCACGAGAGCGGCAAGTCGCACTTCAGGGGCGCGATGGACACGTGGCTGATCGCGTGGTTCTCGTTGCAGTGCTGAGGGGGTGGGGAGTTCGTCCCTGATTCGGGACGCGTCCTCCACCGACGGTCCGGACGCCCGGGAAGGCGTGGGTCGAGATCCGCGGGGTTGACCTTCCAACGGCACCCCGATCAAGCACGGCCAAAATGCCGGCCGTGCTTGATCGGGGTGCTGCCAAGCGATAGCGCGGCAGGCCGTGGAGCGGAGGCTTCGATGAACACGGGTGGAGGGGGAGGTACGGAGGAAGGTGCCAAGGGATCGCATGTTGGTTCCGGCTTCGTCCCACCGCTGCGGGCGTGCCCGGGATGGGCCGGGTTCATGGTCCTGCCGCGCTGTCGCTTGGCCGCGCCTCAGTCCATCCGCGGCCAAGGGCGCCGCGAATGGACTGAGGTGCCTTTGGAAGGTCAACGGCAAGGTCAAGTTCAAGGTCAAGGTCAACGGCACGGTCAACGGCCAGGTCAACGGCCAGGTCAACGGCCAGGTCAACGGCCAGGTCAACGGCAAGGTCTACCTGGGCCGACACACGTTCTTGGGCCAGTCCTCCACCGTTCCAACCATCTCCAGTCGTTTGCCTGCTTCCGTCCCCGCGCGCCCCAACGCTGCCACAATGCCCCCCATGGCCATCAGCGTCTTCGACCTCTTCAAGATCGGCATCGGGCCGAGCTCGTCGCACACCGTCGGGCCGATGAAGGCCGCGCGCATGTTCGTCGCTTCGCTCAAGGCGGACGGGACGCTGGGGCGGGTCCACACGCTGAAGACGGAGCTCTACGGCTCGTTGGGCGCCACGGGGCGGGGGCACGGTTCCGACAAGGCGGTGCTGCTGGGGCTGGAGGGGGAGACGCCGGAGGGCGTGCCCATTGAGGCGGTGGAGGCTCGGCTGGCGGCCATCCGGGAGGGCGGGCGGCTGAACCTGCTCGGCGAGCACGCCATCGCCTACAAGGAGGCCGAGCACCTGAAGTTCGAGCGGCGCGCGCTGCCCTTCCACCCCAACGGCATGCGCCTCACGGCCTGGGACAGCGACGGCGTGGAGCTGGCCTCGAAGACCTACTTCAGCGTGGGTGGGGGCTTCGTGGTGAACGAGGGCGGCGGGGTGGCGGAGCCCACCCATGCCGAGGAGCTGCCCTTCCGCTTCGCCAGCGGCGCCGAGCTGCTCGCCATCTGCCGCCGGGAGGGCCTCTCCATCAGCGCGGTGATGGCCGCCAACGAGGAGGCCATCCGGCGCGTCCCCGACCTGCGGGCGGGCCTGCTGGAGATCTGGTCGGTGATGCAGGCCTGCGTGAAGCGGGGTTGCGCCACCGAGGGCATCCTCCCCGGGGGACTGAAGGTGCGCCGCCGCGCGCCGGGCATCTACCGCCAGCTCCTGGACCGCCCGGAGGCGGGCCTCGCCGATCCCCTCACGGCCATGGACTGGGTGGACCTCTACGCCCTGGCGGTGAACGAGGAGAACGCCGCCGGGGGCCGCATCGTGACGGCGCCCACCAACGGCGCCGCGGGCATCATCCCGGCGGTGCTGCACTACTACCGACGCTTCGTGCCCGGCGCCACCGACGACGGCGTGGTGAAGTTCCTCCTCACCGCCGGCGCCATCGGCGTCCTCTACAAGACGAACGCCTCCATCAGCGGCGCGGAGGTGGGCTGCCAGGGCGAAGTTGGCAGCGCCTGCTCCATGGCCGCCGGCGCCCTCGCCGAGGTGATGGGCGGCAGCCCGGGCCAGGTGGAGGAGGCCGCGGAGATCGGCATGGAGCACAACCTCGGCCTCACCTGCGACCCCATCGGCGGCCTCGTGCAGGTGCCCTGCATCGAGCGCAACGCCATGGCCGCCATCAAGGCCATCAACGCCGCCCGCATGGCCCTCAAGGGCGACGGCACCCACTTCGTGAGCCTCGACAGCGTCATCAAGACTATGCGCGACACCGGCGCCGACATGAAGGCCAAGTACAAGGAGACCGCCCGGGGCGGGCTGGCGGTCAACGTGGTCGAGGCGCCTTCGGGGATCGGCGTGCACTTGCCGGAGTGCTGAACTCCCCTAGCGCCACACCGCCAGGATGTTCGCCGCGATGACGAAGCTCACCAGGTTGTAGGCCGAGTCGATGGCCCACAGCCCCTTGGGCTTCATGGAGAAGAGCGCCGTGGCGAAGCTGGTGGGGGCGGCGAAGCCGGCCCAGCAGAGCACGCCCACGAGGGAGGCCCTGAGCGGCGTCAGGTCGATGAAGTGGTTGAGCAGGACCGCCATGGCGTAGGCCGAGGCGAGGCCGCAGAGCAGGGCCATGCCGTACATCGCCGGCATGTTCGCGCCGGCGGCCTCGGCCTTGAGCTGCTCCTCTCTCTTGCCCTGGTAGGAAACCCACTTCTTGGCGAAGAGGGCAGGGGAGTACCAGAGCCCCCCGAGCATGAAGATCGCGATGCCGCTCACCAGCACGGCCAGATGGTTCACCAGGGGAAGGTGCATGAAGGCCTCCGGGGGATTGTGCCCGAAGTGTAGCGCCGGACCCTGACCTCGGCGGCCGAAGCGTGGTGAACTGGCGCATGCTCCCCGACGCCCCGGCCCCCGCCTCCAAGCTCCCCCGCGTGGGAACCACGATCTTCACGGAGATGACCCTCCTGGCCCAGCAGCACGGCGCCGTGAACCTGGGCCAGGGCTTCCCCGACTTCGATCCCCCCGCCGAGCTCCAGGAGGCCCTCGCGAAGGCCGTCCGGGACGGCCTGAACCAGTACGCGCCCATGCCGGGCCTGCCCGCCCTGCGGGAGGAGATCGCGAAGCTGGCCCTCCATCGCTTTGGCGCGGAGGTGGATCCCGGTTCCGAGGTCACGATCACGTCCGGGGGCACCGAGGCCCTCTTCGCGGCCATCGCGGCGGTGGTGGACCGCGGGGACGAGGTGATCCTCCTGGACCCCTGCTACGACTGCTACGACCCGGCGGTGCGCCTCCAGGGCGGCGTGCCGGTGCACGTGCCCCTCGACCCCGGGACCTTCCTCCCCGACTGGGATCGCCTACGCGCCGCCCTGTCGCCCCGCACGCGGCTCGTGGTGGTGAACACGCCCCACAATCCGGCAGGCTCGGTGTTCGCGCCCGAGGACTGGCAGGCCCTGGCGGACCTCCTGCGGGACACGAACGTGCTGGTGCTCTCCGACGAGGTCTACGAGCACATCGTCTTCGACGGCCGGGCCCACGCCTCGGTGCTCGGCCACCCCGAACTGCGCGCCCGGGCCTTCGCCGTCGGCTCCTTCGGCAAGACCTACCACTGCACGGGCTGGAAGGTGGGCTACGCCGTGGCCCCCGCGGCGCTGACCGCCGAGTTCCGGAAGGTGCACCAGTTCCTCACCTTCTGCACCTTCCATGCCGCCCAGGCCGCCTTCGCCCGGATGATGGCCGAGCACCCTGGCCACCACGAGGGCCTCGCCGCCTTCTACCAGGAACGCCGGGACGCCTTCCGGACCCTGCTGGAGGGGAGCCGCTTCCGGCTCCTGCCCGTGGCGGGCTCCTACTTCCAGCTCGCGGACTACTCGGCGATCAGCGACGAGGCCGACCGGGCCTTCTGCATCCGCCTCTGCCGGGAGCAGGGGGTCGTCGCCATCCCGCTCTCTCCCTTCTACGAGGTCCTGCCCGCCGCGCGGCTTGTGCGGTTCTGCTTCGCCAAGGGGGACGCCACCCTCCGGGCGGCGGCGGAACGGTTGCGGGGGCTCTGAGGCCCCAAGGAATCCTTGACCTTCGAGCCCGCCGGGCCTATCCCATGGGAATCCCCATGATCGGCCAGGTCCTGTCCCACTACCGGATCCTCGCGCAGCTCGGCGAGGGCGGCATGGGCGTGGTCTACAAGGCCGAGGACCTGCGCCTAGGCCGGCAGGTGGCCCTCAAGCTGCTGCCGGAGCAGGCGACCCGCGCCGAGGAGGCCCGGGAGCGCTTCCTGCAGGAGGCCCGCCACGCCTCCGGCCTCGACCATCCGAACATCGCCGCGGTCCACGCCATCGAGGAGACGGAGGAGGGGCGGCTCTTCATCGTGATGGCCCTGGTGGAAGGCCAGAGCCTGCGGGACCGCCTGCGGAAGGGCCCGCTCCCCTGGGAGCGCGCTGTCGCCGTCGCGGTGCAGGTCCTCTCCGCCCTCGGGCACGCCCACGCGAAGGGCATCGTCCACCGGGACGTGAAGCCCGCCAATGTCATGGTGGGATTCAACGACGAGGTGAAGGTGGTGGACTTCGGCCTGGCGAAGGCCACCGGCGCCGAGGGGCTCACCCGCACCGGCGTGGTGATGGGCACGGCCCAGTACCTGAGCCCGGAGCAGGTGGGGGGCAAGCCCGTGGACCCCCGCAGCGACCTCTGGGCGGCGGGCATGGTGCTCTACGAGATGCTCACCGGCGCGCCGGCCTTCCGGGGCGACGGGCTGGAGGCGACCCTGGCCGCGATCCTCCACGGCGCCTTCACGCCTCCTTCGTCCCTGGTGCCAGGGATCCCCCAGGCCCTGGACTTCATCGTGGCGCGGGCCCTGGAGCGGGATCCGCGCCTGCGGTACCCCAGCGCCGAGCGCTTCCGGCAGGACCTCCTCGACCTCAGCGCCGACCCCACCGCGACCCTGCGGATGCCCGCCGAGCGCCCCCAGTCCCGCACGCTTCCCCTCGCGGCGCCCCGGCGGGGGTGGCGCTGGGCTGCCGGGCTCGCCGGCGCGGGCGCCATCCTTTCCCTGGGCGCCTGGAAGTGGATGCTGGGGCGCAGGCCCGCGCCGCTTCCCGAGACGCGCATCGCCATCGCCGCCCTGGAGGACCGCACCGGCGACCCGGCCCAGGCCCTGCTCGGGCGCCTCGCCGCGGAGCGCATCGCGGAGGCCATCGCCCAGACCGGCACGGCGGAGGTCGCCGCCGCCGCCGCGGCCCCCCTCCGGGGCTCCGCGGAATCCGCGGAAGGGTCCCGGGCCCTCCGCGCCCTGGGGGAGCGCGCCCGCGCCGGCCTGGTGATCAGCGGGGCCTATCAGCTCAGCGGCGGGGAGGTGGAGATCCAGGCCAGCCTCTACGATGCGAACCTCGGGAAGGTGGTGGCCCTGGTCCGGGCCGAGCGCGCGCCCCTGGCCCGGGCGGAACAGGCGGTGGACGCGGTGGCCCAGCGCCTGGCCAGCGGCGTCGCGGGCAGGATCCTGGATCCCTACCTCGACCCCGAGCGGGTGTCGATCCCGCCGAAATACTCGGCCTACAAGGAGTGGCTGGTGGGCTGGGAGCTCTACTGGAATTCCCGCCCCGGCGCGGCGGAGCACTTCGAGCGGGCCATCCAGCTGGATCCGGACCTGGAGGTGGCCCGCCTGCCCATCATCTTCATCCGCCAGGGGGAACAGGACCACGAGGGGGTGCGGGCCCAGTTCGCGCGGCTGGACCTGGCGCTGAACCGGATGAATCCCCTCGACCGCTGCATGGTCGAGAACGTGCGGGCCCTCATGGAGGGCCGCAACGAGGAGGCCATGGGCCCCATCCGGGAGGCCGCGCGGCTGGCCCCCGGGAGCCCCCTCGTGAACCACCAGCACGCCTACACGGCCCTGCTCTCGAACCGCTGCGCGGAGGCCGAGGCGGCGGCCACCCGGCCCATCCGCTGGGACAAGCTCGTGAACGCCCGGGTGCCCATCGGCTCGGACATGGGGGGGATCCTGGCCTGGTCCCAGCACCTGCTCGGCGGCTACGACCGGGAGCTGGAGACCGCCCGGCGCTTCCTCCTGACCTATCCGGAGAACACGAAGATCAAGTCGCACCTGGCCTTCGCCGCCATCGGCCAGGGCCGGGCCGCCGAGGGGGAGGCCCTGGGCCGGGAGCTGGTCACAACCGATCCCGATTACGCGCTGCGGATCGCCCAGGACCTGCGGGTCCACGGCCACGGGGACGCATCCGCCCGGCTGGCCCTCGAGACCTTCCTGTCCATCGAGCGGAAGCAGGCGGCGGGGACCGCCTCGCGCGCCCTGGAGATCTTCCGGATGGAGAGCCTCTCCCTGGCGGGGCGCACCACGGAGGCCCTTTCCGCCGCCCAGTCGCTCCTGCGGAAGGACCCGGCCAACCTCGCCGCCCTGGGCCGGTACGGCCTGCTCCAGGCGGAGCTGGGCCACGTCCGGGAGGCCCGGTCCGCCATGGACCGCCTCGCGAAGCTGCCCCGGAAGGACCAGCTCGGGCTTCCCTCCCTGCTTCGGGCCCGCATCGCCGCCCGGCTCGGGGAGAAGGAGCTCGCCCTCACCCTGCTGCGGGAGGCCACGGCGGAAGGCCAGCCCCTGGGCCATGTGCGGCACCTGGACGTGGCCCTCGCCGGCCTCCAGGGCTTCGCCCCCTTCGACGCCTTCCTGCGCCTCAGGTAGCCGCCGCCGCGACCTGAACCATCCCGGGCCGGGCCGCGTATCCGGGTCTGGGGCGCCGCCCCTTGACAGCTCCTAATAAAGTAGTACTAATTTATTAGTAGATCGGAGCCCCCCCGATGACCGAACCCAGGCCCACCGACGGCGAACTGGCCATCCTGCGCGTCCTTTGGAGCCGCGGCCCCAGCACGGTCCGAGAGGTCCACGAGGTGCTCTCGCGGTCCAAGGACACGGCCTACACCACCGTGCTGAAGATGCTCACCATCATGGCCGAGAAGGGCCTCGTGAGCCGGGACGAGACAGAGCGCAGCCACCGCTACGCCGCCGTCCACGGGGAGGCCCGGGTGCAGGGCAGCCTCCTGAAGGACCTCCTCGACCGGGCCTTCGACGGCTCAGCCCTGCAGCTCGTGCAGCGGGCCCTGGACACCCGCGCCGCGGACCCCGCGGAACTGGACGCCATCGCCGACCTCATCGCCCAGGCGAAGCGGCAGCGGCGGAAGCCATGAGCCCGGTCCTCGACCTCCTCGCCCGCCTGCCCTGGGCCGAGCCCCTGGCCCGGGCCCTGCTGCACTTCCTCTGGCAGGGCGCCCTCCTGGGCCTCCTGGCGGCGGCCGCCCTCGCGGCCCTGCGACGCTCCACGCCCCGGCGCCGCCACGCCGTGGCCTACGGATTCCTGCTGGCCATGGGCGCCGCCCCCGTGGCCACGGTGCTGCTGCTCGCCGCGCCTTCCGGCCTCCCCCTGGCCGTCCCCGCCTTCGGCGCTCCGGCGCGGCCCGCCGCGGCGCCCACGGGCCTGCTGCCGCCGGCCCCCTGGATCGTGGCCCTGTGGCTGTCCGGGGTCCTCCTGGGCCTGGCCCGCCTGGGGCTCGGCCTCTGGCGCGTCCAGGGCTACCTGCGCCTGCCCTGGGAGCCCCCGGCGCCCTTCTGGGCCTGGCGCGCCCGGCGCCACGCCGAGGCCCTGGGCCTGCGGGGCGCCGTGGAGGTCCGGGTCTCCGCGGCCCTGGCCCTGCCCATGGCGGCGCGCTTCCTGCGGCCGGTGGTGTGGATGCCCGCGGCCCTCTTCGGCGCCCTGGACCCCGTGCACATCGACGCGCTGCTGGCCCACGAATTGGCCCACGTGGCGCGCCGGGACTGGCTGCTCAACGCCCTACAGGGCGTCCTCGAATCGCTGCTCTTCTACCATCCCGCGGTGTGGTGGCTCTCCAGGCGGATCCGCCGGGAGCGCGAGCACGCCTGCGACGATCTCGCGGTGGCCCTGTGCGGGGACGCCATCGCCGTGGCCGAGGCCCTCGCCGCACTCGAGAGCCTCCGTTCCCCAACCCCGCGCAAGGCTCCGGGGCTCGTCCCGTCCCTGGAACTCGGCGCCCACGGAGGTTCCCTCATGGACCGCATCCGACGCCTGCTCGCCCCCGATCCGCCCGCCCTGCCGCCCCTGCGCGCCGGGCTGGCCCTCCTCCTCCTCGCCGGCACCGCCGCGGCCCTCCCCGCGGCCCGGGCCTTCTCGGACCCGGGCCAGGCGCCCGCGCCGCGGGCCGAGACTCCGAAGCCGTCGAAGGTTCCACGCACGCCCGCACCCTCCCTCGCCGCGGGGGACACCTGGACCGTTTCCGAGAACGACCGGGGCGTGCGCCGGAGCTACCAAGCTTGGCGGGACGCGGACGGCACGGCCCACGTCCGCTACTCCGTGAACGGCCGCGAACGGGCCCTCGACGAGGAGGGCCGGCGCTGGCTGGAAGGCGTCCAGGCCCGCGCGCGGGACCAGGAGGCGAAGGCCCGCAGGATGGAAGAGGCGGCCCGGGCCCAGGAGGCCCGCGCGGAAGCCATGGAACGGCAGGCCCTCGAGCACGAGGCGAAGTCGGAAGCCGCCGGGCGGCAGGCCCGCGCCCTCGAACTCCAGGCCCGCGCGCTCGCCCTGCGCAGCGACGCGCTCTCCCGCCAGGCCGAGGCCGCCCGTCCCGAGGAGGACCGCCACGAGGCCGAGGCCCGGCGGATGGCGGAGCAGGCCGCCCGCATGGAGGCCGAGGCCCGCAGGCTCGAGGCCCAGGCCGAGAAGCTGGGCCGCGAGATGGCCACCCTCCGGGCGGAGGCCGCCGAGAAGGCCCTGGAGGCCGCCGAAGCCGAGGCGGACCGCGTGGAGGAAACCTTCCAGGAGGAACCCACGCCGGCGCCGGTCCCGTCGCCGCATCCGGCTCCGCGGGCCACCCCCAGGCCCGCGCCGACCCCCCGGGCCTCCAGGGCCCCGCTGCCCCCGGTCCCGCCCGTCCCTCCGCGCCCCCCGAAGGCGCCCCGCGCCGCCGCCGCACCCGTGGCCGTGCCCGCTCCGGCGCCGCCTCCCCCTCCCGCAGCGCCGAAGCCGCCCAAGGCTCCGCCTGCACCACCTCCGCCTCCGGCCCCCCCCGCAGGGGACTGATCCGGCCGACCTGCCGTGGCTGTGCCGCCTTTAGCATGGGAGGCGCGGCCACGGCTGCGGTCGAAGGAGCCACATCATGGCGCAGGGCAACCCCGGTCTTCGTCTTGCCTTGCTGATCGCCGGGGATCTCGCCGCCGCTGCCGCGGCCTCGTTGCTCTGCCTCCTTCTGGCCATCGGACTTTCGAGCGGCAAGGGTCCGGGCGGCGCCGGGGACGTGATGATGGCCATGCTGGCGGGCTTCGGCCTGCTCCTGCTCGCCCTGGTGCCCCTGGTCTTCCTGCTGGGGAGGCGCTGGAGCGGACGGACCGGACTCGCCCTCGCGCTGGCGGGGCTCGCCGCGTTCCTCCATGCGGGCCTGTGGGTGGCGACCTTCTTCGTGATGGCAGTGGTGCTGAACCGCTGAGGGCCCGGCTCAGGCCTTGTGGGCGTGGGCCTTCTTGAGCATGTCGTCCTTCCAGCCGCGCTTGTGGCAGGTCTGGCAGAAGGCCGCGCCGGGCATCACCAGCCCGGCGGCCCTGGCCTTGGCGGGATCCTTCATCACCGGCATCGGCTTGTATTCGCTGCCGGGGCCGTGGCAGCCCTCGCAGTCCAGGGGCGGCGTGCGCTTCCCGTGGGCGCTGTCGGACCAGGAGGCGAACTGCACCTTGTGGCAGGTGCGGCAGGCGGCGGCGCCCACCCTGGCGAGGCCGGCCTTGCCGGGCTTCACCGCGACCTCGCCGCCGGGATCGGACACGGCCGGCGGGGGCGCGGGGGCCGCCGCGGGGGCCTTGGCCGCGGGCTGCGGGGCCGGGGCCTGGGCGGGGGCCGCCGCGGGCGCAGGAACCGGCGCCGGGGCGGCGACGGGCGCGGGGGTCTTGGGCTTCAGCTCGGGGGCGCCGGGCTGGGCCACCAGGACGCCGGGACGGGGGGGCTCCGCAGTCTTGGGCGGCGGCTGGGAAGCGGCCTTGGCCGGGGCCGTAGCCTCGCCCTTCGGCGGGGCCGCGGGCGCAGCGGCAGGCGCAGAGGCTGGCGCAGGGGCTGGCGCGGGTGCCGGGGCCGGCGCGGCGGCCTTGGGCGCCTCGGGGGCGGGCTCCCGGGGGCCGCAGGCGGTCGCGGACAGGACGAGGAGGGAGAGGAGCAGCGGCAGGGGGGCGGGGCGGCGCATGGGGGACTCCTCGTGGACGCGGACCAGGGAAGCAGCGCCCCGATCCTAGTCCCATTCCACGGAATCTTCGTCAAAACCCCTAGAGGATCCGCCGCGCCACGGCCCGGCCCACCATCCGCAGGCGCTCCCGCCAGGGCAGGCGGCCGAAGTTCGCCTTCACCACCCCGCGGGTGAAGTAGGTCTTTCGCCCGTAGTCGATGGCCACGTCCAGCACCGCGGCGCGGCCGGCCTCCAGCTCGCCCTCGGCCCAGTCCAGGGCCGCGGGCAGGTCCCCGTCCCGGTCCACGGCGCGGCAGCCCGTGCCCGAGACCGCCGCCAGGGCCGCGAGGTCGTAGTCCGGCAGCACGGAGCAGGGGGCGTCCGCGGTGAGGGTGCGCTGGAAGGAGGCGATCTGGCCCAGCTCGCGGTCCCGCAGGACGACGACGAGCACCGGCGCCCCCACCTGCCGGGCCGTGAGCAGCTCGAGGCCCGTCATGAGCAGGGCGCCATCCCCGGCGAGGCCCACCACGGGGCGGTCCGGATGCGCGAGCTTGGCGCCGATGGCAGCGGGGAGGCAGTAGCCCATGCAGGAGTAGTCCGTGGGGGCGAGGAAGCGCCGGGGCCCGTCCAGGCGCAGGTGCTCCATGGCGAGGAAGGTGCCGTTCCCGGAATCGGTGGTGTAGATGGCGCCGGGGAAGCGGGCCTGGAGCGCCTCGAAGAGCGCGCCGGGGGAGACCCGCGCGGGGGAGGGCTCCGCCTGCTCCCGCCGCACCCGGGCGTGGGCCTCCGCCAGGGCGTCCCGGAGGCTGTGGGGCATGACCTGGTCCGAGGGCAGGGCCTCCAGCAGGGCGCGCAGGAAGGCCTTCGCGTCTGCCGCGACCGCGTGGGCCACGGGGAAGTTGGCCCCGGGGACCGCGGGATCGATGTCCACCTGGGCGGAGGCGGGGGGCAGGGCCAGGCCGTAGCTGGCGGTGCTCACCTCCCCCATGCGCGCGCCGACGATGAGGACGGCGTCTGCCTCTTCCGCCAGGTCCCGCAGGGGCGCCGGGCAGGCCAGCCCGAAGCCGGGCCAGAGCCACTGGGGATGGGACTCGGGGAACACGCCCTTGCCGCTGAAGGTGGTGCTCACCAGCGCCCCGGTGCGCTCCGCCAGGAGCCTCACCTCGTCCTCGGCGCCCGCGGCGCCGAGGCCCACGTGGAGGAGCAGCTGGTCGCTCGCCAGGATCATGTCCGCCACGGCCTTCACCGCGGCCGGGTCGGGGGGCAGGGGCGCAGGCGAAGGATCGAGCAGGCCCTCCACCCGCGCGGGGTCGTAGGTCTGGGCCAGGAGGTAGAGGTTCGCGGGGATCTCCACCGCCACCGGTCCGGGACAGCCCGACCGCGCCAGCCGGACGGCCTCGAGGATGGCGGGGGCGATGTCCTCGCCCCGCTCGGGCTTCCACGTGCCCTTCACCAGGGGCCGCAGCACGGCGAGCTGGTCCACGTCGTGGAGCTGGTACCTGAAGGCCGAGTCGGTGCGGATGCCGCAGGTGAGCAGCAGCAGGGGCACGCCATCCATGAAGGCCTCGGCGACGCCGGAGAGGCCGTGGGTGACGCCGGCGCCGGGGACGACGTTGGCGCAGGCCAGGGGACCGCCGCTGCGGGCCATGCCGTCCGCCAAGAAGCCCGCCGACTGCTCGTCGGTGACGAGCACCGGCGTGACCGTGCTGCGTTCCAGGGCGTCGTAAAGCTCGATGTTGTGGGTGCCCGGAATGCCGAAGGCGTGGGTGATGCCGGCGCTCTCCAGGGCCGCGGCGACGATGGCGGCGCCGGCCTGGCGGCCGGCCTTGAGGTCCTGCAGGGGCATGGGCCCTCCGGGGAAGCTGCCTCGATTATGCGGGCGCCGGCAAGGCGGTGCCCTCCCGCTCCGCCACGGCCTGGGCCGCCCGGTCCGCCAGGGCCATGATGGTGAGGTAGGGGTTGATCTCCAGGGCCGAGGGGAAGAGGGAGGCGTCCGCCACGAAGAGCCAGGGCTGGCCGTGCACCCGGCCCCAGGCGTCGGCGACCGAGTCCGCGGGGGAGTGCCCCATGCGGCAGCCGCCCATCAGGTGGGCGGCGGAGACGCTGATGGAGCCGGGCTGGAAGTGGCGCTCGGCGATGCGCGTCTCCAGGTCGGCGTTCTCCTCCCGGGTGATGGTCCGGGGCCGCGCGGAGGGGGCGTGGACGGCCTCGGCCCCCGCGGCGAAGAAGATCCGCGCGGAGGCGCGGGTGGCCTTCACCAGGGCGCGGATGGTGGCCGGCGTGAGCCGGTAGTGGACGACGGGCCGGCCGTGGGCGTCCACCTCCACCCGGTGCTCCGGCAGGGCCTCGTCGCAGGCCAGCACGAGGATCATCTGGAGGCGGTCGTAGGCCGCCATGAACCGGGCGTGCTCCCCGCCGAAGCCCGAGAGGTTCTTGGCGGTGGTGAAGGGGAAGTACATGCAGGCTTCGAGGAAGTAGCGGTCCTCCTCGATGCGCTCCTGCCACACGTAGCTCTTGGGGTGCCCCACGAAGTTCGTGATGGGCGCGGGGTGGATGCCCGCGAGGATGTGGGCGGGATGGCAGGTCCAGTAGCGGCCCAGGAGGGGCAGCCGGTGGCCGAGGCCGGAGCGGAGGAGCAGGGCGGGGGTGTTCACGGCCCCGCAGGCGACCACCACGGAGTGGGCCTTCACGGTGTAGCGGCCGGGAAGCCACTCGCTCCCGCCCCCCTGGGGGTGGGGACGGCCGTCCACCTCCACCTCGATCTCCGCGCCGCCGGGGGCCTGCCGCACCGCCAGGGCCTCGGCGCCCGCGACCACCTCCACCCCCGCGGCCTCCGCGGCGGGGATCTGCACCACGTGGGTGCCCTGCTTGGCCCGGTTGGGGCAGCCGAGGTTGCACAGCGAACTCCCCCGGCAGCCCCGCACGTTCACGGGGAACTGCTCGGCCTTCCAGCCCAGCCGCTCGCAGCCCAGGCGGAAGAGCCGGTTGTTGTCGTTGATCCGGTCCCCGGGGATGAAGTCCACGCCGTTCTCCGCCGCGTAGCGCCGGGCCCGGGCGGTGAGGTCCGCCGGGTCGAGGCCCGGCACGTGCCACCGGTCGAGGACCCGCGCCGGGGGCAGCAGGGAGGTCCCGGTGTACACCTGGGTGGACCCGCCGACGCCCTCGGCGAAGGCCAGGGTCACGGCGTGGTCGGCGGTGGGCCGGGCGCCGCCCCCGGCATAGAGCAGGGAGGCCCGGGCCACCTCGCCCTCGGGCAGCGCGGCGGTGTCCAGGCGGAAGCCCTTCTCCAGGAGCAGGACCCGCTTACCCGCCCCCGCCAGCGGCGCCAGGGCCTTCGCCACGGTGCCCCCGCCCGCGCCGGAGCCCAGGATCACCACGTCCGCGTGGAGGGTGGTGGTCATGGCGCGTCCTTCCCCGCAGTGCCGGGAGCCCAGGCCTCCCAGCCCCGGGCGTCGGGGCGGTAGCCCAGGCCCGCCTGGACCTCGGGGTCGCCGTACCAGCCGAGGAAGAGCAGGGTGCGCAGGCCCCAGAGTCCGACGCGGAAGAGGGCGATCCGGCTCTGCTCCACCCGGCCGAAGAACTCCAGCCGGCGCGCCGGCGGGAGGCCCCGGAAGGTCCGCCCGTAGCCCACGAGGGGGAAGAAGTGCATCACGCGCACGAAGAGGCGCAGGCGCCACCCCAGGCCCGGGTCCTCGGCCGCTAGCCGCGCGTCCACCCGCGCCAGGAGCCGGTCCAGGGCCTCCGGAGAGAGGCTCGAGGCCGCGGGGACGAAGGTGGCCAGCATGGGGCCCAGGTGGGCCGCCAGCGGCCGCAGGACCTTCGGTGCCTCGTCCCCATGCATGGCGCCCCCATGCCGCGCAGGGTCGCGCGGGCGCGGCGCGGGCGCAAGCCCGTCCCCGTCACAGTTCCCGCCGCCCTGCTCTCCGCCCGCCAGCGGCCCCTCGGGCCCTGGGGCGCCCGGCGCGGAATTGAGGCATTGATCACCAACCCGTGGGGCCGGCCGCGGCCTAGCCTGGGCTGGCTGGCGCGCGAAAGGTCCCGATGCCCTGGTTGTGGGTGTATCCCCCCGGCGCCGGGCCCGAGGAGGCCCGGGCGGTGCCGGTGCCGCCCTCCGGCCTGAGCCTGGGCCGGAAGGCGGACAACGGCCTGGTGGTGGCCGACGGCGGCGTCTCGCGCCACCACGCCCGGCTGGTTCCCGGGGAGGGGGGCTGGATCCTTGAGGACCTGGGCAGCGCCAACGGCACCTGGGTGGACCGGGCGCGGATCCAGCGCTGCCTCCTCCGGCCCGGGCAGGCCTTCCGGGTGGGGGACACCCGCCTGGTGCTGGCGGAGGAGACCGGGGTGCAGGCGCCCCGGCCCTTCGCACCAGGGTCCCCGCGCCTCCCTGGCGAGGCCGCGCCCGCGCCGGAACCAGGGCCCGGGGCGGCCACGCCCCCCGTGACACCTCCACAGCCCAAGGGAGGCCTCCGGCGGGCCGCCGCCTGCCTGGGCTGCCTCGGGGGCCTGGGGCTCCTGCTCGTCGGGGCCTGCCTGGCCTTCCTGCTCTGGGAGGGCGGGCGTCCCGCCCTGCTCCCCTCCCAGGTCCTGAGCCTGGCCCGGAACGGCTGGTCCGGCCGCCTGCGCCCGGCGCCCCTCCCCGGCACGGGGACCCCCGCGCTCGACGTCTCGCCGCACCCGGGCCTGCGCCTCACCGCGCCGCCCGGTGCCCTCGACCGCGCCCGGGTCTTCAGGTCCCGCGTCCTGGACGGCGCGGAACTGGACGCGGCGGTGGCCACGCTCCCAGGGATGGTGCCCGCCGCGGGCTTCGAGCTGGACGCGGGCATGGCGGACGACGAGTGCTTCGCGGGGCCGGTGCGCCTGGCCTGGGACCCGGGGGCGCTGGGCATCCCCGCCGCGGCCGCGCGCCGGCTGCAGCTCGTGCGGCTCGCCCCCGACGGGAAGATCCAGCACCTCGCCACCCGCGTCGAGGACGGCAAGGTGGTCGCCGACCTCCGCCACAACGGCATCTTCTTCGCGATCTTCCTGGGCTTCGCGGGCTGGGAGGTGATCACCCTGGTGAAGGACCAGTGGGACAAGGGGACCTTCGGGGACGAGCGCTGGGACCGCGCCGGGCCCTTCACGGTGTGCTGGCCCCGCACCCTGGCCCTGGCCAACACGCCGGAGTACCTGCAGGTGGAAGGCGTCCTGAAGGCCCGCTGGGACGCCGCCATGGCCAGCCCGGCCCAGGGCAGCGACCGGCAGGTGTGGACCGGGCGCTACTACCGCTACCTCGCCGACCCGGAGGTGCAGCGCCTCCAGAAGGTCCTGGAGGACCCCGCCTGGAAGCGCGAGCACTACTACCCGCCCGCGGTGTCCAACGCCCTCGACGCCTTCGACCGGGCCTATGCCTACCTCCACACCGCCCGGGGCTTCAAGAAGCGGTGGGACCAGATCGAACTCCACTTCCAGGATCCGTGGAAGGGCTCCCCCGACGCCTTCGCCTACACCCTGGACGGGTCCTACACCTACCCCTACGTCAACGTGCACCTCGCCCTCGTCCCCAAGGTGCGCCACCGCGCGCCGGGGGCTTCCCCGGCCATGGACGAGCTGCACACCACGGCCCTCCACGAACTCTTCCATGTGGTCCAGAAGGAGTACTTCAACTGGACGAAGTACCTCAACTGGTCCCAGTTCCGGGGCGGCGGACGCTTCGTGTGGTTCGCGGAGGCCACCGCCGTGCTCCTGGAGGAGGACGCGGAGCCCTACTACATCGCCCAGGGCTGGGTGAAGGTGTTCAAGAAGACCTACCAGGAGGGCAAGTTCTCCGGCCTGTTCAAGCTGCCCCTCGACCGCGAGGGCAAGGACGAGGAGGAGACCCAGCACAAGGGCTACGGCGCCAGCCGCTTCCTCCTGAGCCTCCAGAGCCGCTACTACGGCGCGAACAAGGACGCCTTCCTGAAGGCGCTGATGGAGGCCTTCGGCACCTTCCGGACCGGCCCCGTGGACGCCCTCGCCAAGGTCACGAGCCAGAGCGAGAAGGTCCTGGCCGCGGACTACCAGGTCTTCTGCGCCAAGGAGGCCTGGCCCATCTACACCTTCTTCCCCCTTGCCCAGGGCGGCGACCTCACGGCCCAGGCCCCGAAGCGCGCCTGGACGGAGGCCACGGGGCCCCTCAGCTCGCCCTGCTTCGAGCTGAGGTGGAAATCGGTGCCGGACGCCGACCTCAAGGGCGCCAAGGTCCTGCTGCGGACCCACCGGGGCCTGGACAAGGGCATCCAGCACCGCTGGGGCTGGAACCGGGGCCCTGCCACCGCCTTCACCTCCGTCACGGCCCCCTATGCCGTGGCGGAGATCGCCGCCTCGGGGCACCCGACCCCCTCCCAGGCCAAGATGGCCGTGCAGCGGGTGGAGGCCTACGCCGCCTCGCCCTGGTTCGCGGGCTCCGGGGACACCACCAGCGCCCTCCTGCTCCTGCGGCCGAAGGCCCCGCCCTCCATCCGCCTGAACCCCGACCGGAAGACCCTGCGGATCGAGGTGCCCGAGACGCCCCTCTGGCGCCTGGGGGAGAGCCGCGAGATCCGGGTGCGCTTCCACGGCTCCCTCTCCGGCGGGCGCCCGCTGCCCATCAGCCTGGGCAAGGGCCGCCTGGCGGCGGACGTGGAGCTGGGGCAGATCATGGGCACGCAGTTCGCCGACGCCGCCCAGGCGAGCCTCCTCAAGGAGGCCTTGAAGGCGGTCTCGCCCCAGGACATCGAGGACATGATCGCCATCTCCGAGTTCCTCCAGGGCGTCGCGGGCCAGAAGCCCGAGATCCGGGTGAGCTATTCGGAGGTGGTGGCGCCCGACCCGGAGGACCCCGAGGCCCCCGGCGTCGAAGGCCCCGAAAGCGAGATCTTCAAGGTCCCCGCGGAGGTCCAGCCCGCCAACCTCGCCTTCGACCTCTCCGGCACCTGGCGCGGGCAGGTGCTCCTCGTCCACAAGCCCATCGTGTTCCAGCCGGGCGCTCCGGGGACCATCCTGATGGGGGGCGAATCCCCCCTGTACGTGCGTTTCGGGGATGCCGCGCCCCACGGGGGCCGGGAGCTGCAGGTGCTGGAACGCACGCCCCAGGGCATGGTGCCCGCGGGCGCCAGCGTCTACGTGTACCGCCTGCCCGGGCGCAAGCTGTGGCTGACCATCCCGCCGGCGGTGCTGCGCCGCGAAGGGGAGGAGAAGGAGGCGGCGCCGGGCTGGTGGGCCTGGCTGCGGGGCGGGGGGGCGAAGCGATGAGCGGCCTGCGCTACGGCGGCTTCTGGCTGCGGGCCTGGGCCCTGGCCCTGGACCTCCTGGTGCTGCTCCCCTGCGTCTGGCTGGCCCGCCTCGCGGCGGGCGTGGTGCACGAGGAGCTCCTCAGCCGCACGGTGCTCGACGCGGCCGGTGAGGCCTTCGCCCGGCACCGGACCTTTCACGGCCTCGCCCGCGACCTGATCGGGTTCGGCCTGCCCTTCCTCTACTTCACCGTGCTGGAGGGCCTCGGCGGCGCCAGCCTCGGGAAGCGGATCGCGGGCCTGCGGGTCCGCGACGCCGGGGGCGCGCCCATCGGACTGTTCCGGGCCGCCTGGCGGAACGCACTGAAGCCCCTGTCCTTCGCCTGCTGCTGCGGCGGCCTCCTCCTCGCCGCCTGGACCGCGCGCAAGCGGGCCCTCCACGACTGGCTCTCCGGGACGGTGGTGGCGCGCCGGGCCTCGATTCCGCCGGAGGCCGGGTAGGAGCGCCCGCCTACACGGGCCAGGGCCCGGCGCCTTCCCGGGCCAGCACGGGTTCTTCGCCGGTGAGATCCACGATGGTGCTTCCCACGCCCACGGGCTCGCCGCAGTCCACCACGAGGTCCAGGGCGTGGCCCATGACCTCCTCGATCTCCCAGGCGCTGGTCATCGGCGGCTCGCCGGCGAAGTTGCAGCTCGTGGTGATGATGGGCTCCCCCAGGAGCTTCACCAGTTCGAGGCAGAAGGGATGGTCGGGGATGCGAAGCCCGACGGTGGGATGGGCCTTGCCCTTCGACTCCAGGTAGCGCGGCACTTCGCGGCTGGCGGGCAGCAGCACCGTGTAGGGGCCGGGGAGGAGCTGCTTGAGGATGCGGAAGGTGGGCGTGTCCAGGTGGCGGGTGTAGCGGCAGAGCATCTCGAAGTCGCCGCAGAGCACGCTCATGGGCTTCTTCGCGTCCCGGCCCTTGATGGCGAAGATGCGGTCCACGGCCTTCTTGCGGTGGGCGAGGCAGCCCAGGCCGAAGAGGGTGTCCGTGGGGTAGGCGATGACGCCGTCCTTGCGCAGCAGTTCGGCCACCCGCTCCAGGTGCCGGCGCTGGGGCGTCTGGGGGTGGATGGAGAGGATCACGGGCCGGGCTCCGTCAGATCGGCCCACCGCGCCCGCCCGGGGCTGGGGTGCTCGGCGGGGCGCTGGAAGAAGCGCTCCTCGAGGGCGGCGTCCAGGGGCTGCTCGAAGCCGGCCCGCCGGGCCTGGAGGGCCAGCAGGGCCACCACCGTCAGCCCGTCGGTGATCTCCCCCCGCATGACCCGCCGGACGCAGGACTCGAAGGGCTCCCGCAACAGGGCCAGCTCCTCGTCGTCCTCCGATTCGCCCGGCCCGTGGCGGAGGTCCCGGGCGAGGAACAGGAAGGCCTCCTCGTCGGTGGAGGAGTTGCTGGTGTGGAAGTAGGCCAGGGGTTCCCAGATCCCGGCCTCCACCTGGGCCTCCTCCCGGAGCTCCCGGCGGATCGCCTCGAAGGGGGACTCCCTTGGGTCGCCCCCGCCCTCGGGGATCTCCCAGGAGTAACGTTCCAGGGGATAGCGCCACTGCCCCACGAGGATCACACGGTCCTCCGCGTCCAGGGCCACCACGCCGCAGGCCGTGCGGTGAAAGCCGCAGACCGCGTAGCGCCCCTCGGCCCCCTTGCGGTGGCGCACGCGGTCCTCACGGACGCGGATCCAGGGGGAGTCGTAGACCG
>JABLTH010013242.1_pt1 | contig 24430 bp, 22 predicted proteins | sample 7875711 | NCBI WGS metagenome assembly JABLTH01 (sample SAMN14941262, study PRJNA633318) | bioreactor metagenome | isolation source: bioreactor | place: China | collected 2019-03-05 | reverse complement strand
TTCGAGCGCCGCGGTGTCCAGAGGCTGGCCCGCCGCCTGCTGCACGTAGCGCAGCACGGTGTCGGGGTTCACGCGCGCCAGGCCGGCCACTTCCACCGCGTCCACGCGCGGCGCCTCCGGCCGCGCCGGGTCCAGGCGCGAGCGCCAGGCGGCGTAGTCCTCCTCCGGCAACGCCAGCCGCGCCAGCGCCGCCGCGCTGGCCCGCGCGGCGGCGCGGCCGCGGTCGGCGGCGTCGCCGCTGCGGTCGAAGTCGGCCGCGGTGATGGCGCCCAGGTCGGGCTTCAGGTAGAGGTCGTGCGTGTTCAGCAGCGCGCGCGACTGGCTCACGTTCTGCTCGGTGAGGATGTTCACCATCTGCGCCGAGACCGAGAGCAGGCCGCTGATCTCCTCGGCCTTGAGCAGCGGCGAGCCGACGTCGACCGCGATCACCACCTGCGCGCCGCAGCGTTCGCGCACCTCGCGCACCGGCAGGTTGTCGACCAGGCCGCCGTCCACCAGCTTGCGGCCGGCCACGTCCAGCGGCGCCATCAGCCCGGGCACCGACATGCTGGCGCGCATGGCCTGCGTCAGGCTGCCCTGGCGGAACACCACGCGCTCGCCGCTGGCGATGTCGGTGGCGACGATCGACAGCGGCAGCGGCAGTGCGGCGATGTCGCGTTCGGCGCCGTCGGTGCGCACCAGGCGGTTGAAGAAGAGCTTGATCTTCTGCCCCGAGAGCACACCGCCCGGCGCCACCACGCCGCGCGCCGAGACGCCGGCCTCGCTGCCGGGCAGGAAGCGCTGCGACAGGCGCTTGCTGCGGAAGTTGAGGTCGGCGTAGTCGGGGTTGTCCTGGAACATGTCGGCCCAGTCGGCGGCGGCCAGCTCACGCCGCAGCTCGGCCGGGTCGCGCCCGGCGACCCAGGCGCCGGCCACCAGCGCGCCCATGCTGGTGCCGGCCACGCAGTCCACCGGCACCCGCAGTTCCTGCAGCACCTCCAGCACGCCCACGTGGGCGGCGCCGCGGGCGCCACCGCCACCCAGCACGAGGCCGACCCGTGGCCGCGGCGGGTCTTCGGCGGCGCTGGTGCCGGCGGCCAGCGCCAGCAGCGCGGCGGCAAGGAATCGGGGGGCCGGGTTCATGGCCGGGCATTGTGGATGGCGATCTCGTGCCGATCAGAACTCAAGTCCTCAGCGCTCCGCGCCGAAATGAGCGCCAAGGTCGGAAATCGCCTCGATGAACCTTCTGCGTCCATTCAGCCGCCTGCTCGCCGGCGCCTGGCTCCTGCTCGCCAGCGCCTTGGCCGTGGCCCAGCCGGGCCTGCGCCTGGGGGCAGGCCACCCCGACGTCGACGCCTGGCCGGCGGTGACGATGCTGGCCGACGCCGAAGGCCGCCTGACGCTGGCCGAAGCGCTGGCGCAGCGCGACCGCTTCCGGCCACCGGCGGGCCCGCACGCCAACCTGGGCCCGCGCCGCGACGCCGTCTGGCTGCACGTGCCGCTGGCCCCCGACGCCGCCGACGACGGCCAGTGGATCCTGGACATCGACTACGCGTCGCTCGACCGGGTGGAGGTCTGGCTGCTCGAAGGCGGCCAGGTGAAGCGCCACGCCCTGCTGGGCGACCACGTGGTGTTCGCCGAGCGCGAACTGGCGGTGCGGCCGCACGCGATGAAGCTGTCGCTCGCCCCCGGCGTCGCGCAGGAACTGCTGCTGCGCGTGCAGAGCACGAGCACCATGGTGGTGCCGCTGCGCCTGGCCAAGGCCGAGGCCTTCCACGCCCACGAGGCGGCGGTGCAGATGCTGCAGGGCATCGCCGCCGGCATCGGGCTGTGCCTGGTGGCCTACGCGCTGGCGCACTGGCCCGACTCGCGCGAGCCCATGTTCCTGTACTACGCGCTCACCGTCGCCGGCACGACGCTGTTCTTCTTCGCCTACTACGGGCTGGCGCCGCAGCACCTGTGGCCGGCCAGCCCCTGGCTGACCGACAACATGGCGCCGCTGGGGGTGCTGCTGGCGCTTGGCGGCGGCATGTTGCTGACCGAGCGCATCCTGGACGTGCGCGAGCTGTCGCCGCGGGTGGCGGCGCTGGCGGTGGGCGTGGGTTACGTGGCCTTCGTCGCCGCCGCGCTGTTCGCCTGCAACCTCATTCCCTACCGCGCCGCGCACCTGGTGGCGACGCTGATCGGCCCGCTGCCGATGGCGCTGGCGGTGCCGTTCTCGTTCATCCGCTGGCGCCAGGGCGACGCCGCGGCGCCCTACCTGGCCGCCGGCTGGAGCGTCTACGCGGTGGGCGTGGCGGTGATGGCCTCGCTGCTGCGCGGCTGGATCGACTCCAACGAGTGGACCCAGCACGCCCACCAGGCCGGCGCGCTGTTCGAGACCCTGATGTGGCTGCGCGTGCTGGGGCTGCGCGGCGAGCAGTCGCGCGAGCGCGCCGAGCGCGCCGACCGCGAGCGGCGCGCGATGCAGGCGCTGGCGCACACCGACGCGCTGACCTCGCTGCCGAACCGGCGCGGGCTGGAGGTGGAGCTGCCGCTGGCGCTGGAGCAATCCGCGCCCGACCGCCTGCTGGGGGTCTACCTGATGGACCTGGACGGCTTCAAGGCCGTGAACGACAACCTCGGCCACGACGCCGGCGACGCGCTGCTGGTGGCTGCGGCGGCGCGCCTGAAGTCGCTGCTGCGCCAGCGCGACGTGGTGGCGCGCCTGGGCGGTGACGAATTCGTGGTGCTGGCGCGCGACCTGCCTTCGGAAGAGCCGGCCTGGACCATCGGCCGCAAGCTGGTGGCCGCCTTCGAGCAGCCCTTCATGCTGGGCGAACAGATGGTGCGCGTCGGCCTGACGGTGGGCTTCGCGCTCGCGCCGCAGGACGGCAGCGACGGTGCCGCGCTGCTGCGCCGCGCCGACGCCGCCATGTACGCGGGCAAGCAGGGCGGCAAGGGCACCCTGCGGCGCGCCGGCGCTACTGCATGAAGCCGATCGGCCCGCGGCGCGCCTGCGCCTCGGGCAGGTCGCGCGGCTCGATGGCGTCGCGGCCGTCCAGGCGCGCGTTGCCGAAAGCCGTCATCCAGGCACGGCGCATCTCGCGCGGTGCGAGCGTGGCCATGCGGTCGAGCACGCCTTCGGCCGGCGTGTCGTCGAAACGGCGGCCCCAGTCGTGGCCGGCGCGCAGCTTGCGGTACAGGCGCAGCGCGATCGCGCGCGCGGCGTCGGCGTCGGGCGAGGCGACCTCGAAGACGTTCATCCGGTTGAGGATGGGCTCGGGAATGGAGCGCTCGTCGTTCGCGGTGGCGACCCAGATCACCTGGCTGGCGTCGATGGCGACCTCGGCGAACTCGTCGGTGAAGGTCTGCGCGGTGTCGTGTTCCAGCAGGCTGTACAGCGCGCCCAGCGGGTCGTAGGCGTGCTCGCCGCGCGCCTTGTCGATCTCGTCGACCACCATCACGGGGTTGGCGTAGGCGCCGTCGACCAGGGTCTCGAAGACCTTGCCCGGGCGCGCGCCCTTCCACTGGCTGGAAGCGCCGGAGAGCACCCAGCCGGCGGTGAGCGAGCTCATCGAGACGAAACCCAGGCCGGTGCCCAGCAGCTGCGCCACCTCGCGCGCGAAGTGGGTCTTGCCGATGCCCGGCGGGCCCAGCAGCAGCATGGGGGTGATCTCGAGCGCGTCGCCGCTGTCCTGGCACAGCGCGAGCTGGCGCTTCAGGTCGTCGAGCACGTCGGCGAAGTTGGGCAGCTCGTCATAGAGGTGCTCCATGGCCGGCAGGCCGCCGGGCTTGACCTGGAAGCGCTCGGGGCCCTTCTCCAGCATGCGTTCGTAGGTGCTGCGCAGGGTCTCGTGTTCCTTCGGCGGCAGCTTCTCGAGCCGCTTCTCGATGTCGTCGACGCGGTAGAGCGAACGCATGCGCGCGATCGGAATGCGGCCGCGCTCGGCGGCGACGGGAACCAGATCCTGCGACTTCGGCATGCACACCCCCCAAGTCAGCACCTGTCAATGATTCAAGCATAGCGTCATCATCGGCAAGCCCCGATCAACGGGGGAAAGCGGCTTCAATCGGGTGGGGTCTCGCGGCTTCGGGTGGGCTTCGGACACATCTGAAACAGAACCGACCGCGAGCTGTCGCATCCATGAAATGTCGGCGTGCGAACCTGCCACGAGCGGGCCATTCGAGCGCATGGCATGGCCGCAACGGGGAGACCGAGATGAACCATCCACTGACGATCCACAACGCGCTGCTGGGCAGCGCGACCGGCACCGAACGCGGCACCGAGGAGACCCTGCAGGTCCCCAGCTACCGCAGCGAAGCCTTCCCCGAAGACCTGGGGCTGGCCGCCGCCTTCGAACCCGAGACCGTGTCCCCGCGCTACCGCCGCTACGTCGCGCTGGTCGGCCTGCTGCTGGCGGCGCCGCTGGGGCTGGCGCTGGTGGGCGCCATGGTCGCCCTGTTCGGCCACCCGATCTAGTACCGGCTCACTTCACCCACGAATTGAGCTGGATGATCGGCAGCAGCACCGACAGCACGATCAGCATCACGACGCCGCCCATCGCCACGATGAGCAGCGGCTCCAGCACCGTGGCCAAGGTGATGGCGCGGCGCTGCACCTCGGCGCCCAGCTGGGTGGCGGCGCGCTCCAGCATGGCCGGCAGCTGGCCGGTCTGCTCGCCCAGGCGGGCGAACATGGCCAGCAGGCCCGGGAAGCGCTTCTTGCCGGCCAGCGCGGCCGCCAGCGGCGCGCCTTCGCGCACCTGGGTCAGCGCGTCCAGCGCGTCGGCACGCATGGCGCGGTTGCCCAGCGTCTCTGCGGCCGCCTGCAGCGCCTTCAGGATGGGCACGCCGGCGGCCGCCAGCATGGCCAGCGTACCGGCGAAGCGCGCCGCGTTGTAGCCGCGTGCCAGCCGGCCCAGCACCGGCATGCGCAGCAGCGCGGCGTCGGTGCGTTCGCGGAAGTGCGGTTCGCGGCGCGCGAACACGAAGCCGACGATCGCGCCCACCACGCCCAGCAGCAGCAGCCAGCCCCAGGTGCGCACGAAGGCGCTGAGGCCGATCATCACCGTGGTGAGCAGCGGCAGCGCGCGCTTGGTGCTGGTGAACACCGCCGCCACCTGCGGCACGACGTAGGTGACGAGGAAGGTGACGATGACGAGCGCGATCAGCGAGACGATGGCCGGGTAGGCCATCGCCCCCAGCAGCTTGCCGCGCAGCGCCTGGCGCGCCTCCAGGTCGTCGGCCAGGCGGGTGAGCACGGCGCCCAGGGCGCCGCTCTGCTCGCCAGCGGCGACCACGGCGCGGTAGACCTCGTCGAACTCGCGCGGCGCCGTGGCCAGCGAACGGGCGAAGCTGCTGCCGGCGTTGACCTCGCTGCGCAGGTGCGAGACCAGCTCGCGCTGGCGGTTGTCCTCGGCCTCCTCGGCAAGCGCGGTGAGCGCGCGTTCGAGCGGCAGTCCGCTGGCCACCAGGCCGGCGAGCTGGCGCGTCCAGATCGCCTGCGACGAAGCCGAGAACACCTTGCGCGACAGGCTGCGCATGCCGCCGCCGGTGTCTTCCGGCGCCACCTGCTGCACCGCCAGCGGCACCAGCTGGCGCGTGCGCAGCTGGGTGCGCGCGGCCTTGACGTTGTCGGCCTCGACCAGGCCGGTCTGCGTCTTGCCGGCTACGTCGAGGGCTTCGTAGCGGTAGGCGGGCACGGTGCGGGAATCAGTCGCGCGTGACGCGGATCACTTCCTCGGCCGAGGTGACGCCGGCGGCCACCAGGCGGTCGCCGTCCTCGCGCATCGAGCGCAGGCCGTTGGCGCGCGCGGCCGCCAGCAGGTCCTGTTCGCTGGCGCGGCCGTGGATGAGCGCCTGCGTCGACTCGTCGACGACCATCAGCTCGTAGACGCCGGTGCGGCCCTTGTAGCCGGTCTGGCCGCATTCGGCGCAGCCCACCGGATGCCAGAAGCCGGTGGAGGCCTTGCGCCGGCAGGCCGGGCAGAGCTTGCGCACCAGGCGCTGCGCCAGCGCGCCCAGCAGGCTGGACGACAGCAGGTAGGGTTCGACGCCCATGTCGATCAGGCGCGTCACGCAGGAAGGCGCGTCGTTGGTGTGGATGGTGGCCAGCACCAGGTGGCCGGTGAGCGAGGCCTGGATCGCGATCTGCGCCGTCTCGTAGTCGCGGATCTCGCCGATCATGATGACGTCGGGGTCCTGGCGCAGGATCGCTCGCAGCGCCTTCGCGAACGTGAGGTCGATCTTCGGGTTGACCTGCGTCTGGCCGATGCCCGGCAGCTCGTATTCGATCGGGTCTTCGACCGTCAGCACGTTGGTGGTGCCGGTGTCGATGCGGCCGAGCGACGCGTACAGCGTGGTCGTCTTGCCCGAGCCGGTGGGGCCGGTCACGAGCACGATGCCGTGCGGCTGCTGCACCAGCTTCAGGAAGGCCGACAGCACGTCGCCGCTCATGCCCAGGCTCTCGAGGCTGAACTTGGCCTCGGTCTTGTCGAGCAGGCGCAGCACGGCCCGCTCGCCGTGCGCCGACGGCAGCGTCGAGACGCGCACGTCGATCGCGCGGCCGCCGATGCGCAGCGAGATGCGGCCGTCCTGCGGCAGGCGCTTCTCGGCGATGTCCAGCTCGGCCATGATCTTCAGGCGCGAGATCAGCGCCGCGTGCAGCGCCTTGTTCGGCTGCACCACCTGGCGCAGCGTGCCGTCGACGCGGAAGCGCACGCTCGAGCTGCGCTCGTAGGGCTCGATGTGGATGTCGCTCGCGCCGTCCTTGGCGGCCTGGGTCAGCAGCGCGTTGAGCATGCGGATGATCGGTGCGTCGTTCGCCGCCTCGAGCAGGTCCTCGACGGCCGGCAGCTCCTGCATCATGCGCGACAGGTCGACCGCGCTCTCGACCTCGCCGACGACCGCCGCGGCGCTGGCCTCGCCGCCGGCATAGGCCTCGGCCAGGCGCTTGTCGAGCGCGTCGGCGGGCTCGGATTCGAAGCGGTCGACCGCGTAGCGGCGCAGCACCTCGTTGAGCGCGCTGCGCGGCGTGGAGTCGGCCAGTCGCAGCACGAGCTGGCGGCCGTCGTCCTCGAGCAGCAGCGTGTTGGCCTTGGCGAAGGCGTAGGGCAGGGGGTGACGTTGGCCCATGGCGTGCCTGCGTGGTGGATGCTCAGCGGCCCGGCGCCGACGCCGCCGGTTCGGCGGTCGGCACCACCACCTGCGGCGTCGGCAGCTTGCCGGGCTGCCGCTCGGGCAGCACCAGCGAGCCGTCGACCGGCAGCACCGAGGTCGGCTCGCGCTGGATGGTCTGCTGCACCGCGCGGATCGCGTCGTAGCGGTCGATCATCATCTGCTCGGCCTGCTGCGGCGAGCGCAGCACGACCGGGCGCAGGAACAGCATCAGGTTGCTCTTGGTGCGGCTGCGGCCCTCGCTGCGGAACAGGTTGCCCAGCACCGGGATGCTGCCCAGCACCGGCACCGCGTTGTCGTTGTCGCCGTACTCGTCCTTCAGCAGGCCGCCGAGCACCATCATGCTGCCGTCGTCGACGACCACCGTGGTCTCGATCGAGCTCTTGTCGGTGATCTGGCTGACCCGGTCGCGCAGCGAGCTGCTTTCCTGGTAGACGGTCATGCGCACCGTGCCGCCCTCGCCGATCTGGCTCTTGATGCGCAGCGTGATGCCGACGTCCTTGCGCTCGATGGTCTGGAACGGGTTGACTGCGCCGTTGCCGGTGCCGGTGTTGGTGAACGAGCCGGTCGTGAACGGCACGTTGGAGCCGACGACGATCTTGGCCTCCTCGTTGTCCAGCGCCACCAGGTTCGGCGTCGACAGCACGTTGGCGCCGGTGTTGGTCTCGAGGAAGCGGCCGAGCGCGCCCAGCGTGTAGAAGCCGGCGATCTTGCGGAACACGCCGATGTTCAGGCCGTTGCCGACCAGGCTGCTCGGCGAGCTGGTGGTGCCCGAGGTGCCGCCGCCGGCGCTGCCGCCGGACAGCGACAGGTCGATGATGTTGCCGACCGAGCCGAAGTTGGTGCCGGCCACGCCGACCACCTTGCTGTCGGTGTTGGTGTTGCCTAGCAGGCTCTGCCACTGGATGCCGAACTCGGCGGCCTTGGTGGCGTCGACCTTGACGATCAGGGTCTCGACGTAGACCTGCGCGCGCCGGGTGTCGAGCTGGTCGATCACCTGGCGCATCTGGCGGTAGACCGGCTCGGGCGCCGAGATGATCAGCGAGTTGGTCGCCGGGTCGGCCTGGATCTGGCCGCCGGTGGACGGGCCGGCCGAGGCCGCGACCGGCGTGGTGGCCGCCGAGCTCATGCCCGACGCCGTGCCGGCAGCGGTGCCGAGGCCGGTGTTGCCGCTGGCGATGCCGCCCGGCGCCGGGCGCGAGGCGGTGCTGCCGGCGCCGGCGCCGAAGCTGCTGCCGGCACCGCTGGTGCCGCTGGTGGCGGCGGTGCCGCTGGCGATGGCCGCGCGCAGCACCTCGGCCAGCTTCACCGCGTCGGCGTTCTTCAGGTAGACGACCCAGATGTTGCCGGCCGGGCCGCCGCCCGGGATCGGCTTGTCGAGCTTCTCGATCAGCGACTTGACGGCATTCATCCGCACCGGGTTGGCGGTGCGCACGATCAGCGAGTTGCTGCGCGGCTCGACGACGATCTGCGTCGCGGCGGCCTGGGTCGCGGCCGCGCCCGGCACGTTGGCGGCGCCGCCGCTCTCGGTGAGCTTCTGCAGCAGCGGGGCGAGGTCGGCGGCCAGCGCATGCTGCACCGGGATCACCTCGACCTCGGAGGCGGCCGGCTGGTCCAGCGCGGCGATGATCTTGGCCAGCCGCTGCAGGTTGTCGGCGTAGTCGGTGATGATCAGCGTGCCGTTGGCGGGGTTGGCGTTGATCGTGTTGTTGGCGCTGATCAGCGGCCGCAGCACCGCGACGAGGTTGTTGGGGTTCTCGAGGTTGAGGCGGAAGATCTGGGTCAGGATCTGGTCGCCGCGGCCGGCGGGCGGGCCGATCGAGACCGTGCCCGCCTGCAGCTTGGCCTCGGCCTCGGGCACCACCTTCAGCAGCCCGGCGTTCTCGACCACCGTGAAGCCCATGCCGCGCAGCGCGGCGAGGTAGCTGCGCCAGGCTTCCTGCGGCGGCTGCGGCTTCTCGCTGACCACGTTGATCTGGCCCTTGACGCGCGGGTCGACGACGATCTGGCGGTCGAGCATCGCGCCGATCGCGCGCGACACCGCCTCGATCTCGGCGTTGACGAAGTTCAGCGTGACCGGCGCCTTGGCCTTGGTGGCCGGCATCGGCGGGTCGGCGTCCTGGCTGCGGGCGATCGGTGCCGTGGCGAGCAGTGCGGCGAGGGCAAGCGGTGCGAGGCGGGAGCGGTGGTGCAAGGTCATGGTCACCCGATCGAAATGACGGACGTCGCGCCGTTGCGGCGCCCGATGATGTTCAGCAGATTGTTCAGTGCCGGCTCGAAGCCCGGTGCGGCGCGCGCGTCGCCGCTGAACTTCAGCCCGCGATCGCTCCACTGGCCGCTGCCGCTGAGCTGCAGCGCGCCGTCGAGCGTGCGCAAGGTGAGGGTCGGGCGGGCGTGGGGGCGCGCGCCCTCGGCGCCTGCCGGCGGCGTGCCGGCCAGGCTGATGCGGTAGCTGCCCAGCGCATCCAGCGTCGACAGGCGCGACGAGGCCTGCAGCCAGTCGAGGTCGGCGCGGCCGTGCACCTGCCAGGCGCCATCCCGCCGCTCGAGCGTCAGGCCGTCGGTGGCGAGCCGCAGCTGGCCGCCCGGGCGCAGCGTGTTCCACGGCGCACCCAGGCCCTCCAGCCAGGCGGCGGGCCAATGGCCGACGCCGGTGCCGGCCGGCCGGACCGCGAGGGTCATCGTGTTCCAGCCCGGTCGCCACTCGAACTCGAGCCCGGGCTCGATGCAGCAGCCCTGGGCCAGCGTCAGGCGCAGCCCGCCGGGAAACGGCGACAGCGACCAGTCGAGCCGCGAGGGCAGCACCGCGGCGTCCTTGCTGCCGGGCCCGCCGGTCAGCACCACCAGCGCGCTGCCGCGCCACAGGCTGCCCTCGGCCTCGGCCAGCAACAGCCGGCCGTTCGACGCGCTCGCCACCGCATCGGCCAGCCAGGCGGCCGGTGCGAAGGCCACCAGCGCGACCGCCGCGCCCAGCAGGGCTCCGGCCACCGCCCAGCCGCCGCGCCGGGCACCGCCGCGCTCGACCGACCGGGTGGTCCGGCGCATGCCCAGCAGCAGGCTGTCGTCGAAGGTCGACAGGCTCCAGCCGGCGGTGGGCGAACGCTTGCTCATCGTCGGGACCCGCCGCTCAGGACGCCGCGCCAGCCAGGCTGACGACCAGCTGGCCCGACAAGCCGCCTTCGGCGCGGTTGATCTGCATGTCGATCGGCCGGGCGCGGGCGCCGCTGCGGACCTCGGCCAGCCAGGTGCGCAACTGCTCCGGCGACGCGCCGTTCACGTTCAGCGTGGCCCGGTCGCCAAGCACGCTGAGCTTGCCGTGGGGCCCCAGCCGGTCGGTGGCGGACTTCAGCGCCTCGGCCGCCTGGGCCGCGCTGACCGGCGGCTGCGCCTTGAGCTCGCGCGCCTCGGTGGCCAGGCGCTGCATCTGCAGCCACTCGATCTCGAGGGCGCGGGCCTGGGCCGGCGCGGTCCGCCAGGTGTTCCAGGCGGACTGCAGGCCGACCGTCCACAGCAGCAGCAGGGCCAGTGCACCGGCGCCGGCGGACACGAGCGTGCGCTCGCGGGGCGACAGGCGGGCGAAGCGGTTGCGCAATTCCTGGAGGTTCATCGTCGGCTCACTCGGCGACCGGGTTGTTCACGCCGGTGGGTGACCGGGGCGACAGGCGATGGGGCTGCTCGCCGGGCGCGTCGGGCGAGCCGGCCGGGTGCGGCACCGGCGCCTGGCCGGTGGGCAGCGCCGGCACCGGGCGGGCGGTGCCGGGCGGCGTCGCGCCGGCGGGGGCCACCCTGGTGGGCGGGAGGACGGCCGGGCCGGCCGGCCGGGCCGCTGCGCCCGCACCCGCGGCCTCGGGCCCCGGCTCGGGCAACCGGGCGCGGGTGAGGGTCAACCGGCCGGGCACCGATTCGGCGTCGTAGCCCAGCGCGCGCAGCCGGGTGCGGAACGCCTCGACCTCCTGCGGGCTCCAGCCGGCGCTGGTGATCGTCAGCCGGCCGGGTTCGTACTTGAGCCCGTCGGCGGGGGCACGCGAGGCGGGCCAGGCCGCCTCCGCGGCGTACATCATCGGTTCGAGGTCGGCCTCCCCCGGGCGGCCGGCCGAGGCCCGCAGCAGGTCGAGTTCCTTCTGCATCTGGGCCGGTGCGTCGACGATCGCGCGCACCTGCGGGAAGGTGGCCTGCAGCAGGCCGGTCATCGCCGCCTTCTGCCGCGTCAGCGCCTGCCGCTGCTGCCAGGCCCAGACGTTGGCCCCGACCAGGTTCAGCAGCAGCAGCGCCGCCAGGCCGTAGCGGGCGGGCCGCCAGACCGGGGCTGTCCACAGGCGCTGCAGCAATTCCTTCGCGGCGCGGCTGCCGCGCCGCTGCGGGCTGAGGTCGAACTGGCGCAGGTTCCACTCGCCGCGCGTGGCGGCCAGCAGGAACTCGCCCGACGACAGCGCGGCGACGTTGCCGCCGGCCAGGCGCACCGCGTCGGCCGCGCACTCGGGCTCGGAGGTCCAGCGCACCGGCACGTCGCCGCCCAGGCGCGACAGCAGCCGGCGCGCGGCGTCGCTGGAGGCCGGCAGGCACAGCGGGCCGGCGCTGTCGCGCCAGGCCAGCTGGGGCCCCGCGTCGCTGCCGTCGGGCAGCGGCTCGCCGCGGAAGAAGTGGCCGGCCGGCGCGTCGTCGGGCGCCCACGCGGGCACGACACGGTCGACCGTCGGGCCGTCCGCCTCCAGCGCATCGAGCAGGGCCTTGAGCCACGGCTTGCTCAGCGCCGCGACCCAGGTCGGCTCGCCGGGCCGGGCCTGCGGTGCGAGCGCCAGGTGCAACTCGCTCTCGTCCTCGAGCAGCATGTCCTCGAGCACGCCGGCCAGCGCCGCGCGCAGCTTGGCCGGCGGTGCCTTGGGCAGGGTGACGCGGTGCCAGGCCACGCCGTGCGGCGGCACCACCGCGACCACGAGCTGCGCCTTCGGCAGCTGGGCCGGCGCGGCGCGGCCGGCGGTCAGCCTCGGGCCGCCGTCGGCGCTCAGGACATAGTCGAATTCCGCCGGCGCGTGCAGCGCGCCAGCCGCCCCCTGGGACGACAGGCGGGGTGGCACGGGCAGGGCAACGATCAGGGTCGACATGGGGCTGGGCAGGGCGGGGCGCCGGTCGGGGCGAGCGCTATTGTGGCGTGGCCACAGGCGCTCCCCGCGGGGCCGCGATTGTGATTCATGGGGGCGTCTCCCGCGGCAGGCGCTCGCGACGCACGACGAGCACGTCGAGCCCGCGGCGCGTCACCAGCGTCAGCTCGCGCAGCACGAAGTTCTCGTAGCGCAGTTCGCCGAGGATCTCGAAGTAGTTCGAGCTGATGCTCACGCGGGTGCTGGCCTCGAGCTGCGGCTGCACCTTCTCGGGCAGCAGCGGGCGCAGCTCGCTGATCGAGCGCACGTCGAGCGCGAGCCGCTTCTGGGCAAAGCGCTCGGCGCTGCCGCGGTCGAGCCCCTCGAGCACGGCGCTGAGCACCTCGGGCGGGGCGGTCATCAGGTTGACCGGGGTCGGCGCCGGCAGGATGGTGACGTAGGGGGCCAGCCGGCGGATCGCATCGTTGTCCAGGCCGAACCAGGCCAGTTGCTGGACGCGCTGCGGCGGCAGCGGCGCACCGGGCGACACCGCTTCCTCGTCGTCGATCTGGTCCTGCGCCAGGTCGGCGCCCTTCATGCCGTCGGCGATGCGGCTGGCGGTTTCGGGTGGCAGCCCCAGCGCCTCGCACAGCCGGCGCAGCGTCGCCAGTTCCCGGGCGGCCTCGGCGTCCTCCTCGTTGACGAGGTTGCGCAGGTTGTAGCGCGACTGCGCGTCGGTGATCTGGCCGGACAGGAAGGCCTCGAGCCCGCTGTCGGCGGTGTTGTTCTTGTCGGCCGCCAGGAAGTCCGACAGCTTGACGTCCTTCAGCGGCGTGTTCCAAGGTTCGTTCAGGGTGTCGACGTTCGGGTGCTCGCGGTCCTGCGCGTCGGTGCGCAGGATCAGGCGGGCCCAGTCGGTGGCGCCTTCGATCAGCCAGGCGGCCTGGGCGCGGGCCCGCTCGGCGGTCTCGACCTCGATGCCCTTCCACTGCTGCCAGACCATGCCGGCGGCCAGCGTCGCCACCAGCGTGACGATCAGCATCGCGAGCAGCAGGGCGGCGCCCCGCTCGGCACGGCGGCGGCTCATTGCGACGGGCTCACCATCACGTCGCGGGTCAGCGGGCCGCCCGGCAGCGCGAGCACCAGGCGCACGCCGGTCGGCAGGGCCTCGACGTCGCCGCCGACCGCCGAGGCGCCGGCCGGCGGGGCCTGCACGTCGCCGGTGGATTGCGCGTTGGTCCAGCTGTTGCCGCGGTAGAAGTAGACCTGCTGGCTGTCGACCTCGTCGAGCATCTTCAGCGCGTCGGCCTGGATCGCGCTGAACGACTGGCTGCGGATCCACCACTCCTGCAGGTCCTGGATGCGGGTCACCGGCGGCGCGGCCCAGCGGTACCAGCCACGGCCCTGCAGCGTCCAGACGACGAGCTGGATGCCGCCGGGCGCCCGGCGCGTCATGCGCAGCGTCGCACCGTCGAACTTCAGGCCCGGCGCGGCCGCGCTCTGCTGGATCTGCGACAGGTCCTGCTCCCACTGCGCGATCACGGTGCCGAGCCGCTGCGCGGCCTCGCCGCTGCGCTCGGCCCCGTCGCGGGCACGCACCAGCCCGTCCACGCCCTGCCAGGCCATGGTGGCCAGCACGGCCATGATCACCAGCGCCACCATCACCTCGACCAGCGTGAAGCCGGCCGCGCGGCGCCGGGCCGCCGCCAGGGCCCCCTCGGGGGGGCGCTTCCGCAAGGGCATGTGCGAGCCCATCAGTACCGCGGCAGGATCACCGACAGGTGCGTCAGCGGCTGGCCGCGGCTGTCCTGCACGTTGGTGTCCACCACCCGGAAGTTCGGGTTGAACGAGGCACGCACGACCATCGTCACCTTGTAGACCTGGCCGCGCTCCTCGCAATCGAAGCTGGTCTGCCCGATGTCGGGGAACTGCTTGGCCAGCTTCATGTTGACCAGGCGGTTGTCGGCGCACCACTGGGCCAGCGTCACGTCCGACAGGCGCTGCGCGTTGTCCAGCAGCGTGCCCGCCGCGCGGCTGCCGGCGGCCAGCGCGATCGCGACGATCGCCACCGCGACCAGCACCTCGACCAAGGTGAAGCCGGACGCGCGCCTCACGCCGGCTCCGGGAACACGACGACGAACGGCCCCAGCCCGTCGGTGGCCAGCACCAGCTGCCGCTCGCCCAGCCGCAGCACCACCCGCTGCGCGCCGATCACCGGCTCCGGGCCCAGGCGCAGCACCGGCGCACCGATGATCTCGGCCCGGGTGCGTTCGTCCAGGAACCGGTTCGGCACCCCGGCGTCCGGCGGCAGGCCGCTGAAGAGAAAGCCCTCGCCGGTCTCGCGGTTGGGTTGCCACAGCACCTCGTTGCCTTCGGCACGGGCCCGGGCGCGGGCGCCCTCGAGCAGGGCCGACAGGCGCGCGGCCTCCTCTTCGAGCCGGTTGGCGTCGGCGTCGCGCAGCGCGAGCGTCGCCATGCCGACGGCCACCGCGATCAGCGCGGTGACGACCATCAGTTCCAGCAGCGTGAAACCGCGCCGCCAGGCGGCACGCCGGCGATCGGTCCGCCGGCGGGGCCGTGCTACTGCCACGATCCGATGTCGGCGTCCCGGCCTTCGCCGCCTGGTTGGCCATCGGCGCCGAAGCTGAAGACGTCGATCTCGCCCTTCACGCCCGGGTTGGCGTACTGGTACGGGTGGCCCCAGGGGTCGTTGGGCAGCTTCTCGACATAGACCCGCCAGTTGGGCGGGATCGGGCCGGCCGTCGGCCGGTGGGCCAGCGCGTCCAGGCCCTGCTCGGCGGTCGGGAAGCGGTTGTTGTCGAGCTTGTAGAGCTTGAGCGCCTGCATCAGGTTGCCGACGTCGGCGCGCGCGGCCGTCACGCGGGCGTCATCGGCCCGGTCGAGCACGCCCGGCACGATCAGCGCCGCCAGCACGCCGATGATGACGACCACGACCATGATCTCGATCAGCGTGAAGCCGGCCTGCCCCGCGCGCCGGGCCCGGGCAAGAGATTGCGCGAAACGTTTGGTGACGGTCATGGGGAATCGGCGGCCGCGAGGCCGGGGCGTGCGAAAAGTGGCATGAATCATAATCGTCGCATGGCATCGCGATTGTTAACCCTGGCCGTGTGGGCACTGGTGCTGGCCAGTGCCGTGTTCTGGGGGCTGAAGGTCTTCGCCACGCGCACCGGCGTGCCGCCGCAGGCGCAGATGCCGGCGCGCGCGCTCGCGATGGGCGGCGAGCTGCGCAAGCTGCTCGGCACGAGCGAGAAGGCGCAGGACGACGACGAGGAGGCGGTGGCCGATTCGAGCGACCGCTTCCACCTGCTGGGCGTGGTCGCGCCGCGCGGTGCCGACCATTCGCCGCAGGGCGTGGCGCTGATCGCCGTCGGCGACGATCCGCCCAAGGCCTGGCGCACCGGCAGCGTGATCGACGGCGACACCGTGCTGCTGGCGGTCCACCAGCGTTCGGTGCAGCTCGGCCCGCGCGGCGGCCCGGCCACCACCGAGCTGACCCTGCCCGAGCCGACCCCCGTTGCGGTCTCGCCGCGCGCGATGCTGAGCCCGATCCAGCGTCCGGTGCCGATGATGCCGTCCGGCGTCGCGCCGACGGCCGGCGCACATGCCCCGGCCGGCCCCGCGGCCCAGCCGGTGCAGCGCGCGGGCCAGCCGGCGCAGGAAGAGGACGAGGACAGCGCCGACGACTGAGCGCCCCCGCTCAGGGCGAACAGCGCCGCGGCGGCTCGGGCACCAGATCCCAGCCGTAGGGCCCGTCACGCAGCTGGAGCTGGCCTTGCGCGGCCTGCCCGGCACAGGCCGACGGCCCCTCGGGCCAGATCCATTCCAGCCGGACGGCCGCCGCGTCGGCGCGCCAGCCCTTGACCAGCCAGCTCAACCCCGGTGCCGCCTCGTAGCGGTACTGCAGCGACCAGCGGGGGCCGGCGCGCTGGTACAGCGCCAGCGTGTGGCCCGCCGCGACGACGAAGTGACGGCTGCCCGGCCCGGCGACCGGCAGCGCGTCGACCGCCAGCGGCGCCTGGCCGCTTTCGCCGACCAGCCACCAGCGGCTGGGCCGGCCCGGCTGGGCGGCGCGCACCAGGTGCAGCAGGACGCCATCGAGCCGGCCGAGGTAGAGGTGGCTGACCGGCGCCTGGTCGACGAACCGGGTCGGCGCCTGCAGGCCGAACTGCAGCGTCAGTTGCCCGCCGTCGCGCCGTACGGCACCGGCGCTGTCGCGCAGCCCCGCGGCCTCGAGCTGGGCCAGGCAGGCCCCGTCGGCACCGCAGTGCTGGACGGCCTCGACCGTGACCGCCCCGGCCGGCGTGGCGGCCACGGCCAGCGACCAGGCGGCGGCCGCGGTGCTCACCGCGCCCCACCCCCTCATTGCTCGCCTGCGGGCCCTCATGGACCCGCATTGTCATGCAGCGCGCGGCCGGCCTACTTGATCTTCAGGAAGGTGGCGCTCACCGGCCCCCAGTTGCCGTCCGCATCGCGGCCGCGCACGAACACCAGGTGCTTGCCCTTCTTCAGCCCGGCGGTCGACAGCGTGGTGCCGGCCTTCTCGGTCTTGGCGTCGAAGGCGCCGTCCTGCGCGGCCAGCGGCAGCGGCACCGCGCCGGGCAGCCACGGCGGCAGGTCGAGGTAGGCTTCGGCGCCGCCGATGACCTGCGTCGGCTCGGTGCCGTTGCGCGTGCTGTAGCGCGTGTCGTCGACGGTGGCCGTCAGCGCGATGGGCGTGCCCGCCGGCACGCCGTTGGCGGACAGCTTCAGCTTGGTCACGTCGGGCCCGGCCGGGGTGAGGTAGGGCGTGCGCACCACCTTGGCCGCGTACCACAGCGCGTTCAGGTTGCCGGGCTTGATCGAGCTTTCGTAGCTGGTGCAGCTCTGGAAGAAGCTGGTGCCCATCTCGAAGGTGTAGGCGGCCACGCCCAGCTCGCCGTAGCTGACGCTGTCGGACGTGCCGTCGGTCTGGTACAGGCCGATCGCCTGCTCGGGCAGGTGGCCGTTGAAGTACGCGAACTTGCGGCCCAGCGTCTGCAAGGCGGTGCCGTTCGGCGCCTTCTGGCTGGTGAAGCCCCACGGCCAGAGCACCAGCTGGCCGTAGCTGTGGATGTCCAGGTGGATGCCGCTGGTGTCGGCCGGGGCCGGATCGTTCTGGTTCGGGCCGCGCCGGTCGGGCCACAGGCTGCGCACGTAGGCCTCGACGGCCTGGGTCTCGGGCTCGGAGGCGGCCGACGGGCCGCGGTAGGTTTCGTCGCAGGGGGCACCGCTGGAGCCGCCGCCCTTGGTGATGTTCCAGCTGTAGCCGAAGTTGCGGTTCAGGTCGGCGCCGCGGTTGTTGCTGTTGGGGCCGCAGTAGGCCTTGTTCGTGTTCTTGCGCCACAGCAGCCCGGTCTCGGCCTTCTTGCGACCGTCCGGGTTGGTGTGCAGCAGCAGGTGGATCTCGTGATGATCGAGGATCCAGGTCGCATCGGCGTTCTTGCCGTAGCCCTGCAGCAGCTGGGTCGCGAAGGCCAGCATCAGCGGGGCCGTCACGTACTCGCGGGCATGGATCGCCGAGTTGACGAACAGCCGGGGCTTCGGCCCGCCGTCGGGCCCGGTCGTGGCCTGGTTGGTCAGCTTGAGCACGGCCATGTCGTAGCCGCCCGTGCCCTGCGACTTCTCCCAGCTCTGGCCGACCGGCGTCCAACTGGCCAGCGTCGGGTAGCTGGCGGCGAAGCCCTGCGCGGCGGCGAAGGTTTCCTCCACCGTCTCGTAGCAGGGGTAGTTCGGGATCGATTCGCCGGTCTCGGCCGCCTGCTGCGCCAGCCGCGCGCCGGAGGCGCCGAACAGGTTCGGCGCGCCCAGCGCCTGCAGCCGGGCCAGCGTCGCGCGGTGGCGGGCGATGAAGTCGTCGTCCCGGACGACGCGGAAGCCGAAGGACTTCAGCCGGGCGACGTCGCCATCGTCGAGCTGCAGCACCAGGTAGCCGCCGGACCAGTTCGTCTCGAGCACCGCGTCGTGCAGCGTGACCGCCGCCCGGCGGCCGGTCGCGGCATCGGGGAAGTAGGCCCGGTAGAAGTTTTCCAGCGCGGCCTCCTGCTGCAGCAGCTGCAGGTCCTCGGCCTGCCGCAGGGCTTCGGCGGCCGGGTCGTCGGCACGGGCGGGCAGGCCCGCGGCCAGGGCGGCGGCCGCGCAGGCGGTCGACAGGAGGGCGCCGAGCGGCGCAGGGATCACGCGAGGCATCACGGGGGTCTCCTGTGGCAATCGTGGCGAACGGCGCCGTCTGTGCGGGCGCCGCGGGAGCGGACGATTGTGTGGGGCAGCCCCGTGATGGCACCACCGCTCCCCCCTGCGGTTCTAGGGGGAGGCGATCGTCAACGATCGTCAGGCGGCAAAGCAGCCCTGGTGCTGCTCGCGCAGCAGGTTCTTCTGCACCTTGCCCATCGTGTTGCGCGGCAGCGCGTCGACGATGAAGACGTGCTTGGGCACCTTGAAGCCCGCGATGCGCGACTTCAGCGCGCCGATCAGCGCCGCAGCGTCCAGCGTGGCCCCCGGGCGCGGCACGACGACCGCGATCACGCCCTCGCCGAAGTCGGGGTGCGGCGCGCCGATCACAGCGCTCTCGGCCACGCCGGGCAGCTCGTTCAGGTAGCCCTCGACCTCGGCGGGGTAGACGTTGTAGCCGCCGGTGATGATCAGGTCCTTGCTGCGGCCGACGATGGTCACGTAGCCGTCGGCGTCGACCTTGCCGACGTCGCCGGTCTTGAACCAGCCGTCGGCGGTGAACTCCTCGCGCGTCTTCTCGGGCATGCGCCAGTAGCCCGATAAGACGCTCGGCCCGCGCACCTCGATGCCGCCGATCTCGCCCGTCGGCAGCGGCTGGCCGTGTTCGTCGCGCACGCGCAGGCCCACGCCGGGCAGCGGGAAGCCGACCGTGCCGCCGCGGCGCTCGCCGTCCTCGGGCCGGTAGGGGTTGGAGGTCAGCATGACCGTCTCGCTCATGCCGTAGCGCTCCAGGATGGTGTGGCCGGTGCGCGCCCGCCAGTCGTTGAAGGTCTCGATCAGCAGCGGTGCCGAGCCGCTGATGAACAGGCGCATGTTCCGGCAGGCCTCGCGGTTCAGCCCGGGCTCGGCGAGCAGCCGCACGTACAGCGTCGGCACGCCCATGAAGACGGTGGCCTCGGGCAGCCGTGCCAGCACCGCCTTCGGATCGAACTTCGAGAACCAGATCATCCGGCTGCCGCTGAGCAGCGCCCCGTGCGAGGCGACGAACAGGCCGTGCACGTGGAAGATCGGCAGCGCGTGGATCAGCACGTCGCCGCCCTGCTCGTCGGGCGCGCGCCAGCCCCAGTAGGCCTTGAGCACCTCGGCGTTCGACAGCAGGTTGCCGTGCGAGAGCATCGCCCCCTTGCTGCGCCCGGTCGTGCCGCTGGTGTAGAGGATGGCGGCCAGGTCGTCGGCGCCGCGGGCCACCGGCTCCTGCGTGTCGGCGTGGAAGGCGGCACGGTCGAGCAGGGTGCCGGTGCGGTCGTCGTCGAGGGTGAAGACGTGGCTCGTGCCGGCCTGGAAGGCGAGCCGGCTGACCCAGGTGAAGTTCCGGCCCGAGCAGACCACCACCGCCGGCTCGGCGTTGCCGATGAAGTACTCGATCTCGGCCGCCTGGTAGGCGGTGTTCAGCGGCAGGAAGACGTGGCCGGCGCGCAGCACGCCGAGGTACAGCAGCAGCGCCTCGACGCTCTTTTCCACCTGCACCGCGATGCGGCTGGCGGGCGGCAGGTCGAGCGAGGCCAGCAGGTTGGCGATGCGGGCGCTGGCGCGGTCGAGGTCGCGCCAGGTGTAGAAGCGGTCGGTGTCCGGGCCGTCGGCAGGCTCGATCGCGCAGGCGTCGAGGTCGGCCGGGAAGGCGTTGCGCAGGGCGACGTAGAGGTTCATGGCGTGGGTGACTGGTCTCGGGACGGCGCCGCCGGGCCGAAGCGGGCGGGGCGCTTCTCGTTGAAGGCCGCCAGCCCCTCCCGGTGCTCGGCCGTGGGGGCGTAGGCGTAGTGGGGGGCACGTTCGTCGCGGCTGCTGCCGCGGGCATGGCCGAACTGGCGCAGCGCCCGCTTGTTCAGCCGCAGCGCCTGCGCCGACAGCAGCGCCATCTGCCGGGCGCTGCGCTGGGCCTCGGCGGCCACCTTGGCGTCCGGCACGATGCGGGTCACCAGGCCGCGCTGCCGGGCCTCCTCGGCGTCGAGCATGCGCGCCTCGAGCAGCAGCTCGCGCAGCGTGGTCTCGCCGATCACCCGGGCGACGATCTCGACCTCCAGCGGCGCCATCGGGAAGCCGAGCCGGGCGATGGGCACGCCGAAGCGGCTGCCTTCGCCGCAGATGCGGATGTCGCAGCAGGCGGCGATCTCGAGGCCGCCGCCGACGCAGGCCCCCTCGATCTGCGCCACCAGCGGCCGCTCGCAGCCGAGCAGCGCGTTCAGCGCCGGCGCGACGACGTCCTCGTGGTAGTGGGCGAGGGTCCCGGCGTCGAAGCGGAAGTCGGGGAACTCCTCGATGTCGGCGCCGGCGACGAAGCTGCCGCCCTCGCCCTGCACGACCACCACGCGGGGGCCGGCGTCGGGGTGCAGCGCGTTGAGCCCTTCGACGAGCGCGCGCAGGTCGCGCCACATCTGGACCGACAGCGCGTTGAGCTTGCCCGGGTTGGAGAAGCGCAGCACGGCGATGCCGTGCTCGTCGGCGGGCAGCAGGTGGACGTGGCCGGACATGGCAGGGGGGCTTGTTGCGTTCGTTCCGGTGGGCGGGTTCAGTCGAGCTTGGCGCCGGAGGATTTCACCACCTCGGCCCAGCGCCGGGTCTCGGCGGCGACGAATCTGCCGAAGTCGTCGCCCCACAGCGCCGGCACGGTGCTGCCGAGGCTGGTCCAGGCGGACTTGATCTCGTCGCTGGCGTAGGCCTTCTTCAGCTCGGCCTGCATCGCCGCGACGATCTCCTTCGGCGTGCCCTTGGGGGCCCACAGGCCGTACCAGGTCGCGACCTGGTAGCTCGGCACGCCGGCCTCGACGGTCGTCGGGATGTCGGGGAAGCCCGGTGCGCGCTTGTCGGCCGCCACCGCCAGCGCCTTCACGCGGCCGGACTTGATGTGCTGCGCACTCGAGCCCAGGCCGTCGAACATCAGGTCGACCTGGCCGGCCACCAGGTCCTGCAGCGCCGGGCCGGCGCCGCGGTAGGGGATGTGGGTGATGAAGGTCTTGGTCTGCAGCTTGAACAGTTCCCCGGCCAGGTGGTGGGAGGTGCCGTTGCCGGCCGACCCGTAGTTGAGCTGGCCGGGGTGCGCGCGCACGTAGTCGAGCAGGCCCTTCAGGTCGTTGACCGGCACGCGCTGCGGGTTGACGACGATGACCTGCGGCACGCTCGACACCAGGCCCACCGGCACGAAGTCGGACTCGAGGTGGTAGTCGAGCTTCGGGTACATCGACGGCGCGATCGCGTGGTGCACCGCGCCCATGAAGAAGGTGTAGCCGTCCGGCGCCGCCTTGGACGCCACGGTGGCGCCCACCGTGCCCCCGGCGCCGCCCTTGTTGTCGATGATGAACTGCTTGCCGGTCTGCTTGCTCAGCACCGCGGTCAGCGGGCGCGCGAAGGCGTCGGTGCCGCCCCCGGCCGGGAAGGGCACGACGATGGTCACCGGCTTGGCGGGCCAGCTGGCGGCCTGGCCCCAGGCCAGCGGCGCCTGGGCCAGGGCGGCGAGGGCGATCAGTGCCAGGCGGCGGGGGAGGGGTCGGGTCATGGCGTGTCTCCGTGGGTGGTTATGAGGGACCGGGTCAGAGCAGGCGGGCGATGGCGCGTGCATGCGCGACCTCGCCGCGGACGAAGCGGTCGTGGCTGGCGTCGATGTGGGCGAGGTCGTACAGGTAGTTGACCATCAGGCCGGCCGACTGGCGCAGGCCCTTGGGCGACGGATTCGCGTCCGGGTTGATGCGTTCCAGCCGCGCCCCGTTGTCGAGATGGAAGCGCGCCACCGGGTCGCCGGACGGGGTCGGTGACAGGTGCACCAGGTAGGCCGCGGCGAGCTGCTGCAGCGCCAGCCGGGCCGCCGGGCCCAGCGTGGCGTGGGTGGCCGGCTGGGTCAGCGCCGCCCAGTCGCCGCCGAGCGCCGCGGCCAGCGCGTCGCGGGCGGCCTGCAGCCGGCGCGCCCGGGCGGGCGTCATGCCCGGCAGCGCGGCGATGTCCGGCGCGCTGCCCAGCCAGGCCATGAAGCCGGGGATCGGCGACAGCGTGCAGAAGGTCTTCAGACGCGGCAGCTCGGCCTTGAGCTGCTCGGCGACGCGCTTGATCAGGAAGTTGCCGAGCGACACGCCGCGCAGGCCGGGCTGGCAGTTGCTGATGCTGTAGAACACCGCGGCCTTGAAGCTCTCGGGCGGCAGCGGCAGGCTGTTCTTGTCGATCAGCGGCGCAATGGCGGCGGCCATCTGCGGCACCAGCGCGACCTCGACGAAGATCAGCGGCTCCTCCGGCAGCTGCGGGTGGAAGAACGCGAAGCAGCGCCGGTCGGGCAGCAGGCGCCGGCGCAGGTCGTCCCAGCCGTCGATCTCGTGCACCGCCTCGTGGCGGATGATCTGCTCGAGCAGCTGGGCGGGCGAGCGCCAGCTGACCTGCCGCATCTCGAGGAAGCCGGGGTTGAACCAGCTCGACAGCAGGTGCAGCAGGTCGGCCTCCACCGCCCGCCACTCCGGCCGCCGCGGCAACTGCTCGAGCAGGGCCCGGCGCAGGGCGACCAGGGCGGCGGTGCCGCCAGGGGCGCGGTTGATGCGGCGGAACAGTTCCTGCCGTGGCGGCTCGGCGCGTTCCAGCAACGCGATCAGGTGGTCCGCATCGGGCTCGGCGGCGTAGGCCTGCGCGCTGGCCAGCACGGCCGCCGGCTCCGGGCTCAGGTCCCGGGCGAGGTGGTCGAAGAAGCGCTCCAGCCCGGCGGGGCGGGACGCCCGGTGCGCCGGCTCGGCCAGCAGCGCCCGCAGCCGTTCGACCATCCGCCGGGCGGTCTGCATGCTGCTGGCCTCGCCCTGCTGCGACAGCAGGCGCGCGCCATCGGCCGACAACGCACGCCATTCGCGGTCCGGGACGAGGCGGCGGGCCGCCTGGCGCAGCGGTTCAGTCCGCATCGCCAGTGGCCTCCGGGCGCTCGCGGGCGCGCAGCGCCTTCAGGGCGGCGAGCTGGGCCATCAGGTGGTCATGCATGGTGCGCTCGGCGCGCGCAGCGTCGCCGGCCAGCATCGCGTCGATCAGCGCACGGTGCTCGCCGATGGACGCATCGATGCGACCCGGCAGCCCCAGCTGGCGCCCGCGCATCAGGCGCAGGAACTGGCGCAGGTCGCCCGTCGCGCGGTCCAGCCAGCGGTTGCGGGCCAGGCGCTGCACCAGCGTGTGGAAGGCATGGTTGGCGCGGTAGTAGCCGTCGCGGTCCCGGGTCGCCGCGTACCGTTCGAGCTCGTCGTGCCAGTGGCGCAGCAGTGCCCGGTCGGCGGCGGTCGCGTTGCGGGTGGCCTCGTGGGCGCACCGGCCCTCCAGCAGCGCCATCACCGGAAAGAGCTGCTCGGCGTCGTCGTCGCTCAGCTGCACCACCCGGCAGCCCCGCTGGGGCACCAGCTCGACCAGCCCCTCCGCGGCCAGCACCTTGAGCGCCTCGCGCAGCGGCGTGCGGCTGATCTGCCAGCGCGCGGCCAGCGCCTTCTCGTCGATCCAGGCGCCAGGAAGCAGCTCGCGCTCGAACAGCATGGAACGAAGGCGAGCGGCCACTTCGTCGTGCAGCGAAGTGGCCCGGACCGGAGCGTGCTCTGCCGTGTCCAGCGTCGAGACCATGGAGGGCATCGTAATCTTGTAATTACGGCGCCGCAAGCGGGCCGAACCCCCGGGCCACGCGGCCCGCGGCACGGTCGGTCGTCGCGGATGGGGCGCGATCGGCCGCGGCGCCGCTCAGCGCGCCGCGGGCCGCCGCGCGAGGCTCATTCGGCGCAGGCGTCCGTGCCGGGCACTGCCTCGGCGCAGACCGTCGACTTGATGCGGTGGATCACGAACATCACCAGCGTGCGGTCGCCGGCCCCGGCGAGTCGGCCGACGCGGAAGGCGTCGAACGACCACTCCTTCAGGTGCTTGGGCAGCGACAGCGAGTGCAGCGCGTCGAGATGGCCGCCCTGGCTGAGCAGCGAGACCGCCAGGCTGGCGCCCGGGTCGAAGCGGCCGTCGATCGT
>JABLTH010020645.1_pt1 | contig 24434 bp, 19 predicted proteins | sample 7875711 | NCBI WGS metagenome assembly JABLTH01 (sample SAMN14941262, study PRJNA633318) | bioreactor metagenome | isolation source: bioreactor | place: China | collected 2019-03-05 | reverse complement strand
CGCGGCGCATGATCTGGACAAACACGTCTTCCAGGTCGGCCTTGTTGATTTCCATGTCTTCGATCTCGCAGCCGGCCTCGCGGCAAGCCGCCAGGATGGGTTCCACCGCCGCATAGCCCGACAGGCGCAGGCGCACGCCGCGCTCGCCAGGGTTGGCGGGCATGCGCAGCGCCTCGAGCTCCTGTGGCAGCGTGCCGCTGGCCAGCGTCAGCTGGAGCTGCAGGCCGGCGAACTGGGTCAGCAGGTTGCTGGTGCGGTCCAGCGCCACCACCTCGCCGAACTTGAGCATGGCGATGCGGTCGCACAGCGCCTCGGCTTCTTCCAGGTAGTGGGTGGTCAGGATCACCGTGTGGCCCTCGCGATTGAGCCGCGCGATGAACTTCCACAGCGTCTGGCGCAACTCCACGTCGACGCCGGCGGTCGGCTCGTCGAGCACGATCACCGGCGGGCGGTGCACCAGGGCCTGGGCCACCAGCACGCGGCGCTTCATGCCACCGGAGAGCTGGCGCATATTGGCATCGGCCTTGTTGGTCAGGTCCAGGTTGGCCATCACCTCGTCGATCCAGTCGTCATTGCGCGTCAGGCCGAAATAGCCGGACTGCAGGCGCAGGGTCTCGCGCACGGTGAAGAAGGGGTCGAACACCAGTTCCTGCGGGACCACGCCCAGCATGCGGCGCGCCATGCGGTAGTCGGACACCACATCGTGCCCGAGCACGCTGACGCTGCCCGAGTCGGCGCGGTTCAGGCCCGCGAGGATCGAGATCAGCGTCGTCTTGCCTGCGCCGTTGGGACCGAGCAGGCCGAAGAATTCGCCCTGCTCGACGGAGAAGCTGACGCCCTTGAGCGCCTGCAGGTTGCGGTAGCGCTTGCGAACGTCGGTGAGTTCGATGGCTTTCATGGCCGGGTACTGTGGGGCTGGCAGGCTCTGCGGAGCCGGCCGGCCGGGACTGGGCGGGACTGCCGCCGGCATCGGTCGCGCGCGTCTGGCGCGCAACGGGCGAACAACCGGGAATTATAGGGGATGCGGGCGAAGTCCCGCTTTGGACGAGGCGCGCGGCCGGAACCGGCACCCGGGCATCGCACTGGCGGCCGATGCGTCGGTCCGCCACGGATGCCGGGTCAATGTCGGTGGCTGGCGTGGAAGCCGGCGGCACCCGCCGGGATGCCCAGCAAGCCGTCGACGCCGTAGACCTCTGCCAGTGCGGCCAGCTGGCGTGGCACGCCGACGAAAGCCAGCGCCTGGCCACGCGCGTCGGCGGCCCGGCGCAAGGCCAGCAGTACCGCGACAGCGGCCGAATCCACCTGCGCCAGCGCGGCGCAATCGACCTGCGCCTCGCCCTGCGCCAGGCGCGACAGACCGTCACGCAGCACGGCGGCGGCGTTGCGGTTAGTCAGCGAGGTACCGAGCGAGAGCATGCGGAGGGTGTCGGGTATTGTGAACCGCCGCCCATGGCGTCATGGCGCGGCGTTGACGGGTCATTGTAGCAGCTTGGCAGCGGCGTGCTGCACCGCAACCAGAATGTGGCGGAACCGGGTTCCGAAGCCGGCCCGCCCTCTCCCGCTCAGCTCTTGGCGTTGGCCAGCTGGCGGTTGCGGTCCTGCAGCGTCTTGATGACACCGTCGATGCCCTGCTGGCCGACGATGGTGTTGAAGCTGCCCTTGTAGGCCTCGGTCAGCCAGGCGCCCAGCACATTGATGTCATAGACCTTCCAGCCTTGCGGCGTCTTTTCGAGGCGGTAGTCGAGCTGCATCGGCTCGCCCTTGTTGATCACCTGGGTGCGGATGGTGGCGTCGGTGTCGTCGGGCGCACCACGGTAGGGACGGAACTGCACGGTCTGGTCGCGGATCTGGGCGATCGCACCGGCGTAGGTACGGATCAGCAGCGTCTTGAACTCATCGATGATCACCTTCTGCTGCTCGGGCGTGGCCTTGGACCAGTTGCGGCCCATGGCGATCTGGGTCGTCCTCTGGAAATTGGCGTTGGGCAGGATCTTCTGCTCGACCAGCGAGGTGATCTTGTTGATATTGCCCGCCTGCATATCCTTGTCGGCCTTGACGGTGCTCATCACGTCGCCCACGACGGCCTTGACCAGCCCGTCGGGTGTCGAAGCATCCTGCGTCTGAGCATGCGCAGCGCCGCTGAAGGCGAAAACGGTCACGAGGGGAAGCAAGAGTCGCTTGATCATTGGGTTTCCTTGTCTATCGTGGAGGCGGATCGTCGCCGGCACCCGGTGCCTGGCAGCGAGCCCCGCGAACGGGGCTGGCGCAGATCCGCCTTTTACTATTGGAACACGGGCCGCTGGCGGGAGTTCAGGCCAGCCGTGCCGGATGCGCCATATCTAATAATTTGTTGCAGTGCTCACAGGCTGCTCACGCTGCCGCGCAGCCGGCGCTAGTGGCCGCTAGCCCGCTAGCGGCCGATGCGCAGGCTCGGCACGGTAGGCGTGACCGGCAGGGTCTGCCCCTCGGGCTGCGGGCCTGCGGGCGCGGACGCGCCCTGGTTGCCTGACTGGTCCTTATCCTTGTCCTCGTCGCGCGCCGGCGGGTTGCCGTCATAGATCTGGTATTCGCGCCGCTGCAGATAGGCATCGCGCAAGAACGAGTAGCGGTCCAGCGCAGCCTGTTCGAGCAGGTTGGACACGCCCAGCAGTTGCGCGCGGGTGTTGACCAGGCGCAGGCCCGTGAGCGAGTTGCGCAGCCAGATCGGATGCAGGTAGGCCGACGGATCCATGTAGCGGTCGACCAGCATGCCGGCGGTGTCGCGCACGGTACTCGGCCCGAACACCGGGAGTACCAGGTAGGGGCCGGCCGGCACGCCCCACACCCCCAGGGTCTGGCCGAAGTCTTCCTTGTACTTCGGCAGGCCGGCCGGGGTGGCGATGTCGATCAGCCCGCCGATGCCCAGCGTGCTGTTGAAGATCACGCGCAGGCTATCCTCGACCGCCCGCGTAGGCTTGCCCTGCAGCAGGTTGTTGGCGGCCGAGTAAACGTCGCCGATATTGGAGAAGAAGTTGCTGACCGCGGTCTGCACCGGGGATGGCAGCACGAAGTCGTAAGCCTGGGCGACCGGCTTCATCACGTACTTGTCGACTTCGTCGTTGACACGCAGGACGCCGCGGTTGAGCGGCTCCAGCGGGTCCTTGGGATTGGCGTCCGGGCCGGTGGCACAGCCAGCCGTCAGGGCCAAGGCGGTCGCGCAGGCGGCGAGACCGGCGCGCCGCGGGATCGAAAGCGTCCGATTCATTTCGCACCTCCCGCTGCCGGCAGGGCGGCAGCGCTGCTGCTGCCGCTGCTGCCATTGCCACTGCCGGCGCCGGCGTCAGCGGCCTTGTTGTAAAGAAACTGCCCGATCAGGTTCTCCAGCACCACGGCCGACTGCGTCATGGTGATGCGCGAACCATCCGCCAGCATGGCGGTATCGCCGCCCGGCTCGAGGCCGATGTACTGTTCGCCCAGCAGGCCCGAGGTCAGGATCTTGGCCGAGGTGTCCTTGGGAAACTGGAAGCGCTTGTCCAGCTTGAGCAGGGCTGTGGCCTGGTAGGTCTTGTCGTCGAAGCTGATGTCCGCCACGCGGCCTACCACCACGCCGGCGCTCTTGACCGGCGCACGCACCTTCAGGCCGCCGATATTGTCGAAGCGCGCCTGCACCGAATAGGTTTCCTGGAAGGAAAAGGAGCTCATGTTCCCTGCCTTCAGCGCCAGGAACAGCAGGGCCAGGAAGCCCACCACCACGAACAGCCCCACCCAGAAGTCGAGTGCGTTTCTTTTCATCTGTGTCTCTTTTCAAGCGCCGTATGCCTGCCAGGCGCGCCGATGGCGGCGCGGCCTAGCTGAACATCAGCGCGGTCAGCAGGAAATCCAGTCCCAGCACCGCCAGCGATGCGATCACCACGGTGCGCGTGGTCGCGCGCGACACCCCCTCGGGTGTCGGCTTGGCCTCAAAGCCCTGGTACAGCGCGATGAAGGTCACGGCGATGCCGAAGATCACGCTCTTGATCACGCCGTTGAGCACGTCCGCGCGCACGTCCACCCCGTTCTGCATCTGCGACCAGAAGGCGCCGGCGTCGACGCCGATCATCTGCACGCCGACCAGGTAGCCGCCCAGGATGCCGACCGCGCTGAAGATCGCGGCCAGCACCGGCATCGCCACCACGCCGGCCCAGAAGCGGGGCGCGATCACGCGTTGCAGCGGATTGATGGCCATCATTTCCATTGCCGTGAGCTGTTCGCCGGCTTTCATCAGGCCGATCTCAGCCGTCAGCGAGGTGCCCGCACGCCCGGCGAACAGCAGGGCGGTGACCACCGGACCGAGTTCGCGCACCAGCGACAGCGCCACCAACAGCCCGAGCGCCTGCTCGGAGCCGTAGCGATTCAGCGTGTAGTAGCCCTGCAGTCCGAGCACGAAGCCGACGAACAGCCCGGACACGGCGATGATCACCAGCGACAGGTTGCCGACAAAGAAGATCTGGTCCGACACCAGTCGGAAGCGCTTGAACAGCGGCGGCGACAGCACCAGCACGGAGAAGAACATGCGCGTGGCATGGCCGACGCCGACCACGCCCAGGCGCACCGCAGCGCCGATCGCGCTGAAGAAACCGATCACTGCACCGATCATGCCCGCCCGTCTCCCAGCGCGAAGTCCTCGGCCAGCGGCGGCCCGGGATAATGGAAAGGCACCGGACCGTCCGGCTCGGCCAGCACGAACTGCCGCACGAACGGGTCATCGGAGGCCCGCAACGCCTCCGGCTCGCCCTCGGCGGCAATGCGACCGTTGGCGATGAAATAGACGTAGTCGGCGATCTGGAAGGTCTCGTTGACGTCGTGGGAGACGATGATGGTGGTAGCCCCCAGCGCGTCGTTGAGGCTGCGGATCAGGCGCGCGGTCAGGCCGAGCGAGATCGGATCGAGCCCGGCGAACGGCTCGTCGTACATCAGCAGCGCCGGATCGAGCGCGATGGCCCGCGCCAGCGCCACCCGCCGCGCCATGCCGCCCGAGATCTGCGACGGCATCAGGTCGCGCGCGCCGCGCAGGCCGACCGCATTGAGCTTCATCAGGACCAGATCGCGAATCATCGGCTCGGGCAGGTCGGAATGCTCGCGCAACGGAAAAGCGACGTTGTCGAAAACGGACAGGTCGGTGAACAGCGCGCCGAACTGGAACAGCATGCCCATCTGCCTGCGCACGGCGTACAGGTCCTTCTGGCCCAGGGTGCCGAGATCGGCACCGTCGAAACTGACCTGGCCGCACTGTGCCCGCACCTGCCCGCCGATCAGGCGCAGCACGGTGGTCTTGCCGCAGCCCGAGCCCCCCATCACCGCAACCACTTTACCGCGCGGGAAACGCATGGTCAGGCCGGACAGGATGGGCTTGGCGCCTGGCGCGTAGGCGAAGTCGACCGCCTCTAGCTCGACGAGGTTTTGCGCTTTATCGATCACATTGGCACCGCATTGGACAGTGCCGCATTATAAGGGCTTGTCCGGATAGCTGCCGTGCGTATGTGGCGCAATACCCATCGGAAATCGGTGAAACAATGTGTGCAGGCGCAGGCGCACCCGCCAGCAGTCGGCAGCCGGCCGACAGCCAGCATCAGGGGCTGCCTTGTCCGCCAGCCTCGCGCAGGATGGCCTGCCACTGCAACTGGTCGGTCCGGATGGCGGTGGCGAAGGCATCCGGCACATCGCTCATCGGCGTCAGCCCGGCCGCCTGCAGGCGCTCGCGCACTTCGCGCTCGGCCATCACCGCGGCAAGTTCCGCGGCCAGGCGCGCCACGATGGCGTGCGGCGTCTTGGCCGGCGCGAGCACGCCGAACCAGGCTGCGGCGGAATAACCGTCCAGCCCGGCCTCTTGCAACGTGGGGACGGCCGGCGCCAGTGGCGAGCGCTTCAGGCCGGTGACGCCGAGCAGGCGCAGCGCACCGTTGCGGACGTGTGCCTGCACCGCCCCATAGGAGCAGAAGCAGGCGCTGATGCGGCCGGCCAGCATCTCCTGCACCACGGCCCCCTCCCCCTTTGCCGTGACCAGGGGCACGCCGTTGCGCAGACCCAGCACGGTGTACTCGGCATACAGGTGCGCAGGCGTGCCCGGCTGGCCGGAGCCGTAGCTGTAAGCGGCGGGATTGGTCCGCACCGCCGTCATCCACTGCTGCACCGTGCGCACCGGCAAGTGCGCGCCGACGGCGAGGAAAAGCGGCATGGTGGCCACCCGCGCCACCGGGGTGAAATCGCGCTGCACATCGTAGGGGACGGGCTCCAGGCCTGGCTGGATCAGCATATTGGCCTGGTGGAACAACAGGGTATGACCGTCGGAGCTGGACTTGGCGACCAGGTCGCCGGCCAGGGTACCGGCCGAACCGGGGCGATTGTCGACGTCGACGGGAACACCCAGGCGGGCGCTCAGGCGCTCGGCCAGCAAGCGCGCCACCGCATCGGCGACGCCACCGGCGGGAAACGGCGCGATCAGGCGGATCGGCCGCGCGGGGTAGCTGATCTGCCTTGGCGCCGAGGCGGGCTGGGCTCCCGGCGCGGACAGGGCGAAGGCGGCAAGGGCGAACCCCAGGACCTTGCCGGCGAGGTAGGCGCCTGCTCGCGCAGGGGTGACGGAAAACCACAACTGCGCCCTACCTCGCCAAAGCCGCGCCAACATGCGTACTTCGGACATCTATTCCTCCCGGGCGCCGTGGATGGTGGCAGCCAATTGGGGTCGAGTGGGAAGCGTTAGCGAGGCAGTCTTTATCGTTGTGCATGGCATTGTACGGACCACCCCCGAGGCGGCACAGACCACGTAAACCATAGCCGGGAGAACCCTGTAGCAGCACCTGCCGGGCCAGCAGAGAAGATGGCAGCGGCACACAACTCCAGGGAATGCCGGCCATCGCTGCCTATAATGCCGGGATGTCCGAATTCCTCCTCCGACCCATGCAGGTCGCCGACCTGCCCGGCGTTCTGGCGGTGCAGGCGCAATGCTACGGCAACATGCTGCTGGAATCCGAGGCGGCGCTGGCCAGCAGGCTGGCCCTGTCGCCCGCCACCTGCTGGGTCGCCCAAGCCGGCAACGAGCCCGCCGCCGGCGCTCCGCTGGCGGCCTACCTGATCACCCATGCGTGGCCACGCAGCACGCTGCCGACGCTCGACGGCGTGCTTCCCGCTGCCGTGCCGGCTGCCGCGGCTGCGGTGGCCGGCCTGACGTGGTTCGTGCACGACATGGCGGTGGCGCCGACCGGACGTGGCGGCGGGCTGGCGCAACGGCTCTACCGGGCCGCGCAGGCGACCGCCCTGCAGGCCGGCCTGCACCATTCACGGCTGATCGCCGTGCAGGCAGCCGGCGCCTGGTGGCAGCGCCTGGGCTACCGGCCGCTGGATGCGGCGCAGACAGCGCCGTTCGCAGCCAAGCTGGCCGGCTATGGCGCCGGCGCCGTCATCATGGAGTGCGCACTGGCGGCGGCACCCGCCTGAGCGGCACGCGGCCCCAAAGAAAAAACCCGCCCGGCTGGCGCGGGGCGGGTTGGGTGCAGCGGCAGCGCAGGCGTCAGCGCGGCAGTTCCGAGTGCCCCATCAGGAAGGCGTCGACCGAGCGCGCGGCCTGGCGGCCTTCGCGGATCGCCCACACCACCAGGGACTGGCCGCGACGCACGTCGCCGGCGGCGAACACCTTGGCCACGTTGGTCTGGTAGGCCCGCTCGCCTTCGGTGGCGGCCTTGGCGTTCTTGCGTGCGTCGGTGTCGACGCCGAACGCTTCCAGCATCGAGCCCACCGGGTTGGTGAAACCCATTGCCAGCAGCACCAGGTCGGCCTTCAGGGTGAACTCGCTGCCCGGCACTTCCTGCATCTTGCCGTCCTTCCACTCGACGCGGCAGGCCTTCAGGCCGGTCACCTTGCCGTTCTCGCCGATCAGTTCCTTGGTGGCCACCGACCAGTCGCGCTCGCAGCCCTCTTCGTGCGACGACGAGGTGCGCAGCTTGATCGGCCAGTACGGCCATACCAGCGGCTTGTTTTCTTCTTCCGGCGGCTGGGGCAGCAGTTCGAACTGGGTCACCGAGGTGGCGCCGTGGCGGTTCGAGGTGCCGACGCAGTCGGAACCGGTGTCGCCACCGCCGATCACGATCACGTGCTTGCCTTCGGCGCGGATCTCGTTGGCACCGTCGCCGGCCACTTCCTTGTTCTGCGGGATCAGGAATTCCAGCGCGTAGTGCACGCCGGACAGGTCACGGCCCGGCACCGGCAGGTCGCGCGGCACTTCCGAGCCACCGGCCAGCACCACGGCGTCGAACTGCTCCATCAGGGCCTTGGCCGAGATGGTCTCGCGCGCATAGTTCTTGATCCCCGCCGGCAGTGCGCCGTCGGTCACCATCACGCCCGCGCGGAAGGTCACGCCTTCGGCCTGCATCTGCTCGATGCGGCGGTCGATCAGCGACTTCTCCATCTTGAAGTCGGGGATGCCGTAGCGCAGCAGGCCGCCGATGCGGTCGTTCTTCTCGAACACCGTGACGTCATGGCCGGCACGTGCCAGTTGCTGCGCGGCAGCCAGGCCGGCGGGCCCCGAACCGACCACGGCGACGGTCTTGCCGGTCTTGTGCTTGGGCGCCTGCGGCGCGACCCAGCCCTCTTCCCAGGCCTTGTCGATGATGGCGTGCTCGATCGACTTGATGCCCACCGGCAGCTCGTTGATGCCGAGCGTGCAGGCGGCCTCGCACGGTGCCGGGCAGATGCGGCCGGTGAATTCGGGGAAATTGTTGGTCTGGTGCAGCACTTCGATCGCCGACTTCCAGTCCTGGCGGTACACCAGGTCGTTGAAGTCGGGAATGATGTTGTTGACCGGGCAGCCGTTGTTGCAGAACGGAATGCCGCAGTCCATGCAGCGCGCGCCCTGGATCTTCGCTTCGCTGTCGGACAGCGCGAAGACGAATTCCTTGTAGTGCTTCACGCGCTTGACTACGGATTCGTAGCCTTCGTTCTGGCGCGGAAATTCGAGAAAGCCAGTCGCCTTACCCATGTTGCGTCCTTGGTCTTGCTGCGCGGCGCCGGCGCATCGGCCGGCCCCGCTATGAGGTCAGTATCTGGTCGGATCCGCGGCGCGGCGCGCCGCGGTCCGTGCTGGTCGGAGAGCCCGCTTCAGGCAGCGATCGCTTCGCGGCCGCTGTCCTTGGCTTCCTGCTCCTTGGCATACATCTCGCCCAGCGCGCGCTTGTACTCGGTCGGGAAGACCTTGACGAACTTGCGGCGCGCGGTGGTCCAGTCGGCCAGCAGCGCCTTGGCGCGTTCGGAGCCGGTGAAGCGGAAGTGCTGCTCGATCAGCTGGCGCAGGATGACTTCGTCCACCTGGCGCTCGCCACCGACCTTGTGCCAGGTGGCAGGCGACTGGCCCTTCTCCTGGTCGGCCGCGGCCAGCACCGCTTCCAGCGCCACCATCGAGGTGTTGCAGCGCTTATCGAACAGGCCGTCCTCGTCGTAGACGTAGGCCACGCCGCCCGACATGCCAGCCGCGAAGTTGCGGCCGGTGCCGCCCAGCACAACCACGGTACCGCCGGTCATGTACTCGCAGCCATGGTCGCCGGTGCCTTCCACCACGGCCATCGCGCCGGAGTTGCGCACCGCGAAGCGCTCGCCGGCCACGCCGTTGAAGAAGGCCTCGCCGGCGATGGCGCCGTACAGCACGGTGTTGCCGACGATGATGTTGCGGGTCGGGTCGCCGCGGAACTCGTGCGGGGCACGCACGATCACGCGGCCGCCCGACAGGCCCTTGCCCACGTAGTCATTGCCGTCGCCCACCAGGTCCAACGTGATGCCGTGCGCCAGGAACGCCCCGAACGACTGGCCGGCGGTGCCCTGCAGCTGGATGTGGATGGTGTCGTCAGGCAGGCCTTCATGGCCGTACTGCTTGGCCACCACGCCCGACAGCATCGCGCCCACGGTGCGGTTGACGTTCTTCACCGGCTGGATGAAGGACACGCGCTCGCCCTTGTCGATGGCGGGGCGGGCCTTGGCGATCAGTACGTGGTCGAGCGCCTTGCCGGCTTCGGCCGAGAGGCCGTGATCCTGCACGTCGGTATGGTAACGCGGCACTTCCGGCGCCAGCGACACCTGGTGGAAGATGCGTGCGAAGTCCAGGCCGCGCGCCTTCCAGTGTTCGACGCCGGCACGGGTGTCGAGCAGGTCGGCACGGCCGATCAGCTCGTCGAAGGTGCGGATGCCCAGCTGGGCCATCAGCTCGCGCGCTTCCTCGGCGACGAAGAAGAAGAAATTGACGACGTGCTCGGGCTTGCCCTGGAATTTCTTGCGCAGCACTGGATCCTGCGTCGCCACGCCCACCGGGCAGGTGTTCAGGTGGCATTTGCGCATCATGATGCAGCCCTCCGCGACCAGAGGCGCGGTGGCGAAGCCGAACTCGTCCGCGCCCAGCAGCGCGCCGATCACGACGTCGCGGCCGGTCTTCATCTGGCCGTCGGCCTGCACGCGGATGCGGTTGCGCAGGCCGTTCAGCAGCAGCGTCTGCTGCGTCTCGGCAAGGCCCAGTTCCCACGGCGTGCCGGCGTGCTTGATCGACGACCACGGCGAAGCACCGGTGCCGCCGTCATGGCCGGCGATCACCACGTGGTCGGCCTTGGCCTTGGCCACGCCAGCCGCCACGGTGCCCACGCCCACTTCCGACACCAGCTTGACCGAGATGTCCGAGACCGGATTGACGTTCTTCAGGTCATGGATCAGCTGCGCCAGATCTTCGATCGAGTAGATGTCGTGGTGCGGCGGCGGCGAGATCAGGCCGACACCCGGCACCGAGTAGCGCAGCTTGCCGATGTAGTCGGACACCTTGTGGCCGGGCAGCTGGCCGCCTTCGCCGGGCTTGGCACCCTGCGCCATCTTGATCTGGATCTGGTCGGCCGAGGCCAGATACTCGGCGGTGACGCCGAAGCGGCCCGAGGCGACCTGCTTGATCCTGGAACGCAGCGAGTCACCGGCCTGCAGTTCCAGGTCGCGCTCGATCACGTTGTCGCCCAGCAGGCCCTTCAGGGTGTCGCCCTGCTTGATGGGGATGCCGCGCAGTTCATTGCGATAGCGCTTCTCGTCCTCGCCGCCTTCGCCGGTGTTGGACTTGCCGCCGATGCGGTTCATCGCCAGCGCCAGCGTGGTGTGGGCCTCGGTCGAGATCGAGCCCAGCGACATGGCACCGGTGGCGAAGCGCTTGACGATTTCCTTGGCCGGCTCGACTTCCTCCAGCGGAATCGCCTTGGCCGGGTCGACCTTGAACTCGAACAGGCCGCGCAGCGTCATGTGGCGGCGGCTCTGGTCGTTGATCAGGTTGGCGTATTCCTTGTAGGTCTGGTAGGCACCCTTGCCGTCGTTGGCGCGCACCGAGTGCTGCAGCTTGGCGATGGAGTCCGGGGTCCACATATGCTCTTCGCCGCGGATGCGGAAGGCGTACTCGCCGCCCGCGTCCAGCATGTTCGCCAGCACGGGGCTGTCGCCGAAGGCGTCGCGATGCAGGCGCAGCGCTTCCTCGGCCACCTCGAAGATGCCGATGCCCTCGACATTGGAGGGGGTGCCGTGGAAATACTTCTGCACCAGTTCGCGCGACAGGCCGATGGCTTCGAAGATCTGCGCGCCGGTGTACGACATGTAGGTGGAGATGCCCATCTTGGACATCACCTTGTGCAGGCCCTTGCCGATCGCCTTGACGAAGTTCTTGATCGCCTTCTCGGGCGACAGGTCGCCGGACAGGCCCGTGGCCATGTCGGCCAGGGTTTCCATCGCCAGGTAGGGGTGCACGGCTTCCGCGCCGTAGCCGGCCAGCAGGGCAAAGTGGTGCACTTCGCGTGCCGAGCCGGTTTCCACCACCAGGCCGGTGGAGGTGCGCAGACCCTTTTCCACCAGGTGGTGGTGGATGGCCGAGGTGGCCAGCAGCGCGGGGATCGCCACCTGCTCGGTGTCGACGCGGCGGTCCGACACGATCAGGATGTTGTAGCCCGAACGCACGGCATCCACGGCCTCCGCGCACAGCGAGGCCAGGCGCGCCTCGATGCCTTCCTTGCCCCAGGCCTTCGGATAGCAGATGTTCAGTTCGTACGAACGGAACTTGCCGCCGGTGTAGTGCTCGATGTTGCGGATCTTGGCGATGTCCTTGAAGTCCAGCACCGGCTGGGACACTTCGAGACGCATCGGCGGGTTGATGTTGTTCAGCTCGAGCAGGTTGGGCTTGGGACCGATGAAGGACACCAGCGACATCACCATGTTCTCGCGGATCGGATCGATCGGCGGGTTGGTGACCTGCGCGAACAGCTGCTTGAAGTAGTGGTACAGCGTCTTGTTCTTCGACGACAGCACGGCCAGCGGGCTGTCGTTGCCCATCGAGCCGGTGGCTTCCTCGCCGGATACCGCCATCGGCGCCATCAGGAACTTGACGTCTTCCTGGGTGTAGCCGAAGGCCTGCTGGCGGTCCAGCAGCTTGGCGGCCGGCTTCTTCTCGGCGGCCACGTCCTCGGGCTTGGCGTCCAGCTCATCGAGCTTGATGCGCATGGCATCGATCCAGCTCTTGTAGGGCTTGGCGTTGGCCAGGTTGTCCTTGAGCTCCTTGTCGTCGATGATGCGGCCCTGCTCCATGTCGATCAGGAACATCTTGCCCGGCTGCAGGCGCCACTTCTGCACGATGCGCGACTCGGGGAAGGGCAGCACGCCGGCTTCCGAGGCCAGCACGACGAAATCGTCCTCGGTCACGTAGAAACGCGCGGGACGCAGGCCGTTGCGGTCCAGCGTGGCGCCGATCTGGCGGCCGTCGGTGAAGCAGATGGCGGCGGGGCCGTCCCACGGCTCCATCATGGCGGCGTGGTATTCGTAGAAGGCGCGACGGTTGTCGTCCATCAGCGTGTGCTGTTCCCAGGCTTCCGGGATCATCATCATCATCGCGTGGACGAGCGGGTAGCCGGCCATCGTCAGCAGTTCGAGGCAGTTGTCGAACGAGGCGGTGTCGGACTGGCCCGGGTAGATCAGCGGCCACAGCTTGGGCAGGTCGTCGCCGAGCACCGGCGAGGAGATCGCGCCGGTACGGGCGTTGATCCAGTTGACGTTGCCCTTGACGGTGTTGATTTCACCGTTGTGGGCGACCATGCGGTACGGGTGGGCCAGTTCCCAGGCGGGGAAGGTGTTGGTCGAGAAGCGCTGGTGCACCAGGGCCAGGGCCGACACGGCGCGTGCATCCTGCAGGTCCAGGTAGTACTCGCCGACCTGGTTGGCCAGCAGCAGGCCCTTGTACACGACCGTGCGCGCCGACATCGACGGTACGAAGTACTCCTTGCCGTGCTTGAGCTTGAGCGCCTGGATGGCGTGGCTGGCCGTCTTGCGGATCACGTAGAGCTTACGCTCCAGCGCATCCGTGGTCATGATGTCGCGGCCACGGCCGATGAAGATCTGGCGGATCACCGGCTCCGTCGTGCGCACGGTCGGCGACATCGGCATGTTGATATCGACCGGCACGTCGCGCCAGCCCAGCACCACCTGGCCTTCCAGGCGCACGGTGCGCTCGAGCTCCTGCTCGCAGGCCAGGCGCGAGGCGTGCTCCTTCGGCAGGAAGATCATGCCGACGCCATATTCGCCGGCCGGCGGCAGGGTCACGCCCTGCTTGGCCATCTCTTCGCGGTAGTAGGTATCCGGGATCTGGATCAGGATGCCCGCACCGTCGCCCATCAGCGCATCGGCGCCGACCGCGCCCCGGTGGTCGAGGTTCTCCAGGATCTTCAGGCCCTGCTGGATGATCTCGTGGCTCTTCTTGCCCTTGATGTGCGCGACCATGCCGACGCCGCAGGCGTCGTGCTCGTTGCTCGGGTCGTACATGCCCTGCGCCTGCGGGCGGAGGTCGATGGCGGAGGAAGACTCGCTGGCCTGCGCTTGGGCCGAAGAAGTGTGCAATTGGTCCACGGGCTGGATTCCGGTGAGGGCTGCGCAGCCAGCAAGGCAGACCGAAACGGGACCGTGCGCTGCCTTCTGTCCTGCGCCCGGGAAACCGGCCGGCGGAGAGGCAGCGATCTACGGACCGCAGCGGCGTACACGAGCGTGACGCGCCGCACAATGACTGTGGGTTGAGCAACTATAAGAGAATCGCGCAAGCATCGCAAAAAAATTAAATGGGGTCAGATACCATTTAATCTCGCACCACTTTCGTCATGGGTTTTAAATGGGGACAGATTAATGCTCCACGGCGGTGCCTAGTGCAGTGCCTGGTACTTCCTCCCCGCCCTCGAGCATGGTGGAACGGCGCGGCCTCCCCTTGGGCAGTGGCTGGATACGCCGTGGCGCATACCGCTCCAGCTGTGCCAGGAAGGCGGCGTCGCCAAGTGGCCAGCCACTGTGGGCGTGCTGGCGCAGCGTGGCGAGCTGGCTGCCCGACAGACCTTCGGCGCTCAGTGCTCGATAGTTGGACTGCCGCTCGAAGGGTGTATTGCCCAGGCTCCAGTAGGCAGAGTGATCGCTTACAAAGGCACTGGCCTCGATGCCGGCATGGTGCCGGTAGCTGCTCCAACGATCGACTTCCGGCGACGCGGCTTCGCCGGCTCGCACGGCATTGCCCTCGACGTAGAGCATGGCCGGCAGCATCCAAACCGTCGGGTCGAATACCGCTGAGCGGAAGCGCCCTTCCCACAGCGTGCCGCTGCGACCGGCGGCCCGGTTGAAGTGGCGGGCGTAGCGGCGGCCGACCGCCTGCATGGCCAGGCTCAGCGAGTCAGCCTGGCGCGGCGTGGCGACGAGATGGACGTGGTTGGGGCGCAGCGCATAGGCATGGACGGCCAGATCGTGCTCGCGCGCGGCCATGCGCAGGCAGTCGAGGTAGTGCAGGTAGTCGTCGGCGACGAGGAAGACGGGTTGACGGTTGTTGCCGCGCTGCAACACCAGGGCCGGCTGGCCGGCGGGAGAAAAACGGGGGAGTCGTGCCATGGGAGTTCAAGCGGATGCCATGGCGCCATCATAGCCTGATCCGTCCCCATTTTCCCACCACCGTCCGGGTGGCGGGGCCGTGGCGGGCTCAATGCAGGCTCATGCCCCTTCGGCGACGGCGAAGATACGCCGGTGCTCGCGGATCGCATAGCGATCGGTCATGCCGGCGATGTAGTGGGCGACCAGGCGCGCCTGGTCGCCGCCGGGCCCGGCCTGGTACTGCGGCGGCAGCAGGCGCGGATCGTCAAGGAAGGCGCCGAACAGGTCGCTGACGATGCGCTGGGCCTTGGCCGACATGCGCATGACCTGGTAGTGGCGGTACAGATGGCGGAACAGGAAGCGCTTGAGCGCCGCCGCCTCGTCCTGCATCGGCTTGCTGAAGGCGACCAGCGGCCCGGCCGCGCGCACCGCGTCGATGCTGGCCGGCGCCTGCGCAGCGATGTTGCGGCTGGTGGTCTCGATCAGGTCGACGATCAGCGTATTGATCATGCGCCGCACCGTCTCGTTGATCAGCCGGCGACCGTTGATGCCGGGGAACAGCGCGGCAGCCTCGGCCCGGTGCCTGGTCCACATCGGCACTTCGTCGAGTTGGTCCAGCGTCAGCAGGCCCGAGCGCAGGCCGTCGTCGATATCGTGGTTGTTGTAGGCGATCTCGTCGGCGAGGTTGGCCAGCTGCGCCTCCAGCGAGGGCTGCGTGCCCTCCAGGAAGCGCCGGCCCAGTTCGCCTAGCGCGGCGGCGTTGACGCGCGAGCAATGCTTGAGAATGCCTTCCCGCGTCTCGAAGGTCAGGTTCAAGCCGTTGAAGCCACCGTAGCGCTCCTCCAGCTCGTCCACCACCAGCAGGCTCTGCAGGTTGTGCTCGAAGCCTCCGTGGTTCTTCATGCAGGCGTTCAGCGCATCCTGCCCGGCGTGGCCAAAGGGGGTATGCCCCAGGTCGTGCGCCAGCGAGATGGCCTCGACCAGATCCTCGTTGAGCCGCAGGTTGCGCGCGATCGAACGGGCGATCTGCGCCACCTCCAGGCTGTGCGTCAGCCGGGTGCGGAACAGGTCGCCTTCGTGGTTGACGAAGACCTGGGTCTTGTACTCGAGGCGGCGGAAGGCGGTGCTGTGGATGACCCGGTCGCGGTCGCGCTGGAATTCGCTGCGCGAGGACGATGCGGGTTCGATGTGGACCCGCCCGCGGCTGCGCAGCGAGCGGGCGGCATAGGGGGCAAGGTGGCTTTCAAGGTCGGTCATGCGGCAATCCGGGGGTCCATTGAGGGGATCTCGGGCTGCGAGGCATCACCGTCCGTTCAGGCGACGGTCGCCTCTGCGGGAGGTTTCAGTATCGCGTGCTGCAGCGTGGCGCGCAGATCCGCGTCGGGCACGGTGGTGATGAAGGCATCGCCCAGCTTCTTCAGCAGGATGAACTTGATGCTGCCGGCCTCGGCCTTCTTGTCCACCTTCATCAGTTCGATGTAGCGCTCGGTACCGAGTTCCGGCGCCACCGACGGCAGCATCGCCGCCTCGACCAGCCGGCGCAGGCGCGCACGCGTCTGCACATCGATGAAGCCCAGGCGCAGAGACAGGTCGGCCGCCATCACCATGCCGCAGCCGACAGCCTCGCCGTGCAGCCACTCGCCGTAGCCGAGACCCGCCTCGATGGCGTGGCCGAAGGTGTGGCCGAAGTTCAGGATGGCGCGCAGTCCACCTTCGCGCTCATCTTGCGCCACCACATTTGCCTTGATCTCGCAGGAGCGCTGCACCGCCAGCGCCATCAGTTCGGGATCGCAGGTGTTCAGCGCCTGGATATGCTGCTCGATCCACTCGAAGTAGCCCGCATCGGCAATCGCGCCGTGTTTGATCACCTCGGCCATGCCCGCGGCCAGCTCGCGCGGAGGCAGGGTCTGCAGCGCCTCGATGTCGGCGATCACCGCGCGCGGCTGGTGGAAGGCGCCGATCATGTTCTTGCCGAGGGGATGGTTGATGCCGGTCTTGCCGCCCACCGAGGAATCGACCTGGGCCAGCAGCGTGGTGGGCATCTGCACGAAGGGCACGCCGCGCATGTAGCAGGCCGCGGCAAAGCCGGTCATGTCACCCACCACCCCGCCGCCGAGCGCCACCAGCGTGGTCTTGCGGTCGGCACCAGCGCGCAGCAGCGCGTCGAAGATCAGGTTGAGCGTTTCCCAGTTCTTGAAGGCCTCGCCATCCGGCAGCGTGACGACGCGCACGGTCTTGCCCAGCGAAGCCAGCGCCGCCTCGACGCGCGCCGCATACAGCGGCCCGACGGTCTCGTTGGTGACGATGACGGCGTGCTGGCCGCGCACGTGAGGCTGGAGCAGGTCGGCCCGGCCAAGCAGGCCGCCGCCGATATGGATGGGATAGCTGCGCTCTCCCAGGGAGACTTCAAGCGTGATCATGGGGTCGTGTGTGGCGCCGGACCGGCCGGCACATCGTCGCCGGCAACGTGGAAGCCGGCCATTTCAAGTTGCATCAAGACCATATTAGCAAGCTGCGCGACAGAAGGCTTGCCGGTCTCGATGATGAAGTGGGCCACTTCGCGATAGAGGGGGTCGCGCGCGGTGTACAAGGCTTCGAGCCGCCCCTTGGGATCCTCGGTCTGCAGCAGCGGGCGATTGCGGTCGTGGCGGGTGCGCAGCCACAGGTCGTGCGGACTGGCGCGCAGGTAGACCACGGTGCCGCGCGCATGCAGCAGGGCGCGGTTCTCCGGACGCAGCACCGCGCCACCGCCGGTCGCCAGCACGATGCCGCTGCGCTGCGTCAGCTCGTCGATCATCTGGGCCTCGCGCTCGCGGAAGCCCGCCTCGCCTTCGTGCTCGAAAATCACGGGGATACGCACGCCGCAGCGCGCTTCGATCTCATGGTCGGAATCGAAGAACGGATAATCCAGGCGCCGGGCCACGGCGCGGCCGACGGTGGTCTTGCCGGCGCCCATCAGGCCGACGAAAAAGAGATTCGGGCGGGAGGCTGTCACGGGGGATAGAACGCGGGAGGCCGGTGCGCACCGGGCCTCCCCTGTCTCGAACTGCATCATCTTCGTCTTTTGGCCCGCTCTGGGCAAGTGCCGCATGCGGCAGCAGGGCCGGGGCGATAAAAAAGGCCGCATCAGCGATGCGGCCTGCCAGTCTACTGCATAGCGCGCCGGCGGGGCTATTTCAGGGAGACATTGTCGTTCAGGATGCGCGGCGTCAGGAACACCAGGAGTTCCGAGCGGTTGTTGACGCGGGAGTTGTCCTTGAAGAGGTTGCCGAGTACCGGGATATCCCCCAACCAAGGCACTTTATTGCTGTTGTTGCTCTCCGTCTGCATGAAGATGCCGCCGATCACCACCGTTCCGCCGTTATCCACCAGTACCTGGGTCTGCACGTGCTTGGTGTCGATGGCGAAGCCGGCCGTGGTCTGGATGCCGACGCTGTCCTTGTTGACATCCACGTCCAGCAGCACATTGCCCTCCGGCGTGATCTGCGGCGTCACCTCCAGCTTCAGGTTGGCCTTGCGGAACTGCACGGAAGTCGCACCGCTGGAGGTGGCGGCCTGGTAGGGCAGTTCCGTGCCCTGCTCGATCAGCGCCTTGACGTTGTTGGCCGTCACCACGCGCGGGCTGGAGATGATCTTGCCGAGCCCGTCGGCTTCCAGCGCCGACAGTTCGAGCGCGACGAAGCGGCTGGCACCGGCATTGAACAGGCTGATGGCCGCGGTCGCCGGGTTGACGCCGTTGATCACGGCGGCCGGCAGGCTGACCGCCGGGCTGTTGTCCCAGGTCGCATTGGCCGTCACCGGACTGACCACGTTCGAGTAGGTATTGCCGTAGCCCGCGCCATTGGTCTTGGAGGCAAAGCCCAGTTTCACGCCCAGGTTGCGGCTGAAGGAGTCGGTGGCCTCGACGATGCGCGCCTCGATGATGACCTGGCGTACCGGGATATCGATCTTGCCCAGGAAGTTCTGCACTTCCTCCAGCTTGCTGGCGACGTCGGAGACGAACAGCTGGTTGGTGCGCGCATCCGCGGTCAGCGAGCCGCGCTTGGACAGCATGCGGGTATTGCCCATGGTGCCGCCGACACCGCCGGCGACCGTGGCGGTGGTGCCCAGGCCGGAGCCGGCCGCGCCCGGGCCGCCGACCGCCTGGCCGAGCAGCATGCGACGTACATCGTCGGCGCGCTGGTAGTTGAGCTGGAATACCTGGCTGCGGATCGGCTCCAGCTCGCTGATCTGCTGCTGTGACTCGAGCTCGAGCTTTTCCTTGGTCGCCAGCTCCGACTTGGGCGCCACCCACAGCACGTTGCCGCTGCGGCGCGAAGCCAGGCCCTTGGCGTCCAGCACGATCTGCAGCGCCTGGTCCCACGGCACGTCCTTGAGACGCAGCGTCAGGTTGCCCTGCACGGTATCGCTGGTGATGATGTTCAGGTTGGTGAAGTCGGCGAACACCTGCAGCAAGGAGCGGATATCGATGCTCTGGAAGTTCAGCGAAAGCCGTTCACCACGGTAGCCCGGTCCGCTGATCAGCTTGGCGGGATCTTCCTTGACCGGCCGCACCTCGACCACGAACTGCGTGTCGGTCTGGTAGGAGCTGTATTCCCAGTTGCCACGTGGCGAGATGGTCAGGCGTGCGTTGCCGTCGGCATCGCTGGCGCGCAGCGACTGCACCGGCGTGCCGAAATCCATCACATCGAAGCGGCGGCGCAGGCTTTGGGGCAGCGCGGTACCGATGAAGTCGACCACCACGTTCTGGCCCTGCTGCGCGATGTTGACACCGGAATCGCGCGAGGACAGGTCGACCACCACCCGTCCGGCACCATCGGTGCCGCGGCGGAAATCGATGCTGCGCACGGCAGGGCGCAGGCCCGGCGCAGCCGGGGAAGCCAGCGCGGCGCTCGGGGCGAAGGTCGGCGCGGCCGCCTTGTTCTGCGGCGCGACATTGTCGATGCGCACGAGGAAACGCGATCCGCTCAGCTCGGTGCGATAGGTGGCGGGCCGCCCCAGGTCCAGCACCACGCGCGTGCGATCGCCCGTCTGCACCACGCTGGCACCACGCACCAGCTTGCCGCCGTAGCTGTACTGCGCGCGGCCCGCGGCAAACCCGGTGTTGACGAAGTCGATGGCGATGCGCGCCGGACTCTGCGTGGAGAAATCCACAGGCGGCTGCGCCGGCGGCGCAGCCAGGTCGATGGTGAAGACGGTCTGCTCGCCGACAGTGGCCACGTCCACCGACTTGACGAGATTCGGCGACGTACTGCCTTGCGCCCATGCCGGCGACAGCGCCAGCGACAGCACCATCGCGGCGGCGGCGAAGGCGCGCGTCCAGCGTTGCGCGCTCATGCCGCTCCCTCCAGTTTCAGGCTGGTCATTTTCTGTTTCCACTCCCCTACCCCTTCCCGGACCAATTCACGCAACTCGATCGTCTGATCAGTGATGCGGACCACCCGGCCATAGTTCTGGCCGAGGTACTGACCCACCTTGACGTGGTGGATCTTGTTATCTACCTGGACGATGCCGTAGGTTTCGCCGCGCTTGTGCATGGCCCCCAGCATCTTGAAGTTCTCCAGCGGAAAGTCTTCCAGCGGCTCGCGCCGCCGGCCGGCTTCCGGGGATTCGGAAAGCACCCGGTTGAGATCGCCGATCTTGGTCTGCGAAAAGGGTTCGGGAGCATTGCGCCCCGCGTACTCGCGCGGCACGAAGGGGGTAGGCTGCGGCAGGGGCGCGGGCGGCGGCGCCTTGGCGGTGCGGGTCGAGGCCATCCAATGGCGCAGCGCGTCCTCCTCGCCGTCACCACAGGCGCTGAGCAGCGCGGCCCCCAGCAACGCGGCGCCGAGCACGCGTATGCGGCCGGCAGGAAGGGAGCGGATCAGCCGGATCATTTGGCGCCTCCCGGCTGGCCTGCGCCCTTCTTGTTCTTGGCCGCATCGGCGGCTGCCTTGCGCTGCGCCGCCTGCTCGTCGGCGTCCAGCGTGCGATAGGCCATCGCCTCCGCCTCCATGGTCAGGCCGCTGCCGTCCTTGCCGGCGGTGAGCTGCAGGCCCCGCATGGTGACGATACGCGACAGCGCCGCCACGTCGGCGTTGAACTGTGCCACGTCGTGATAGCGGCCCGTGACCTTCAGGTTCACCGGGATCTCGGCGAAATAAGGCTTGATGACCGCGGCCTGCGGCTTGAACAACTCGAACTGCAGGCCTCGGGCCACGCCCGCATGGTTGACGTCGGCCAGCAGCGCGTCCATCTCGGTCTTGTTCGGGAGCTGGCGCTCCAGCAGGGCGACGCGCTGCTCGACCTCGCGCTTCTGCTCCCGCAGCGCGGCCAGGTTGGCGATCTGCGCCACCTTGGTCTGGTACGCCTGCTTCAGGGTGTTCTGCTCGTTGCGCCTGGCATCGAGCTCGTCGAACTTGCCGCTCCAGTAGAACTGCCAGCCGAGCACCAGCACCAGCAAGCAGGCCAGCAGCGCGAACGCCACCCGCGGCGCCTGCGGCCAGGTCTCGGGCTCGTTCAGGTTCAGGCCGCGGAACTGGCCGGCCAGGTCATTGAGAGCGGCCAGCGAGATTTCGGAATTGAGCGCCATGATCAGCCCTTGTTCGCCGCGGCAGGCACCGTGGGCATGGAGGCGGCAGCACCGCCGGCCCCGCGTCTTGCCTTGCCGGCGTCGGCCGCCTCGGGCGCCCGATAGGCAAAGCGCATCGAGAAGTCGAACAAGCGGCGTTGCTCGCGCAGGTTGTTGGTCATGGTCACCGCCTTGGACTCGACCAGTTCGGCCTTGTCGAGCCAGGCCACCTGGCCGATGTTGCGCAGCAGTTCGGAAACGCGCTCGTTCGACTGGGCCACGCCGGACACGGTGAAGCTGTCGCCGGTCTGCTTGAGGCTGGTCAGGTAGACGCCTTCCGGCACCTGGCGCACCAGTTCCTCCAGCAGTTGCACGGGGCGGTTGCGTTCGGTCTGCAGGCTCTCCACCGCCTGCTGCCGTTGCAGCAGGGAATCGATGTCCTTCTTCAGCGCATCGACTTCGCGGATCTGGCCATCCATGCGCGCGTTCTCCTGGCGCAGCATCTGGTTCAGTCCTTCCTCGGCACTGACGCGGCTGTCGATGTAGAAGCCGCCCAGCAGCACCACCAGCAGGCCACCGCCAGCGGCAGCCGCCAGCATCGTGTAGACCTTCCTGCGCCGGGCGGCCTTGCGTGCTTCGTGGTAGGGCAGCAGGTTGACCGACGGGATCGAATGGATCGGCATGATGTCTCCCGTCGGGCTATTGCAATCCGCGCAGCGCCAGCCCGGCGCCGACGATGTAGGCCGGCAGGTCGCGCTGCAGGTAGCGTTCGTTGACCTTGCCGGCGGTCGCCATATTGGCGAAAGGATTAGCGAGCGTGGTGGTGATGTGGGTCTGCTGCTCGATCGCCGCCTGCACGCCCAGCAGCGAGGCGTGGCCGCCGGACAGCAGGATCTCGTCGACCCGGGCCACGCCGGAGCCGCTGATGAAGTTGCGCACCGCGCCGTCCACTTCCTCGGCCAGCATATGCAGCGAAGGCTTCAGCAACTGGGTGCGCCAGGCTTCCGGCAAGGTGTTCTTGCGCTTCTTGACCTCGGCCTTGAGCGCGTCGAGCGAGAACATGCGGGCCACGCTCTGCGTGAGCTGGTCACCATAGCTGCCCAGCGCCTGCTCGTACAACTCCTGCCAGCCCTGGTAGAAGATGGCCTTGGAACGGCTGCCGCCCAGGTGCACCACCGCCACCACCGGCAGCATGCGCGCATCGGCTTCGGAGAGCGCTTCCGGCACGCCGAGCATGTGGACCACGGAGCGCTGCACGGCGTACTCCTCGATGTCCATCACCTGCGGTTTCAGTCCGGCCATCTCGGCGGCGGTGACGCGTTCCTGCACACGGTCGCTGTTGGCCGCCGTCACGCGCACGCCGATGCCGCCCTCGGTCTCGTTGGGACCGATCACGGCAAAATCGAAGTTGACGGGTTGCGATGGCGGATAGAGGCGGTGCGCCTCGGATTCCACCTGCAGATAGAGTTCGTCGTCCGTCAGGTTGTCGGGCAGGCTGACGGTCTGCGACTCGGTCAGCATGGACGGCACGCCCAGCACCACATCCTTGGTGCGGATGCCGGCCTTGCCCAGCGCACGCTTGAGCGCGGCGCCGACCGCTGCGATATCGACCACGTTGCCATCGGCAACGGCATTGCGGTCCAGCAGTTCGCTGGCGCATTTCTCCAGCCGGTAGTCCTGCTTGCTGCCGCCGACCGACAGCTCCACTACCTTGACGCTGGACGAACCAATATCCACGCCGACCGTAGTCCGGCGCAGAAGCCCCGACAAGATGCCCCGTCGCAAGGTGACCCCCTGACATTTGAACTCGCCCCTGGCATGTCTGCTCTAATTGGACGAATCCTGTTTCTTGGATGAAACGTTTCCCGTTTTCTGTTCGAGGATTCTCACAAAAAGGCGGAGCGCTGGCAATGTGCCGGTCTGGACACGCATTTAATTTGTTTCCGCCCCTGCCAAAGCGTTGCCAAAATCCGACGCCCCTCTCCCGCATGCGCCGCGAAGGCACTTTGCCGACTTCCACGCGGTTTCAGACAGGTTTCCAAGGCATTACATCTTGTAACAGCACTGCTGCGGCGCTTCCGTCACCGGCGAAGCGGAGCGCAGGGACACGGGCGATATAATCCGGGCACCTCAGACTAGGCAAATTCCCCATGGTCACCCCACAACCGACGACGCCCGCCCCCGCCCGCCGCCCCCTCTGGCAGCGCGCGCTGATGTGGGGATTCGGCCTGCTGCTGGCCGGTGCCGTCGCCGTTGCGCTGCTGCTCGGTTATGCCCTGCTGGTGGCAGCCCCGAACCTGCCTTCGCTCGACACCATCACGGACTACCGTCCCAAGATCCCGCTGCGCGTCTACACCGCGGACAACGTGCTGATCGGCGAGTTCGGCGAAGAGCGCCGCAATTTCGTGCCGATCACGCAGATCCCGGACATCATGAAGAAGGCGGTGCTGGCGATCGAGGACGACCGCTTCTACGAGCACGGCGGCGTCGACTTCGTCGGCGTGCTGCGTGCGGGCCTGGCCAACCTGCGCGGCGGCTTGTCGCAGGGCGCCTCGACCATCACCATGCAGGTGGCGCGCAACTTCTTCCTGTCGAGCGAGAAGACCTATACGCGCAAGATCTACGAGATGCTACTGTCGTACAAGATCGAGGCGAACCTGAGCAAGGACCAGATCCTCGAGCTGTACATGAACCAGATCTACCTGGGACAGCGCGCCTACGGCTTCGCCAGCGCGGCGCGCGTGTATTTCGGCAAGTCGATCCAGGACCTCAGCATCGCCGAAGCGGCCATGCTGGCGGGCCTGCCCAAGGCGCCCTCGGCCTACAACCCGGTGGTCAACCCGAAGCGCGCCAAGGTGCGCCAGGAGTACATCCTGCAGCGCATGCGCGACCTGCGCTACATCACGCCGGAGCAATATGAGCAGGCGCTGCACGAGGAGGTGAAGGTACGCAGCGAAGGCAACGAGTTCTCGACCCATGCCGAGTACGT
>JABLTH010063497.1_pt1 | contig 24439 bp, 23 predicted proteins | sample 7875711 | NCBI WGS metagenome assembly JABLTH01 (sample SAMN14941262, study PRJNA633318) | bioreactor metagenome | isolation source: bioreactor | place: China | collected 2019-03-05 | reverse complement strand
GGCGCCGAAAGCCCATGCCCACCTGCTTGCGACCGCCCAGGTAGGCGCCGGTGAGGGTATCGGCCTGACGCAGGCCGGAGGTAGAGCCGTCGAACACGATCTGCCCGCCGCGCTCCCCGGGCCCAGGCCCCATGTCGATCATGCGGTCCGCCGCCAGCATGACGGCGGGATCGTGCTCCACCACCACCAGGGTGTTGCCCGCGTCGCGCAGGCGCTGCATGGCGTCGATGATGCGGTTCATGTCACGCGGATGCAGGCCGATGCTGGGTTCGTCCAGCACGAACAGCGTATTCACCAGCGACGTGCCCAGCGCGGTCGTGAGGTTGATGCGCTGCACCTCGCCCCCCGAAAGCGTGCGGCTTTGCCGATCCAGCGTGAGGTAGCCAATGCCCACGTTGCTCAGGTACTTCAGGCGCGTGCCGATTTCCTCGAACAGCAGCTTGAGGGCCTGCTCGTCGCCGCTGCGGGCCGGTCCGGCGGTGGGTTCCGCCGCGCCCCCCGGCGCCCCGATCGCTCCGGGCTGAGCGCTGGTCAGGCGCTCGAAGAACTGGCGCAGCTTGTCGATGGGCAGCAGCATCAGGTCATGCAGGCACAGGCCCGGCAGGGCTTCGAGCTGGGCACGGCTCCACGACACGCCTTGCGGCAGGAAGCGCTGGGAGGGCGAGAGCACCGCGTCCGCATCGTCCTTGCTGCCGATGCGCCAGAGCAGGCTTTCGGTCTTGAGGCGCGCGCCGCTGCACGCCGGGCAGGTGGTGTAGCTGCGGTACTTGGACAAGAGCACGCGGATGTGCATCTTGTAGGCCTTGGTCTCGAGGTATTCGAAGAAGCGGCGCACGCCGAACCAGTGCTGGTTCCACTTGCCGTTCCAGTGGGGGGAACCGTCGATCACCCAATGCTGCTGCTCGGGCGTGAGCTTGTACCAGGGGGTGTCGCGCGGTATGCCGGCGCCTTCGGCGTGGCGCATCAGATCGTCCTGGCACTCCTGCCAGGCCGGCGTCTGCATGGGCTTGATGGCCCCAGCGCGAAGGGTGAGCTTGTGGTCGGGGATCACCAGCCCGTAGTCCACACCGATGACGCGGCCAAAACCCTTGCAGGTCTCGCATGCGCCCACGGCCGAGTTGAAGGAAAAGGCCGACGGCACGGGGTCGGTGTAGCGCAGATTGCTTTCGGGACAGTGCAATCCGGTGGAAAACTTCCAGACCTCGGGTGGGCTCGCCTCCGTGGTGGTGCCGTCCTTGGCCGGCTCTGGGAGGACGTGCACATTGAGGCGCCCGCCGCCCCGGTGCAAGGCGGTCTCGATGGCTTCGAGCACGCGCGCCTTCTCGGCGTGGGCGATGCGCAGCCGATCCGCCACCACGTCCAGAATCTTGCGCGTCGTGGGCGCTGTGTTGGCGCCTTTGGCCGATGCGCGCCCCTTGGCTGGAGCGGCCGCGCCCGTGGGGACCACAAGCTCTTCACGCTCGGCCTGCACCTTGGTGAAGCCGCTGGCCAGCAGCCACTGCTGCACTTCGTCAGCGCTGGTGTTGCCCGGCAGTTCGACGGGGAAAGTGAACACCATGCGTGGATGGGTGTCGCCGTGCGTCGCGGCCATGCTCGCCGAGCGCCGCAGCAACTCGGCGTAGATCGTCTCGGGGGTGTCGTGGCGCACGGGCAAGGCGGTGACGCGGTCGAACAGTTGCCCCGCGCGCGCCACGAGCAGCTTGAGGTGGTCGTTCAGCTCGGTCATGGTGCCCACGGTGGAGCGCGAGGACCGCACCGGATTGGTCTGGTCGATGGCGATGGCCGGGGGCACGCCCTCCACCTTGTCCACGGCGGGCTTGTCCATGCGGTCCAGGAACTGGCGGGCGTAGGCGGAAAAGGTCTCAACGTAGCGGCGCTGGCCTTCGGCGAACAGGGTGTCGAACACCAGGCTGGATTTGCCGGAACCGCTGGGGCCGGTGACCACGGTCAGCTCGCCGGTGCGGATGTCCAGATCCAGGTTCTTGAGGTTGTGCTGGCGCGCTCCGCGGATGCGGATCAGTCCTTGGGTCATACAGGAGGCTTTGTGAAGGACGGGGCAATCATTTTAGGCAGCCCCGCCCGCGCGCGCAGGAGCGAGGGTCAATTCATGGCACGATCAAAATCCGTCATGGAGCCTTCGTTGACTTCGTACAGTCCGTCGTCGTCGAAGGAGCCCAGCAAGGATTCGATCTGCTCCTCCTTGGACTTGACGGGCGCCGTCGCCGCAGGGACCGGTGTGGCGGCCGGGGCCGCCGTGGCACGACTCGCGGGTGCGACGCCAGGACGGGCTACCGGCGGCACACCAATGCGCGTGGTCACGATGCCCCCGCGAGTTGTCGTGGTTATGGGAGACGCGGTCTGCTTCGGGGCCGGTACGCTCCTTGGTGGAGCCGGCACGGCCGCGGGTGCCGCTTTCGCGGCGACCGCTTTGGCCGGAGCCGCCTTGCCGGCGGTGGCGCCAGCAGGAGTGTGCGAAGGCGCCATGAACTGCGCAATGTGCGCCTGCAGCCATTTGGGCTCCACCACCGATTCCGAAAAAGGCAGGCGACGGGCCTCGGTCCCAAAGCTCAGCAGCAAATGAAAGCTCTTGGGTTTGAGCCCCATGGCCGCCTCCACGCGTCGGGTCAGGAATATTCGAATGGCGAGCGCATCCACGGCAGGCACGAGCACGCGCTCGGGCATTTGAAGGCTCACCAGCCAGCCCGTCTTGCCCTTGCTATTCTTGATTTCGAACACATTGCCGCCCACGTTCAACCCAACTTCCCTCAGGGACAACGCGCACACTTGAGCGATCTTTCGCGACTGCGCGGATCTGGAAAACTTCAGGGTCAGGCGTTGCATCAGGTTTGACATGGCGGTCTCCGCGGGTTCTGGGGGGACGTCGCTAGAGGCGGAATGCCCAGGTGCCGGGAACAGCCAATGGGAATCCGCGTCTGGAACTCACCCTTCATGATACCCGGGTAGCCGATCTCGTGAGTGGGCGCAGCCATGCGATGCGGGGATGGCGCCGTTACGTAGTTCCACGAATACCGGCGCCACACCGCCGGAGTAGCCTTGCTCCATCGTCAGGAGCCCCCGATGAACACTCCCCGCTGCCTTGCCCTCATTCTGGCTGTAGTCACTTGCGGTGCGCACGCTCAAATCCTGATCGGTCAAACGGTAGGGGTGACGGGCGCGGTGGCCGCCACTGTCAAGGAGTCGATGGCCGGCGCCAAGTTGTACCTGGACAGCATCAATGCCAGGGGTGGGGTACGGGGAGAGAAGATCGAACTGCTCACCCTGGACGACAAGTTCGACGTCAAGCTCGCCACCGAGAACGCTCGCCTCCTGATCGAGGACAAGAAGGTGCTGGCACTGTTCATGAACCGGGGCACGCCGCACACCGAAGCCATGCTGCCGCTTCTGGCCAAGCACGACGTGGCACTGATTGGCCCGTCCACCGGCGCCACCGTGCTGCACCGGCCCGTCAAGCGCCAGGTATTCAATGTGCGATCCAGCTACCAACGTGAGGCCCAGAAGGCGGTCGAGCACCTGGCCACCGTGGGCATCGCACGTCTTGCCGTCGTGCATGTGGACGACTCCTTCGGTCGCGACGGTCTGGAAGGTACGCAGCAAGGCCTCGACAAGGCGGCGCTCAAGCCGGTGGCCGTGCTCAAGTTCAATCGCGACAAGCCGGACCATGCCGACCTGGTGGCGGGGTTGCTCAAGGCCAGCCCGCAGGCAGTCGTCTGGATAGGCTCGGGAACCGCGGTGGCCGATGGCGTGAAGGCCCTGCGCGCAGCGGGATCTTCCGCGCAAGTGGTCACGCTGTCCAACAACGCGTCCGCGGGCTTCATCAAGCTGCTGGGAGACGCCGGACGTGGCGTCATCATTACCCAGGTGCTGCCCTCGGAACGAGCGACCTCCTATCCACTCGTCAAGGAAGCACAGGATCTGGCGCGGCAGCGAGACAACCTGGAGCTTTCACCGGCGGTACTCGAAGGATTCGCCAGTGCCAAAGTACTGGTCGAAGCGCTGCGTCGTGCCGGCCCACATCCAACGCGGGCCAAACTCATCAGCGCACTGGAAGGCATGCACAAATTCGACCTGGGCGGCCTGGAGGTGAGCTACAGCCCCTCGGACCATTCCGGGCTGGACTTTGCCGACCTGTCCATCATCGGCGCGGATGGGAAGTTCAGGCGATAGCCTCAGAACGGCGCGTCGCGCTCCATCCTTTCCTGGGCCTTGCGATCCACCAGCGCCTCGAACGGCAAGGATTGCTTGACCAGGATCACGGTGCATGGTGCGTCCATGGCCACCTTGATGGGCACCGTCGCCACGAAACGCTGCATCTGCACGCCATGCGTGGCCGCTCCCATCACGATCATGCTCACCTGGTTGCCTTCGGCGTACCGCACCAGTGCCTGTGCCACATCGGTGGACTCGAGCACATGGTACGAAGTCTGGTGGTTGGCCAGATGCAGTGGCTGCGCCCACTGCCGCAGCATGGTGAGATAGCGGCGGTGCACTTGCGTTTCGCTGTTTTCGCTGCTGGAAGCGCTGGACTCTCCCGGCGAGATGACCGTCACGCAGGCCAGCCGCGCGCCCGGTCGTATGCCCAGCGAACGCGCCACGGCCTGACGCAGGGAATACAGCGTCGCGTCGGTCACGTCCTTGTGCGGCACCGCCACCATCACGATCGGCACATCCTCCACCTGCTGCGAGGGAATTGGGCTGGGTTGGTACTGCATGCCCGCAGCCCGCAGCCAGCGTTTGAAGTGGATCCAGAAGCCCGTACCTTCCAGCTTGCGCCCGCGCTCGGTGACCTTGACCTGCTCGGGATGCGTCAGATCAAAGGCCAGGTGCGCGGCCGAGGGGTAGCGGTTCGCGGCCACGGGCTCCAGGCAGCGCAGCAACACCTCCTGCAGCCATTCCGGCAGGTCCGCCCGCAGCATGCGCGGCGGCCGGGGGTCCATCCACAGCCGCTGGCGCAGCCCGCCTTCCGTCTGGGGCGTTCCAAACGGTGTCTTGCCCGTGGCCAGTTCGTACAGCATCACGCCGACGGCGAAGATGTCGCTGCGCGGATCGCCGCGCACCCCCACCACCTGCTCCGGTGAAATCCAGGTGGGTGAACCCACGGCCTTGCGCAGCTGTTCGGCCAGCAGATCGGGGTAGTGCGCGTGGCAGGACAGCCCGAAATCCAGCAACACGGCGTGGCCATCGGGATGCATCAACACGTTCGCCGGCTTGAGGTCCAGATGCACGGCGTTCTGCTTGTGCAGGCTGTGCACGGCGTGCGCCATGGACGCACCCAGGTGCGCGATCGTACCCACGTCCAAGGGCTGTTCCTGCTCCAGCCAGTGGTCCAGTGTCTGACCGGACACATATTCCATGACCAGGTAGGGTACATTGCTCAAGTCCCCCGCGGCGACGAACCGGGGCACGTGGGTGCCGTTGAGCACCTGCATGATCTGATGCTCGACCTCGAAGCTGACAATGTTTTCGGCGCCGTCGCCGGGCGTCATGCGCGGCACCTTCATCACCATCGGAAAACCGGGATCGCGCCGGCCGTCGGCATAGTGCACGCGGTAGATGTGTGCCATGCCACCTGAGTGCAGGCACTGCTCGATCACGAATCCGTCCAGCTCCTCGCCCGGTTCCAGCAGCTTCAACGTCCGTCCTCCAGCCGCTGCGCGAAGAACTCCAGCAGACCCGCGCGGCGTATGGCGGCAGCCGCGGCATGGTGGTCGTAGGGCACGCGGTGGAAGGTCAGATACGTCGTGGTCGTATCAAACAGTGCATACATGGCCTTGGGGTTTCCGTCGCGCGGCTGGCCGACCGAGCCCACGGTGGCGATCCAGCGCCGGTGCCGGGGCATGGGCACGGCAACGCCTGGTGTAGGCAGGAACATCATCAGACCACGTCCGGTGCCGCGGTAATACAGTGACTGCTGGTGCACATGACCGCCGAACACGTAGCGCACGCCACCGTCCGCCAGAGCTGCGTCCAGGCTCGCTCCCGCGCTGCGCTCGTCCTCGACGTAGCGCCATTTCTGAGGTTCGTCGGCGCTGGCGTGAACCAGCAGCAGGTCCTCGAACCGCGATGTCAGGGGCAGGCCCACGAGAAAACGTTTCTGCTCCAAACTGAGTTGCTGGTGGGTCCATAGCGCCGTGGTGTCGCCCATCGCCTTGATCTGACTGGGTGGGAACGCGGCCAACGCATCGTGGTTGCCCTGCAGGACGATGGCCCCGCCCTGGGCCAGTTCCATGACCTGATCCAGCACCTGCGCCGGCTCGGCCCCGTAGCCCACCAGATCGCCCAGCAACGCAAATTGCTGGGCGCCGTGCGCATGCGCATGTTCCATGCAGGCACGCAGTGCGACCAGATTGGCGTGAATGTCCGACAGCAAAGCCAGCTTCATGTAGTTCCTAGTCTGTGGCGCGTCGTGACCCGGCCATGAAACCTACTCTTTGAGTGCCTGTTCCAGCGGCATCGCCTTCTCGCGTCCCACGGCTTCCCGGATGCGGGGCAACAGGTCGCGCAGTTCCTCGTAGCCGGCGGCGGCCTCCACCGCCAGGTTCAGGCGAAATCCGCGCAGCCCCAGAGAGGCAGTGATCTGCGTCGCAATCGGCCAGGCCCGGGCAAAGCGTTCAGCAGGCGTCAGGTGCGGGGAGGTCGTCTGATCCGCATCCGGAGCCGGGGCGGGGCTGGGCGGATTGGAGAGCGGCGCGAATTCCAGCGGCATGGGAACGGTTGGCGCCGATGCGGTGGCGCTGGCACCCGCACCCTCGGCAACAGCCATCAGCAGCCCGGCCGTCAACATGTGCTCCACGTCGGCGGCGGTCACGCCCACGCCCTTGGTCATGGCCAGCACCTCGTCCAGGGTCTTGTTGCCATCGAACAGGATGAAGGCAGCACGCTGCCGCGGTGTCAACGCCGCCGAGCGGGTCTTGAAGGCCTGCTGTCCCTCGTCCGTCTTTGCATATTTCATGCGCTGGGCCCCGGAAATCGCTTGAGCGGAAGTCTAACGTTTCACAGCGAATTCACCACCCCCGGCAAACCCCAATCTCACCGGTACGCGACGGTCCTACTTGGTGGCGCTGGCGGCGGAGGTCGCCCGCGCGGGCGCCGACGCTGAGGCCTCGGGTGCATGCGGTGTGTCGGCGCCGTGCTTCTCACCACTCATGTCAATGTCGCCACCCCTGCTCAGGACGAACAGGGCCAGTGCCGCGAAGGCCACGAAGGCCAGAACAATCTTCCACATCTTTCCACTCCTTCAAAAAAAGGGCCCTCGCGCGGAGGGCCCCGTGTCTGAAGCCAGACTTCACAGTCCGGCGTCAGGATGAAACAACCCGGTTCAGTCGCGGGCGTAGATGTCCACGTCCTTGGTTTCCTTGATGAACAGCATGCCCACGACAAAGGTCATGGTGGCGACCACCACGGGGTACCACAGGCCGTAGAAGATGTCGCCAGTCGCAGCCACCATGGCGAACGCGGTGGTGGGCAGCAAGCCGCCGAACCAACCGTTGCCAATGTGATAGGGCAACGACATGGAGGTGTAGCGGATGCGGGTCGGGAACAGCTCAACGAGCATGGCCGCGATCGGGCCGTACACCATGGTCACCAGAATCACCAGGAACACCAGGATGGCCAGAACCATGACGGTATTCATGGCTGCGGGGTCCGCCTTGGTGGCCAGCCCGGCGGCCTTGGCCGCATCGGCGACGGCCTTCTTGAATTCGGCAATGGCCTTCGCGCTCTCGGGTGAGAAGGCGTCGCCCTTGGCATTCAGCGTTGCCGTCAACGAGGCAATTTCCTTATCACCCAGCTTGATCGTGGCATTCGTGCCTGCGGGGGCGTTGATATTCTTGTAGGGAATGTAGTTTTCGGTGAGCGTGCGCTTGGCGATGTCGCAGGAGCTGGTGAAGTCAATCGGACGTGCAATCGGGCTGCCCTGGAACGAGCACTGCGCCGGGTCGGCCGTGATGGTCACGGGGGTGGACTGCTGGGCCTTCACCAGGGCGGGGTTGGCGTAGTTCAGCAGGGCCGGAAACACCGTGAAATAGGTCAGCGCGGCAATCAGGCAGCCGCCCATGATGATGATCTTGCGGCCGATCTTGTCGGACAGCGCGCCAAAGAAGATGAAGAACGGCGTGCCAATCACCAGCGAACCGGCGATCAGGTAGTTGGCGGTCTTGGCGTCCACCTTGGCGATGGAGGTCAGGAAGAACAGGGCGTAGAACTGGCCCGCGTACCACACCACGGCTTGGCCGGCGGTCAGACCGATCAGCGCCAGAATCACGATCTTCAGGTTCTTCCACTGGCCGAACGACTCGGACAACGGCGCCTTGGAGGTGCGACCCTCGGCCTTCATCTTGGCGAAGGCGGGAGACTCGTTCATGGACAGGCGAATCCACACGGACACCGCCAGCAGGATGATCGACAGCAGGAAGGGCACACGCCAGCCCCAGACGTCGAAGTTCGGGCCGGTGAGTTCGCGCGTGACCATAATCACGATCAGGCTCAGGAACAGGCCCAGCGTGGCCGTTGTCTGAATCCAGGAGGTGTAGGCGCCACGCTTGCCTTGCGGTGCGTGCTCGGCCACGTAGGTGGCGGCACCGCCGTACTCACCGCCCAGCGCCAGACCCTGCAACATGCGCAAGGCCACCAGGATCACGGGGGCGGCCATGCCGATGGAGGCGTAGCTCGGCAACAAGCCCACGATGAATGTGGACGTACCCATGATCAGGATGGTCACCAGGAAGGTGTACTTGCGACCGATCATGTCGCCCAGTCGGCCGAACACCAACGCGCCGAAGGGACGCACCAGGAAGCCCGCCGCGAACGCCAGCAGGGCAAAGATGTAGGCGGATGTCGGGTCCAGACCACCGAAGAACTGCTTGGCGATCACAGCCGCCAATGAACCGTACAGGTAAAAGTCGTACCACTCGAAAACAGTACCGAGAGAGGAGGCGAAGATCACCTTCTTCTCTTCGGGGGTCATGGGCCTCGCGGCCGTGGTTGTTGCCATGGGTGTGTCTCCAATCGTTGAAAAGCCCCCGACGCGAAGGCCTGGGCGAATTCTTGGAGGGTGCACTGACCCTGCTCTGACTTGAAACCAACACGGGCTTTCGTCAAACTGAACAGGCGCTGACGATTTAGGGTCAAACCCGAACACCGCGTTTCGCGATGCGAACAAATCAGCGTGTGCTACGGGTTATCCCTGAGGGATGCGCTGACACGTCGTTCCAGGCTGTCGAATCAAACCAGGCACCACCGTGGAGATAGTCGGCCAGCATGGGCAGCGCATCCAGTCCCCAGAACAGCTTGCCGTCCACCACCATGGCTGGCACGCCGAACACGCCTGCGGCAATGGCCTGCTCGGTGTGCGCTTTGAGCTGCTCCTTGACCTCGCTGCCATGAGGATCGCGCACCGGCTGCAACTGCTCCGTCAGTGCCTGCAGGCGAGCCTCGTCCGCGGCCTCCGCGCCCGAGGCCCACACATGACGAAAGATGGTCTCGCACACATAGCGGTTGGGTTCACCCCGCGCGTCGCAGGCCAGGGCCAGACGCAGCAGACCCAGGGGGTTGAACGGGTGGCTGGCCGGCAAGCGCAGTTCCGTGCCCTGGGCCTTCGCCTGCCACAACACGTGGCGGTAGGTCCAGTCGCGCTTGGGTGCGATCTCGGCCGGACCGAGCTGTCCATGGTGCTTGAGCAGACCGGCGAACAGCACGGGCTTGTACGCGACGTGGTAGCTCAGGCCCATCAGGGCCTCGGGCATTTTCTCGAACGCCAGCCAGGCATAGGGCGAGATGAAATCGAGATGGAACGTGATGTGCTTCATGAACGGGCTCCTTGGGCGCGGCGTGGCAGTTGTTCCCAGACGGCGCGCTTGCGAGCATCGTCCATGCGCGACCAGTCGGCGATTTCGGCCAGGGTGCGCCAGCAGCCCTCGCACCAACCGGAGCCCGCGTCCATGCGGCACACGGAGATGCAGGGCGAAGGAACGTCGTGCGCCACGGCCAGCGCCTCGTGCGCACGTTGAGCGATGGGCTTCATGCCGTTCCCGGGGCGGGTTGCTCCACCACATCCGCCACTGGCGCGCCGGTGAGGGTCTGCAGATCCTGCGGCCGCAGCTTGAATACGCCGTGGGGATGGCCGGCCGCGGCCCAGATTTCGGTGAAGCGAAACAGCTCGCGGTCGATCAGCGTCACCGGCGCGACGGCATGCGCCACGGGCGCAACACCGCCGATGGAAAAGCCCGTGGCGGCCTTGACGAAGCTCGCATCGGCGCGGCCCAGGCGGCTACCCCCGGCGCACACCAGGGCCTGCACCTTGGCTTCGTCCACGCGCCGGTCGCCAGAAGTGATCACGAGCACGGCCTTGTCGCCGCTGTCGCCGCCCTGCGACTTGCGCCGGAAGATGATGCTCTTGGCAATCTGGCCCACTTCGATGCCCAGTGCGTCGGCCGCCTGCTGCGCCGTGCGCACCGCATCGGCCAGCATGAGCGGCGCGTGCGGATGACCCTTGCCTTGCAGCACGGCATGCACGCGCTGTACGCCCTCGGGAAGGTCATGACCCCCACGCTCCCCCACTTCGTGTGGGTCGCTGCCCCCCGAGGGGGCCCTCCCGCCTTGGGACGGCCCGGCGGCGGTCGAGTCGCTGTCATCTGTCTGGCGTTGTGGTGCGCTCATGCCGACCTCCGGGCCAGCAAGGCCTTGGCGACGCGCGAGTTCGTCGGGCGCTGCAGGAAGTCGCTGATGTACTGGCCGGCGTCGATGAGCCGGTCCAGGTCGATGCCGGTGGCGATGCCCATGCCGTGCAGCAGGTACACCACGTCTTCCGTGGCCACGTTGCCGGTGGCGCCCTTGGCGTAAGGGCAGCCGCCCAGTCCCGCCACCGAGGTATCGAACTGCCACACGCCCATCTGCAGGGCCGTGAGGGTGTTGGCCAGCGCCTGGCCGTAGGTGTCATGGAAGTGGCCGGACACATCGTCCAGCGCATAGTGCTGCAGGGCGGCGTCGAGCGCGCGCTGCACCTTGAGCGGCGTGCCCACGCCGATGGTGTCGGCCACGCCCACGTGCTGCACGCCAATGTCCTTCATGAGCCGCGCCACCAGCGCCACGCGCTCGGGGGGCACCTCGCCTTCGTAGGGGCAGCCCACGGCGCAGGAGATGGCGCCGCGCACATGGATGACCGCCGCGCGCGCCGCGTCCACCACGGACGCGAAGCGCTCGATGCTCTCCTGGATCGAACAGTTGATGTTGCGCTGGCTGAATGCCTCGCTGGCCGCGCCAAACACCACGATCTCATCGGGCCGGGTGGGCAGCGCCGCCTCGAACCCCTTGAGGTTGGGTGTGAGCACGGAATAGCGCACGCCTGGCTGGCGCTGGATGCCGGCCATGACTTCGGCGTTGTCGGCCATCTGAGGCACCCATTTCGGGCTCACGAAACTCGTTACCTCGATGTCCTTGAGCCCGGCTTGCTGCAGCCGGTGCACCAGCTCGACCTTGACGGCCGCGGGCACGGCCTGCTTTTCGTTCTGCAGGCCGTCGCGCGGACCGACCTCGACCAGTTTGACAAATGGGGGCAGGTTCATCTCAATATCCTTGCACGACATCCACGCAGCCCGCGATCCGTTCTCCGCGCTGCATGGCCTGAATTTTCCGCGCAATCTGCGCCACGCTTTCGTCACGCAGGGTGCGGGCCGAGGTGTGCGGCGTCACGGTGATCCGGGGATGGGTCCAGAATGGGTGCTGGGCCGGCAGTGGCTCGGTGCGGAACACGTCCAGCGTGGCGCCTGCGAGATGGCCGCTGTCCAGCAGGGCCAGCAAATCTTCCTCCACCAGATGGGCGCCGCGCGCCACGTTGATGACGTAGCCGCCGGGCTGCAGGCGCTGCAAGGTATCGCTGCGCAGGATGTCGCGCGTGTCGGCGGTGAGTGGCAGCAGGCACACCAGGACGCGCGACGCCGCCAGAAAGTCCGGCAGGCGTTCCAGTCCGGCGTAGCAGCGCACACCCGGCAGCGACTTGGGCGAGCGGCTCCAGCCATGCACCGGAAAATCAAACTGCGCCACGCTGGCAGCCACCCGCGCGCCCAACACGCCCAGGCCCATGACACCCACCGGAAACTCCGCGCGCCGCCGCGGCTTGCGCGGCGCCCAGACGCCGCGGCGCACGTCGGCCTCGACGGCATCGAACTCGCGGAAGTGGCGGATCACGGCGTGGCACACGTACTCGGCCATCTGCACCGCCATGCCCGCATCCTCCAGCCGCACCAGCACCGCCTGCGGCGGCAAACGCAAACGCAGCAGCGCATCCACGCCCGCGCCGATGTTGAAGATGGCCTGGAGTTGCGACTGCTCGTCAAAGAACTGCTGGGGCGGCGCCCACACCACGGCGTAGCCGGCCGGCGCCGCACCCGGCGCCCAGAGTTCCACCTCGGCCTGCGGCAGCGCGGCGCGCAAGGCCTCCAGCCAGGGTTCGGGTCGCGTATCGGTACAACAAAAACTGATTCTCATGCCAGTGACTGCAATTTCAGCAACTCCGCGCCTTCGGCCACCTGGTCGCCCGGCGCGTACAACAATTCCTGCACCACGCCGTCTTCGGGCGCGGCAATGGTGTGCTCCATTTTCATGGCTTCCATCACGGCCAGCGTCTGCCCGTGGCGCACGGTGTCTCCGACCTGCACCGCAAACGACACCACCTTGCCCGGCATGGGCGCGGTGAGGCGCCCGCCTTCGGCCAGCGCTTCGCCGGCATGCGCCAGCAGGTCCACTTCGACGATCTGCGTGGCCCCGGCCGCGGCAAAGACGTGCAAGGTTTCGCCGCTGCGGTACACCTGCACCCAGTCGCGCTGCCCGGCAAAGCGCACATCCAGGCCACGCGGCGTCGCCTCAAACACCAGAACACCGCTGTGCCCGCCCACCGCGAGCATCAAGCCACCGTCGTGTCCGCAGGTCAGCATGGCGCGCGCCGTCTCGCCGCCATACACGAATTCGAAGGGACGCTGGGTGACGGCATGGGACTGCCAATGATCACGACGGCTGAAAGGGTCGTTCGCTTGCAGCGCGCGCTCTTCCAGCAGGGTCTGCGCCACGGCCGCCGCCGCGGCCAGAGGTAGGCCCACAGGTTCGCGCCCGAACAGACGGCTGGCCTCGCGCGGGATGAGGGCCGTGTCCAATTGAGCCTGGGCAAACGACGGGCAACGCACCACCTGGCGAAGGAACTGCACGTTGGTCTGCAGGCCCACGATGTGCGTCTGCGCCAGTGCCGTGTCCAGCCGCGCCAGGGCCTGCGCGCGCGTGTCGCCGTGCACGATGAGCTTGGCCAGCATGGAGTCGTAGAAGGGCGAGACCACGTCGCCTTCGCGCACGCCGGCGTCGATGCGCACGGGTGCGGCTTCGTGGAAGGGTTCCGCGTCGGCGTTGCGGCGAAACGCCACGTGTTCGGGCCAGCGCGCCACCTCCAGGCGGCCGGTGGCGGGGAGGAAGTCGCGCTCCGGATTCTCGGCGCACAGGCGCGCCTCGATGGCGTGCCCGCGAATGCGCAGCTCGTCCTGCTTGAGGGGCAAGGGTTCGCCACTGGCCACGCGCAGTTGCCACTCCACGAGATCCTGGCCGGTGATGGCTTCGGTCACCGGGTGCTCCACCTGCAAGCGGGTATTCATCTCCATGAAGTAGAAGGCCCCCACGCTTGCCGCTTCGCGTGCTGCGCTGCCCCCCGAGGGGGCCTTCGCGCCTTGGGACGGCCCGGCGGCGCTCATACCGTGGTTCCCGCAAGCCTCTGGCTCACCCTGCTCCACGATGAACTCCACCGTCCCCGCGCCCACATAGTTCACCGCCCGTGCGGCGGCTACGGCGGCGGCCCCCATGCGCTCGCGCATCTCCGGCGTCATGCCCGGCGCGGGGGCCTCTTCCAGCACCTTCTGGTGGCGGCGCTGCACGGAACAATCACGCTCGAACAGGTACACGCAGTTGCCCTGCGTGTCGCCAAACACCTGGATCTCGATGTGCCGCGGGCGCTGCACGTACTTTTCGATCAGCACCGCGTCGTCGCCAAAGCTGTTTCTCGCCTCGCGCTGGCAGGAGGCCAGCGCGTCGGCAAAGTCCTCGGCACGTTCCACGGCTCGCATGCCCTTGCCGCCGCCGCCGGCGCTGGCCTTGATGAGCACGGGGTAGCCGATGCGGTCGGCCTCGCGCTGCAGGTGTTGCGGGTCTTGATCGGCCCCGTGGTAGCCCGGCACCAGCGGCACGCCGGCGCGCTCCATGAGCTGCTTGGCCTCGGCCTTGAGACCCATGGCCTGGATGGCGGATGCGCTCGGGCCGATGAACACCAGCCCCGCTTGCGCGCAAGCCTGCGCGAACTCCTCGTTTTCGCTCAGAAAGCCGTAGCCCGGGTGGACAGCCTGCGCCCCGCGAGCGCGCGCCGCCTCGATGATGGTCTGCCAGCGCAGGTAGCTGTCCCGGGGGGCGCTGCCACCGATGTGCACGGCTTCGTCGCAGACGCTCACATGCCGGGCCTGGGCATCGGCGTCGGAGTACACGGCCACGGTCTTCACGCCCAGGCGGGCGCAAGTGGCCGCGACACGACAGGCGATCTCGCCACGGTTGGCAATCAGGATTTTTTCAAACATGGAAAACGGTCCTCAAGGTCCTTAGCCCAGCCAGTGGGGTTTGCGTTTTTGCAGAAAGGCCTGCACGCCTTCACGGCCTTCGTCGCTGGCGCGGATATCGGCGATCTGGCGCACGGTGTGTGCCACCAGAGCGTCGTCGATGGTGCGACCCGCCACGTCGTGCACCAGACGTTTGCAGGCGCGCGCGGCATGCGGGCTGGCCGCCACCAGGGCCGCCACCAGATCCTGCACCTTGGCGTCCAGTTCCCCGGCGCCAACCACTTCGTGCACCAGGCCGATGCGCCGCGCCTCTTGCGCACTGAAGCGTTCGGCGGTCAGAAAGTAGCGCTGCGCCGCGCGACTGCCCATGGCACGGATCACGTAGGGACTGATGGTGGCGGGGATGAGCCCGAGCTTCACTTCGCTCAGGCAGTAACCCGCCGTGTCCACGCTCACCGCCATGTCGCAGGCAGCCACCAGGCCCACGCCGCCGGCGAACACGTCGCCCTGGACGCGTGCAACGGTGGGTTGGGGGCAGGTCTGAAGCACGCGCAGCATGTGCGCGAGCCGGCCAGCGTCCGCCAGGTTGTCCTCGCGGGAGTAGTCGGCCATGCGGCGCATCCAGTTCAGGTCGGCCCCGGCGCAGAACGCCGCGCCCTCGGCGGCGAGCACGATCACGCGCACGTCGCCACGCTCTCCCAGCGTGGTGAAGGCTTGCGTCAATTCGGCGATGACTTCGTCGTTGAAGGCATTGCGCACTTCGGGACGGTTCAAGCGCACGCGCGCCACCGCACCGCTGCACTCTACTTGCACGGTTGTCATGGTCTGTACTCCAACTGAAATTGCTCGGCCAGAAATTTCGTCAATGCCTGTGCCGAAGCCTCGCGCGCCTGTGGATTGCCCCCAACCGTGGCAGTGCCGGATTTCGTTCCGGCAACGTTGTCGCGCACGGTGGGAGGCCGGGCGCTGTCGAAAGCATGGTGGCTGTCCGGATACTCGACATAGCGCACGATCTGGTCGGGCTGATCCTTGTGCAGGCGCAGCACCAGCCGGCGGCAGGCAGCAGGTGGCGTCCAGTCGTCCAGCGCACCCGTCATGATGAGCAACGGCGCCACACTTTCATAGCGCAACCGGCTCTCGGGCGCACTGCATCCCGGGTAGAACGCCACCAGCGCGCGCGGCCTGATGGTGGCAGTGCTCACCACGTCGTCGCTACGGTCGGCCACCGAGAGCACCGTCTGGCCGCCATTGGACCACCCGATGACGCCCAACCTGCGTGCGTCCACGCCGGGCTGCGCCGCCAGCCAGGTCAGGGCTGCATACACGTCCAGGCGCCGGTTCTCCACCGTGACCCTGCGCACGCGCCTGTTTTCGGAACATATGGACTCCACATCGCGCGGCCCAAAACTGTCCAGATACAGGACGCCCACTCCCAGGTGCTGGAGCAGCTTGACGTAGCGACCGTCGGGCCAGGACACTTGCCGCTTGTTCCGCGGCAGACCGCTGCACCCATGCAGCGCCACCACGGCTGGGGCTGCCTGCCCCGCGCCGCCCTCGGTTGCTGGGGTCCACCAGCCCGTGAGCTGCACGCCCGGATCCAGGCTGGGCAGGTGCACCTGCGTGGTGGACTGCGCCCATGCCGCCTGCGCCAGGAGCGACACGCACGCCGCCAGGTTGTGCCAACGCATGGGCCTACATCCTGAACAGGCCGAAGCGGGTTTCGGGAATGGGCGCGTTCTGGCTGGCGCTCAGGCCCAGCGCGAGCACGCGGCGCGTGTCGGCCGGGTCGATGATGCCGTCGTCCCACAGACGCGCCGTGGCGTAGTAGGGATGGCCCTGTTCCTCGTACTGGCGGCGCAGCGGCGCCTTGAAGGCCTCCTCCTCCTCCAGGCTCCAGCTGCCACCCTTGGCTTCGATGCCGTCGCGGCGCACGGTGGCCAGCACGCTGGCGGCCTGCTCGCCCCCCATGACGCTGATGCGCGCGTTGGGCCACATCCACAGAAAGCGTGGCCCGAAGGCGCGACCGCACATGCCGTAATTGCCCGCGCCAAAGCTGCCGCCGATGATGATGGTGAACTTGGGAACCTGGGCCGTGGACACGGCCGTCACCATCTTCGCGCCGTTGCGCGCGATGCCTTCGTTTTCCACCTTGCGCCCTACCATGAAGCCGGTGATGTTCTGCAGGAACACCAGCGGAATCTTTCGCTGGCAGCACAGCTCGATGAAATGCGTGCCCTTGAGGGCCGACTCGGAAAACAGGATGCCGTTGTTCGCGATGATGCCCACGGCCATGCCCTCGATGCGGGCAAAACCGCAAACCAGCGTGGTGCCAAAACGCGACTTGAACTCGTCGAACTCCGAGCCGTCCACGATGCGGGCGATGATCTCGCGCACGTCAAAGGGCTTGCGCGTGTCGGTGGGAATCACGCCATACAACTCCTCTGCTGCATATTTGGGAGCAGCCGGTGCCTGATTGGCGGGCCCTACAGGCTTGTTTTTGTTCAAATTCTTGACAGCGGTGCGTGCCAGTGCCAAGGCATGCAGGTCGTTCTGCGCCAGATGGTCCGCCACGCCGGACAGGCGCGTGTGCACATCGCCACCACCCAGGTCCTCGACCGACACCACCTCGCCGGTGGCGGCTTTCACCAGCGGCGGTCCACCCAGGAAGATCGTGCCCTGGTTCTTGACGATGATGGTCTCGTCGCTCATGGCGGGCACGTAGGCGCCGCCGGCCGTGCAACTGCCCATGACCACGGCGATCTGCGCCAGGCCCTGCGCGCTCATGTTGGCCTGGTTGTAGAAGATGCGGCCGAAGTGGTCGCGATCCGGGAACACCTCGTCCTGGTTCGGCAGGTTCGCGCCGCCGGAATCCACCAGGTAGATGCAGGGCAGACCGTTCTGCTGTGCCACCTCCTGCGCGCGCAAATGCTTCTTCACCGTGAGCGGGTAGTAGGTGCCGCCTTTGACGGTGGCGTCGTTGCACACGATCATGCAGTCCACCCCGCTGACGCGGCCAATGCCCGCGATGAGACCGGCGCCGGGTGCGCTGTCGCTGCCGTCCTTGTCCGGGTACATGGCCAGCGCCGCCAGGGGCGCCAGCTCCAGAAACGGTGTGCCGGGGTCGAGCAGCATCTGCACGCGATCGCGCGGCAACAGCTTGCCGCGTGCCGTGTGCTTGGCGCGTGCCGCCTCGCCACCGCCCTGGGCCACGCGCTCCAGATGGCGATTCAGGTCGAGCACCAGCGCGCGCATGGCCGTGGCGTTGGCGCCAAACTCGGCGCTGCGGGGATTGAGTTGTGTCTCCAGAACTGGCATGAACGTGCTTTCAGGACTGCCGCGCCCCAGCCTGCAACGGCCACGCACGGAATTGACGTTTACGTAAACGTCAATTGTGGCATGTTTCGGTCATCTTCGGCATCCGTGCATTCCATAATGCCGTCATGCCTGCCAGCCTGCCCGAGTCGCCCGCGTCCATCGTGCTGTGCACGCTCAACGCCCGCTACATCCACGCCTCGCTGGGGCTGCGTTACCTGCTGGCCAACATGGCACGCCACGGCAGCGAGGCACTGCGTCGGGCCACACAGCTGCGCGAGTACACCATCCGCCGCCCGGCCCGCGACATCGTCGCCGACCTGCTGGGCACGCTCGGGTCGCGCCCGACGTCGGGGCCGCGCATTGTCGGCTTCGGGGTCTACATCTGGAACACGCGCCAAACGCTGGAGGTGCTGCGCCTGCTGCGCGCGGCCGACCCCGGCATCATGCTGGTGCTGGGTGGCCCCGAGGTGAGCCACGAAACGGAGCAACAGGCCCTCACGGCGCTGGCGGACCACGTCATCACCGGGTGGGGGGACGTGAGCTTTCCCCGGCTATGCCACGCGCTGGCGCACGGTCCGCGTCCGTTGATGAAGCTCATCCCGGGCGAGCAGCCCGCGCTACGGGACATTGCCCTTCCCTACGACAAGTACACCGACGCCGACCTGGCGCACCGCGTGCTGTATGTGGAGGCCTCGCGCGGCTGCCCCTTCAAGTGCGAGTTCTGCCTGAGCTCGCTGGACAAGACGGCCTGGGCGTTCGAGCTGGACGACATGCTGGCGGCGCTGGAGCGCCTGCACGAGCGCGGGGCGCGGCAGTTCAAGTTCGTGGACCGCACCTTCAATCTGAAGATCGAGACCTCGGCACGCATCCTTCAGTTCTTCCTGGACCGCATGAGTGCCGATCTGCAACTGCATTTCGAGGTCGTGCCCGACCATCTGCCGCAACGGCTCAAGACCCTGATCGCGCTGTTTCCCCCCGGCGTGCTGCAACTGGAGATCGGCATCCAGAGCTTCAACGAACAAGTGCAGCAGCGCATCGCCCGGCGCCAGGACAACGCCGCCACCGAGGCCAACCTGCGCTGGCTGGTGGCGCATTCGCACGCCCACCTGCACACCGATCTGATCTTCGGCCTGCCCGGCGAAACCCTGGGGAGCTTCGCCGCCGGCTTCGACCGCCTGTACGCCCTGGGACCGCACGAAATCCAGCTCGGCCTGCTCAAGCGCCTGCGCGGCACACCGCTGGCGCGCCGCGGCGCCGAGCACGGCATGGTGTACGACCCCGAACCACCCTACACCGTGCGGCAGAACGACGTCGTGGACGCCGCCACGGTGCGGCGCTTTGCGCGCATGGCCCGCTACTGGGACCTGGTGGCCAACTCGGGGCGCTTTGCACGCACATTGACCCTGCTGTCGATGGCGCCCGTGGCCTCTTCATCGTCACCCTTGTCGTCACCCCCGGCATCACCCTTTGCCCGCTTCCTGGCCTTCAGCGACTGGGTGTGGTCGCGTACCGCGCATACGCACCGGTTTTCCCCCGAGGATTGGGTGGACCTGCTGTTCGACTACCTGCACGCTCATTGCGGCCAGCCGGCGCAGCCCGTGCGCGACGCGCTGTTGACCGACTACCTGGCCAGCGGTGCGCGCGGCAGCCCCGCCGCCCTGCGTGGCCAGTTGCCCCGGCGCGACGCACCCGTCCCCAGGCGTGAGGCCGGTCTGCACCAACGCCAGCAGCGCCACGCCCCCGTGGCGGCACACGGCCAAAGGTCTAAGATCGCGCCATGACATTCAAATCCCGTTTTTGGGCCGACCTGAGCACGCGCGATTTCGCGCTGGCCCTACAGTCCGGACTGGCGGCGCAGACCGTGGCGGTGCTGCCCGTGGCCGCCACCGAGCAGCACGGCCCCCACCTGCCCTGCAGCGTGGACACCGATCTGGTGGATGGCGTGATCGCCGCCGCCCTGCCGCACCTGCCGCACGACCTGCCCGTGCTGTTCCTGCCCACGCAGGCCGTGGGACGCAGCGCCGAGCACGAAGCCTTCCCCGGCACGCTCAGCCTGAGCGCCGACACCACGATGCGCGTGTGGAGGGAGCTGGGCGCCTGCGTGGCGCGTGCCGGGGTGAAGAAACTGCTGCTGTTCAATGCCCACGGTGGCCAGGTGAGCCTGATGGATATCGTGGCGCGTGATCTGCGCTGCGCGCACGGGCTCATCGTGTACAGCAGCAGTTGGTACAGCCTGCCGATCGAGGCCACGGCCGACGCCTTGTTCAGCCCTCAGGAACAGCGCTTTGGCATGCACGCGGGCGATATCGAAACCTCGATGATGCTGGCGCTGCGCCCCCAGTGGGTGGACATGGCGCAGGCGCGCGACTTTCCCTCCACCTCCCAGACCCGCGCGCGGGACTACCCCATCCTGGGCAACGGCCGCAGCGCCAAGCTGGGCTGGCAGATGCAGGACTACAACCCCGGCGGTGCCGCAGGCAACGCGGCGGCCGCCACCGCCGACAAGGGTCGTGCCCTGGTGGACGCCGCCGCGCGGCAACTGGCCCAGTTGCTGCAGGAGTTTGCCCGCCTGCCCTTGAGCACCCTCTCGGACCACGTGGATGCGCGCTGACCTCGCCCGCCATGACACACGACAAACCACTTTTCATGATCACGAAATCCGCAATCACCCTCGCCCTCCTTTGCAGCATGGCGACGCAGGCCATGGCACAGGACAACCCCGGCTTTGCCCTGCTGGCCGGTGCCTGGAAGACCGACGCCACGACCACCCTGAGGTTCAAGGATGGTTCTCCCGACAAGAGCGTTGGCCAATCCAGCGTCAGCATGTGCTACACACCGGCGTTTCTGGGTTCCGACCCGTTCTTCGGTGAACGTCCGGACATGTCCAAGGCGGTGGCCTCCGGCAAGGCGCGGTCCTGCCGGTTCTGGCCGGTGCAGGCCAGCAAATCGCCGACGAAAGCGGAGCGCACCGTCAAGTTCGAGTGCGTGCTGACCACGGGTCACCGCGTCTGGGCCATAGCCCAAACAAGCGGTACGCCTACCACCATGCGCAGTGAGTTGCGCGTGTTCCGCCAAGGCGGTCTGGGGCACGTGGTCGTGAGCACACAGTCTCAACGCGTGGGCGAGGCCTGTACCCCCGAATTGATGGCCCCGACCGCGCCCGACGTGAGCGCCACGCCCCTTGCATCGAGTGTGGGCCAGCCCCCCGTCACACTGGGGAATCACACGTACTACTTCGACGGCGTCGAGTCCGAGGACGACGTGGTCCACAACAACTACTACCGGCTGGAGGAATCGCGCACGGACTGGGATCGCGAGTTCAGCGTGTCGCACTACCCGGCGCTGACCAGCGCGGCCAAACTGCTGGCCTACCTGAACGAGGACAACCCGAGCGAAGGCCTGGTCCCAGGCACCACCGTCAAGGTACTCGGCCGGTCCACGAATGGACGCAGCCTGAGCATCGAGATCATGCGCCGCCTGGAACACCCCAAGGACAAGCCGCGCTTCCTGTACCAGGTGCTGCACGCCGTGGTGGAAGAGGAAGCACCGGGCATGAAAGCCTATCGCCTGCAGGTCGACATGGCGGGCACGCCCAAGGAGCGGGAACAGTCCATCGCCCAGTTGCGTAGCGCGGCCTTGGCCGAGCTATCCAGGCTCAAGCTGCCGGTGCACCCGAAGTAACGAAACCGGACAGGCGCAGGCCCATGCGCTCAGGCAAAGTGGTCGAACGACGCGTAGTCGTTGGGCACAGAACGGCCCTGGGCGTCCACCAGGCGCAGCCCCGATGACGCCTCGATGTGGCCGATGCGGCTTACCCTGGTCTGGCTCAGACGGGCCGCGGCGGCCACTCGCTCACGCGCCGCCGCGGGCGCGGTGAACAGCAGTTCGTAATCGTCACCCCCGCTCAATACCCACGCCAGGCGCTGTGCCTGCGTCAAGCCCGCATCCTGCGGCGCCTCCATGAGCATGCGCGCCGACGCGGTGTCGATGCAGGCCCCCACGCCCGATTGCCTCAGGATGTGGCCCAGATCACCCAGCAAACCGTCGCTCACGTCGATGGCGGACGTGGCCACGCCCCGCAGCGCCTGCCCCAGCGCCACGCGCGGCATGGGCTGCTCCATGCGAGCGCGCGCCATTGCAAACACCTCGGGCGCCACCGACACCGTGCCGCGAAACACCTCCAGCGCCAGCCGGGCGTCGCCCACGCTGCCGCTCGCGTACACGTCGTCGCCGGGTCGGGCGCCGCTGCGCAGCAGGGCTTGCCCATGAGGTACTTCACCAAACACCGTGATGCAGATGTTCAGTGAACCCTGGGTGGTATCGCCGCCCACGAGTTCGCAGTCGTGCGCGTCCGCCAGCGCGAACAGGCCGCGCGCAAACGGCTCCAGCCAGCGCGCGTCGGCCTGAGGCAGGGCCAGCGCCAGCGTAAAGGCCAAGGGCTTGGCACCGCACGCCGCCAGATCGCTCAGGTTCACAGCCAGCGCCTTGTGCCCGAGCAGGAACGGATCGACGGTGGACAGGAAGTGCCGTCCTTCCACCAGCATGTCGCTGGAGATCGCCAGTTGCATGCCGGGTGCGGGCTGCCACAGCGCGCAGTCATCCCCCACGCCCAGCGTCGCCCGACGTGCCGGGCGCATGAAGAAGCGCTCGATCAGGTCAAACTCACCCAGCTTGACCATCAGTGCAGCACCCGTGCCTGGCCGTCGCCCGCCTCCAGCACAAACAAGGCAATGGGGGCCTCGAAGCGCTCGCCATCCTCGGCCACGCAAAAATAGCTGCCGTGCATGGTGCCGCTCGGTGTGCGCAAGCGGCAGCCGCTGGTGTACTGGAAGGCCTCGCCGGGTTTGAGCAACGGTTGATGCCCGACCACGCCCAGGCCCTTGACCTCCTCGGTATGGCCGTTGGCGTCACTGATGATCCAGTGCCGTGCAATCAGTTGCGCCGCGACGCTACCGGCGTTGCGGATGGTGATGGTGTAGGCGAAGGCGTAGCTGTACTGTCCGGGGTCGGATTGCTCGGACAGGTACTCGGGCTGGACTTCCACGCTGAACAGGTACTTGGGCATGGCCGCAATGGTAACTGCGACAATCTGGACATGAGCACCACGTACCGCATTGCCCCTTCCATCCTGTCAGCCGACTTCGCCCGTTTGGGGCAGGAAGTTCGCGACGTCGCCGCCGCCGGCGCCGACTGGATCCACTTCGACGTGATGGACAACCATTACGTTCCGAACCTTAGCTTTGGCCCGATGGTGTGCAGCGCGCTCAAGCCCCACGCACAGCGGCCCGATGGCACGCCCGTGCCCATCGACGTGCACCTGATGATCCAGCCGGTGGATGCCCTGGCCGGCGCCTTTGCCGATGCCGGCGCGGACCTCATCAGCTTTCACCCCGATGCGTCCGGTCACGTGCACCGCAGCATCCAGGCGATCAAATCCCGGGGCTGCCAGGCAGGCCTGGTGTTCAACCCCGCGCAGCCGCTGGACGTGCTGGACTGGGTGATCGAGGACATCGACCTGATCCTGATCATGAGCGTGAACCCGGGCTTTGGCGGACAAAGCTTCATCGACTCGGCGCTGCACAAGATCGAACAGGCGCGCCGGCGCATCCAGTCCTGCGGCAAGGACATTCTGCTGGAGGTGGACGGTGGCATCAAGACGGACAACATCCGGCGCGTGGCCGACGCTGGCGCCGACACTTTCGTGGCGGGCAGCGCCATCTTCGGCAAGACGGATTACAGGGGCGTGATCGACTCCATGCGCGCCGCATTGGCAGCGTCGCGGTAAGCGGGCTACCGCCAGCGCCTCACTGCGACGGGCTGCGGCCGGCCGGCGCCTCGTGGCCCAGCAGGGCTTCCTTCAGCTGCCAATCCGCCGGGGACTTGCCCAGCCAAATCCCCATCATGGCGTTGAAGAACTCGGGTTCCTTGAACGGCTCCTGCGCCTTGCCCTTGATGGTGATCACCGTGCCCGTGCCGGGCACCCAGTCGATCAGGAAGTTGTCGCCGCTGGACAGCTTCTTGTGGTCGGAAAATATCTGCCCCATGCGCACCAGCCCCGGGATCAGCCGTGACAGTTGGCTCCTGGGGGTGTTGTCTTCCACGCCCCGGGTAAACAGCTTGCCCAGTTCGTTGGTATCGATGTCGCGCAGCATGGTGACGCTCAGGCGCTTGGGACCCGGTGCAGCCAGAACCTCCTCGGGTGTGCGAGCCCGTTGCCCCAGATACAGGCCGGCGGCGTACACCTTGACGACGAACTTGTAGCGCACGCCGGCACCGTTGAGCTGCAGTTTGCGTCCCTGCAGTTCCACGTTGTCCTCCAGCTTGACACCGGCCACGTTCACGGCAGCGGTCACGGGGCCCGCCAGCAGCCAAGCGCCCGCGAAAGCCAGAACGAGATTGCGCAACTTCATGGTTCACCTTTCGGGGTGTGGGTTCAAAAACTTTCCCACTCTTCATCGCTTCGCGAGGACGTTGCAGATTGTGCCGACAACTTGGGGGGCGCAGGCGCTGCCAGCACCCCGGAGGGCTGC
>JABLTH010010082.1_pt1 | contig 24496 bp, 23 predicted proteins | sample 7875711 | NCBI WGS metagenome assembly JABLTH01 (sample SAMN14941262, study PRJNA633318) | bioreactor metagenome | isolation source: bioreactor | place: China | collected 2019-03-05 | reverse complement strand
TGGCTGGTGGTCGTAACCACCGGATGCTCAAACGGCGTGACCAGGCGATTCAAGTGGCCGACGGCAATCGGCATCAGTTCGTTGATGCCGGGTTTAACGGCAATGTGTTGTGGACCGATTGAGGCTGTGGTCGTTGATGATTCCGCTTGTTGCTTGGCAGCTTTTAATACGCTGGCATCGACCGGCGGTAACTCGATGCCAAAATCTGGCTGCGACGGGACAACTGGCTGTGATGAGGAAGAATCTTCGGCCACAGTGGTTGCCGGTGGTAACACAGTCACGGGTAATTCATCCGCAGACAAGGCAGTGCTAACGGTCAGGAATAACAAAATTGGCGGGACTGAGCGATTCATGGTCGAGCCTCGCGGGTTTGGCCTTGCATTGCTTTCAGACGATCCAAGGTTCTGGGGGAATCCGGATACACGTCGATGTATTCCAGGCGGGGCCGATAGTTTTTGATGGCAATGATGAATTCGTAGGTACGGGGTTTAACGTCCGGTTTGGAGCTTGGGCCCTGGCTTTTCAGTTCGCCGCTGACGAATACTTTGTTAGTCTCGGCTTCGTAATCGACGTGACGCGGGGTAAAACTGATCGCGACCCGATCCATTTTGATGGCCTTGATTTGATCGCTCATGGCATCCAGGACACTGCGGTAAATATCCGGCGCCAATAACGGCTCAACTGCGGTTTTCAGAAAGTCGGCATTGGCTGGGGTGGTGTTGCCGAGGAGCTCGGCCAGGAACAAGCCCCAGGACTCTTTGAACTCGCTGGACGCTTGGCTGCGAGTGACTTCGACTTCCTGGGTCAACGCCGGCGGCACCAGAATGATGCTGCGCTCGGTGCGCCAGGCGGCCAGCGAGGTAATCACGCAAATCACCAGCAAGCCAATGATGATGACGCGGCTAAACCGGTTCTCGGTCTCGTGGCCGTCCCAGGTTTGCAAAAAATCCGACCATCTCATGGCAAAAACCGGCGGATGTAAGGATTGGGTATGGTCTGCGCGCGACTGGGCAACAAACCCAGCCAATACAGCGCATGCAAGGTATAGCCATCAGGCCGGTTGTCGCGGAAACGCCGGTAAAACTTGACTGCGATGAGTCCAAGCGCCAAACCTGGAATGAACTGATCGATCAACATGCCGGTGAGCATGCTGACCATGAAGGGCACGATCTCGTCCGCGCTCCACAACAAAATGTGGATCGGATCGTCGATCGATTGGGGAATGGCAACGGGTTCCATAATGACCTCCGGTTGAAATGGTCATTATTGTGAAGGGGAATTCGAGAAGGGCTTTTGCAGTTGATGACGAATTTGCGATCAACTGCGGAAAGTGTAGGAAATTTTTCTAAGATCTAAAACTGAGTGGTTTATAACTAAACGTATATGTCATAACACGACTCATGATTGATCTGAATTCTAAAAAAAGTACCGAAGAACTCTCCGCTTTGATTGGTAAAGCGAAGGTGTACACGCCAAGCAGCATGGCAAACGCAAGGACGTGATTGCAAAAATCATTCGTCAAATAAATCAGAAATATCGCATTTAAAGTATTGTTGAATAATTTCGGCTAATTCATTTCTAGCATATTCTTCATGTTGTGCAAATCGTAGATGTAAGGGCTCGACAATACCAAGGAAAATATCCAACAACTCCGGATCGAAATGCTTACCTGCTTCTCGCTGAAGGTAATCTATCGATTCTTGGTAGCTGAACGGCAATTTGTAAGGGCGCGTCGACGTTAAGGCATCGAAGTCATCAACAATGGCAAAAATACGTGCGGCAGGAGGAATTTCCTGCGCTTTCAGACCTGAATAGTAACCGCTGCCGTCGAATTTTTCATGGTGATTGCCGACGACATTGCTGGCATCGCGTAGCCATTGGCAATGGTTGATGATATCCAGACCATGAAGGACGTGGGTCTTCATGACTTCGAATTCGCCGGCATCCAGCTTTCCGGGTTTTAGTAAGATATGATCTCGGATTGCAATTTTGCCGATGTCATGCAAAAAAGCGCCCTTGATGAGCGTGCGAATACCGCCGGCCTCCAGCCCCGCTGCCTCGGCAAGCCTGACGGCATAGATAGTCACCCTAAAATTATGTGCATCGGTCTCACTGTCGCGTTTTGCGATCGCACTGCCAAATGCCTGTAAGGTTTCCAGATTTGCATCCAGCAGGTGTATTGATAATCGTCCAAGGTGATCGAGTAACCGGCTTACCACCGGATAATGCAATGCTGTCACTAGCAGTACAAGCAATACCGAAGCAGCGACCGAATGGATAATGTCGCGCCAGAATGCTGCGACAGCCTCAGGAGCAATCCTATAGAGGCCTCGTAATGTCGCCTTGATTTGGCCTTCTGAATCGGTGATGTTCAAGCCAATCGCATACATAGGGTTGCCGTCAGGCCCTACCATTGGCGTCAAGGCAACCTTGTTTCTGGTATCGACCGCTTTCAGTTCAAAGTACTGAATCAAAGTTTGAAACTGGGGATAGTCTAAATCGGCCATATGCCCGATTTCCAAACCTTCGACATTGCGAATCGATAACCAAACAAAATGCCCAAATGCACTATCCGAATACACTTTCTCCAAATCGTCTACCGCTTGCTGCACCAAGGTTTCCCAAGGGCGACGACTTATTGCCGCGATATCTAGTATTCTTAGTCTCAATAGCTCGACAGAGAGATTGGTGCGCTCAGCGATAACTGGCTCAAAGTTATTGCGCTCCAGAAAGAATACGCCGACGCCTACCAGAACGGACACTACAGCCGACAAGGCTATCAACCGGACTATCAATATCTTCCGTAAGGACCGAATTCGTAATTGCATCGATTAGCTAATTAGTATGCGGATCTAATTTTTTCATTCAATAATGCTTGATCAGTAATCTGTTTATACAAATGAACGACTTGGGAATATAATTCTTGATACTCAGGATGCTGCTCTACTAAAGGTTTGATTCGTTGGGCATCCTTATCAATTCCTCTAAAAACTGCCTATCCCAATGATCTAACTGCTCTCCACCTGCAAGCCTTTCCTGAATACGTTTGGCTCTCGGAATGATCTTTCTCGTAAGTCTTTCTAAAAGCACTATCGCGATGCCTGAAACGTTGGCTCGCATCTGCTGGCCTGCTTCAAATCCAACGCCATAACGGCGCGATGGACGATAGTAGCGAGAAGGATCAGTGGTACTGACACCCGCCGAACGCTTGCTGGTGATGACCAAGATCCGGGCAAACCGGTTAGGCTTGGCTATTTTGCTGACTTTCTTCCTCGACTATTTGGCTGACGTAAAATATTCGATTTCATTAAAACCGCTGAGTTTGGCGAGAGCAAGGAGCTGGTCCGGGATATTTTCGAATCTGAGTTGTACCCGGCTCATCCGGCTGAGTCGAACCCATTCGATCATCAATGCCAGGCCCGCACTGTCGGTGGCTTTGACATGGGATAGATCGATGCACATGCTGTCCATGCCTTTCAGGAGTCTGAAAGACTTGGGGGTCTGTTTGTTTATGCTGGCAAAGGTTAGGCTGCCTTCCAGCGTGTAATAGCCGGAGGCTTGTTCGATTAATGCCAATTTAGACATTATTTATCTTCCGCCTTGTTCAGCATGAATTTGCCTATCATTTCCTCCAGCACGATCGCGGAACTTGTGATGTCGAGCTTACTCTTGTCTTTTAATAACTCGTCGGACGAGCCGGGGGCGATGCTGATGTATTGTTCACCCAATAGGCCCGCGGTATAGATGCTGGCGCCGGAATCGGAGGGTAGGTTGTCGTATTTGGATTCGATGCGCATGTCCACCACAGATTCGTGGCTCTGCCGGTCCAGCGTAATCGAGGATACCCGGCCGATACGGACGCCGGCAACGGAAACCGGCGATTTGACTTTCAGGCCGCCGGAGTTTTGAAAACGAGCTATGACGGTATAACTGTCGTTGCTGGTATAAGTGCCGAGATTGCTGACCTGCAAGGCCATGTAAAACAACGCCGCGATGCCGCTGGCGACAAAAAAACCGACCAGAGTGTCCTGAGTCTTGGAATGCTGCATGTTAAATATCTCCAAACATGAGTGCGGTTAGAATGAAATCGAGTCCCAGAATCGAAAAGGCTGAGTTGACCACGGTGCGGGTGGTGGCGCGGCTGACGCCTTCCGAGGTGGGAATGGCATCGTAACCTTCGAACAGCGCGATCCAGGACACCACGAAGCCGAATACCACGCTCTTAATTACGCCGTTGATGATGTCTTCCCGAAAATCGATGTTGGCCTGCATTTGCGCCCAGAATGCACCGTCATCGACGCCAAGCATGCCGACACCGACCATATAGCCACCCATCACGCCGATCGCGCTGAACAAGGCGGCCAGCAAGGGCATGGAAAGAAAACCGGCCAGAAAGCGTGGCGAAATGATGCGCTTGATAGGATTCACCGCCATCATTTCCATGCCGGACAATTGCTCGGTAGCTTTCATCAGGCCAATCTCGGCTGTCAGCGCCGAACCGGCGCGGCCGGCGAACAGCAGCGCAGAAACTACAGGGCCCAACTCGCGGACCAGAGACGCGGCGACCATTACGCCGAGCGATTCTTCGGCGCCGAAATCAGACAGAATATTGAAGCCCTGCAGACCCAGCACCATGCCGACGAACAGGCCGGAAATGGTGATGATCAGGAACGACAACACGCCGACCGAGTACATTTGTTTCATCAATAAGCTAGGACGCGGGAGCACATCGCTAATGCCGGCCAGAGTGTGAATGAGGAAAAAAGTGCCGCGTCCCAGTTTGGCAAAACTGCTGCGAGTGGTTTTCCCCAGATATTCGAAAAATTCAAGCATGTTGAAGCCGGTGTCGGTTATTGAGGCGCTAATAAATCGGCGAGGTAGTCGGCGGCAGGATAATGAAAATGTACCGGGCCGTCGGCATCGCCGTGCATAAACTGTTTCACCCAGGCCGAATCCGAATCGGCCAATTGTTGGGGCGTGCCTTGGCCGACGATTTTGCCTTCCGACAACACATAGATATAGTCGGCTATCGCCGCCGTTTCCTGCACATCATGGGAAACGATGATGCTGGTCAATCCCAGCGTCACATTCAACGATTTGATCAAGTGGACCAATGCACCCCTCGATATGGGGTCCTGGCCGGTAAACGGTTCGTCATACATGATCATCATGGGGTCGAGAGCAATGGCGCGCGCCAGCGCTACGCGCCTGGCCATGCCGCCGGACAGTTCGCTGGGCATCAGTTCGCGGGCACCGCGTAAACCTACCGCATGCAGCTTCATCAAAACCAGCGTGCGGATCATGGATTCCGGCAAATGGGTGTGTTCGCGTAACGGGAATGCGACATTGTCGTAGACGTTTATGTCGGTCAGCAGGGCGCCGCTTTGAAACAGCATGCCCATGCGTTTGCGCAGCGTATACAAATCTGCGGTCTTCAGGCGATGCACATTTTGACCGTCGACATGGATTTGGCCTTTGTCGGGATACAGCTGGCCGCCGATCAGTTTCAGCAAGGTGGTTTTGCCGGTACCGCTGGGTCCCATGATAGCGGTAATTTTGCCTCGCTGGATGTCCAGGCTAATATCGTCGAAAATTTTTCTGCTGCCTCTGGAAAAGAACAGTTTTTTTATTGAGACGATAATATTTTCGGAGCTTGTGCTGTTAGTCATAGGGCACATTATTTGCTTGAATTGAAAGGCAGCTACTTTCTATGATGTTTCAGGAATTGACATGGGTTATTGCTGATGTTTTGCAATAAGAAGGTATCCAGCTCCGCTCAATCATGTAATCGGGCAAATTGTTAAAATCAAATGCACGGCCATCTTCAATCATTTGGTCAATATCAAACAGTTTCGCTATCTCAGGGATGTCATTAAAAAACAGCGTGTAGAGTGGCTTAACCAAGTACTTAGCAAACCTGATACCTACTGGACCGACAAAGTTACGCCTTTGTCCAACATGCGCCACTTCGTCAATAGTAATTTCGTCCAATAAGCCCTTGAGCCTGACTTTTACTTCAGGTTCATCCACCAATATTTCGTCAAATAAGCGATATAAATGGCAATAAAAGGTGACTCCCATCAATTCGGTTACAAAAGCCGGGGTATCCATCACAAATCCCGGGAACTTGGGAAATTGCTGGTAAAATTTTTCTTTGAGGGGCGACAATGGCACCCATTCAACCTTGTCCAGTCCACAAGTTTTCAACATTTCATCAAACAAGCGGACATGGCAAAATTCTTCCGCCAGATGGATGCGCGAAATCTTATCCTCCAGTGCATGCGAATGGGCCATATCCGGTACCACATCCCATGCAGCCTTAATGCCCACCCACTCATGGCGGGCGAATTTATAAATCGCGCACAGCATCAACGTCATGCGGTCTAATGATGCTGGATCGTCAACCAGTGCGACGTAATTCCGATAAAATGCCTCAGGATTCGCTAAAGGTTTTCTCAATCTGACCGGATTTCCTTGAAATCTCTGTAGACAGTCACGTTTTTTGGATAAATTCTTTTCGGCTTCAAGCAGGTCACCAGAATGCTCTCGGGTAAAACGCCAATAATCCTCGAAATTGTCACTGCGCTGTTGAGAGCTTGCGTCGGTAAATATGGAGCGATATTGGTTTTTAGTCACAGTAAATACCTTAACAAGTTGAAATGACGAACAAATCCATAAACAAACAATATTTCATCTCCGAAGCAGCGACGTAACGGGCTTATGAACGAGCCCGTTTTACCGACATTAAATAACCGCCTTTCATATCGAGCAGTGAAGTTGATTAAGTTCTTTGCAAAAGGATGACATTGGAAAATACTTTAAACTAAACGGTGTAGTAAATCAATAAAAATCATCTAATCCGAACAAAGGGCTGTTGGCGTTTTACATGGGTAATTCCAAATGGAAGCTCAAGCCAAAGCTATTCCCAGCGTCACCTCCACGCGGTGCACGGCACCACTATTCACATCATGAGAACGACGTGAAGTTTCATACCGAAATAACAGTAGTTGCCTTTTTTATATTGCAGTGACTAGGGATTATGTTGGTGGTCTTGCTTGTTGGTCGAGCTCAGGACATGAAAGATCAATCCGTTGACCATGGTTTCTTTGGAGACGAGCGGACCCTACGCTTTCAGATGGCCGTTAACCGTCGACAGCACGACTTCGGTCAGCTGGTGTCTTTCAAGTCAGTAGAAGGAATTCAGAATGGTAGTTTTGTCCGGTAGCATTTCGGAGAAGTTATCGAAGTCAGTAACGTGTCAAATGCTGTCGATTTTATACAACGCATCGCCATGTGTGTCCTATGGGTATCTAACGGTCTGAGTATTATCTCAATTTGCCATCAGCGCTTCCTCAGCGTATACCATCTAATAATCGATTGACCATTATTGCGGTCTCTCGAGTATTCAGAATATCTCGATGCGATCTTTGGTAGCCATAAAGACGATCTGCTTCTTCTTGTGCTTCGGGAATTAATTCGCTTGCCAAACTAACTGTCCCATCCCCTGCTTCGCTTTCAATGAACGAAAAAAACAGGTGATTTGACAGACTATCCGGCAATTTTCGACGAGTAGTTCCCTGATTATCGGTAACGTAAAACAACTCAGTCAGAAAGCGGCTTCCGGGAGCCAGATCTTTCCATGAATCAGCCGGAGTAGGTGCATGATCTACTCCTAATTTCGCTGTCGCATCCCCCCCCCCAAGGAGTGGAAATGGTAATAAGCAATGGGATTGACAGGCTTCTAGAGCTATCAAGGTTTTTAAAAATGACGCCTCTCGAAACTAAACCTCCCATACTGTGAGCGATGATCGCAATCTTGTCGAATTTATACTGAGCCTGAAGTTGCTTCAGCATTTGATCGATAAATTGGGCGATATTGTCAATATCTGCGCCACACGGATAGTACGCCACCCAAGGCTGAAAATACGCACGATCCATATGTTTCACCAAAAAAGTAAAGTTGCGTGGGCTACCATTTATGCCATGAATAAAAAGAACCGGAATCTTATTGGTGGAATAGGGTTCGAGAAAATAAAGACCAGCATGGCCATCAATCAAAAAATCAAGCGGCCGCCAAAGGCCTTTTTGGGCTGTTTCATCGGAAAAGCGTGGATCATCCATTGTTGAAAGGATGCCAACTTGGGTCATTTGTCCGAGTGAAACATTGAGTTGCTGTTTCGAACTCCGGATTTGCGCTTTCGAGATATCTAGGGGGGCTTTGGCATTAATACGATCTTGCTTGCCTATAAAAAGATCAATGCCGGTTTTTACTGTTCCTGGCTCGCACTTCATTATATTTTCGGGAACAGGAGCAATAGCCGGTTCATCGAGCTGATATATCAAATCTTCATTGATATCTGCGAACGCCGTTACTAAGTAACTACCAGGACTGGTAAAGAAAGACCATTTTCCAGGGCGGTCGTTGACAAAATGATCGATTAAACTCCAGCTCTCTCGTGCCGTGACGTCACCACCATTAAACTTAAACAGCAGGACAATCAATTTTTTGCCATTATCAACCTCCGGTTTAACTGTTCCGTAAATACGGCAGTAACTGGCAATTCTCTCCTGTTGTTCTTGAATGGCAAATAAAGCACAACTGGACAAAAAATATGCCATAAATAAAACGATCCCAATCGAATGATATTTTTTATACATTTCTCAAGTTCCTCAAAACGCATTCAATGATTAAGATGGTTACAGCTCTGCAATATTGCCAAAACCAGCGTAATCACTTCCGTAGAAGGGGGGAGATGCTGTTGCCCATATCTCACAGCAAATGAAGCAAAAGCCTCTGTCGCCATCGTCCGGATAGACGCCGAAACCGATGAAACAGGACAATAATAAAGTACGCCCGTCAAATTCGACCGGCTTGGAGAACTGTTCGAGAATCTTGCCGACCAGGGTGCTGATCGAATCCGTATCGGGCATGGTTGGTAAGCGCAATGAGAAATTCTTCGCCACCGGAGTGGCATAGCAGCTTGGTATCGCGCGCGTATCTTTAATTGCGAGGTGACGATACGCAGTAAAAAATCGCCCGCGGAGTGAACAAACGAATCGCTAAGTATTTTGACGTTATAGAGATCAAGAGTCTGCAGTATAACTTTACTATCAGAGCAAGCTGCAAAAGCCATCGCAGTTCCCGTTATATTCTTGAACAGCGTGTGATTAGACAACCCAGTCAGTACATCATTGGAAGACAGGTAGTGAATCTGCTCTTCGGCATTCTGGCTCATTTCTGTATAAGGTGCTCTATCTGGTTTGCTTCCAGAGCGTTTGCAATAATTCTCGAAACCAGATACTGGCTGACTGGCAATTCGGCGCGGCAGCACGGATGGCGCGGCCGTCTGAGTTCCTAGTCATTAGGAGCTTAAGAAACACTAATTTTTAGATAACCACACTGCCACTTCACGGAGTTGGGTGGTGGGGAAATATGCGACATCTATAGGAGTCAGTGGGTAGCCGATGAACATAAAAAATTCGTCTTTCCATTTTTCATCTCCGACAAGAGCTATACGTGAAGTTTTATTGTCCGATTCGGGTAAGAATGATGTGCTTTCCCAGCCGGAGTCATGGCTCCAACCCTCAAAGTTTTCCAGCTCGATTAATATGCGAATATGGCTGGATCGTTGCAAGTCTGCCTCAAGCGAACCTTGTAAGCCCAATAGATCTTGCACGGTAAACAGATTACTGATTTTGATCCAAACATGGGTGCCGGTTTTTTGGATGATGGTATATGACATAGTTTACCTATAGCTAATCAATACGGTGTTTTAAATATAGAAAAAGCCGTTTCGCAATTAAAGTTTCAGAGTTCGTATTTATTATTGACATACTAGTCTACAATGTTGATTTACAATGACTTAGCTTATTTAATCCAATGCCAAATTGAAGGACAAAAACCAGCGGTTATGCATTCATCACTGACAGCCATGGTCAATCTGCCGATAATGTCTTTGCTCATCGGAGCGCTAGACCGTTTTTGAAAGTGGATTCGACTTGGCATCATTATTCATAATGATGTTCCCCAAAAGCAGCAACGAAGGGCTTGTTCGAAATTAGAAACAGACACGCGTCACCAAATAATCTTATGCGGATCAGTGCTCCATCGACAGTGATTGATTAATGTCCGCTTCCCAATTCTCCGCCATCTGCCGATACTTTACTAACCCAGGGCATCAGCAACAGTGCTAACAGGAAAATTAAACCCAGTATTTGGAATAGGGTATTGAGCGTGATTACCTCAGCTTCACGCATTACCATGCCGTACAGTTGTTTTAATGCAGCCGACTCAACATTAGGCAACGCTGCTCCTGCCATGCGCTCCTTCATGCCCTCCAAGAAAATCTGAGTTTGTGAAGATCCGGGAACTACTGCCTCGCGAAGCACTGCATAATGTAGCTTGTTTAGCTGTATCATCAGCGTGTTGAACACGGCCAGACCGATCGCTCCACCCAAGTTACGCATCAAATTGTAAAGCCCGCTCGCATTCTTCACTTCCTCCGCAGGTAAGGTGCCCAGCGCTAGGGAATTGATCGGCAGAAAGCAAAACATCATCGAAAAACCCCGAATCGCTTGCGGCCAGAAGAACTCCCAATAGCCAGCCTCGTGAGTGAGATTGCCGTTCATCCAACTGCCCAAAGCAAAACCTGACAAGCCCAAGGCAAGCATCAGGCGTGAATCTATGACTTTCGCCAATGGACCAGCAACAAATGCAGAAAGTAATTGAAACAGGCCGGTGATCATGATGTATTGACCGATCTGCAGACTATTCAACCTTTTGACGCTAGCCAGATAGACAGGCATCAGATACAACAGCGTGAATAGGCCGATACCTAGAATAAAGCTGAACACACACCCAATCGCAAAATTTCTATTGCGGAATGCCCATAGATCGACGATGGGATGTTCTATCGTCAGTTCGCGGTGGAGCATTGCGATACCGGCAATGGCTGAAGCCAGACTGAAAAGCACGATTTCCCGGCTATCAAACCATTCCTCGCGTACCCCTTCTTCCAGCACGTATTGCAAGCTACCCAGAAAAATCACGATATAAATAATCCCCAAAAAGTCGATTTTCTCCAGTAGACGCCAGTCGGGTTCGTCGACGTTGACAAATAACCAAGTCAACAGACAAACCGCAAGTCCCGGTAAAATATTGATCAGAAATAACGCTTTCCAGGATACCGCTTCGGTCAGGTAACCGCCTAATACCGGGCCGGCGGTGGGGGCTACGGTTACTACCATGCCGACGACAACCACCATCGCCGATTGCAGTCGGGATGGAAATAAGGTGTAGATCACTGCAAACACAGTTGGAATCATAGCCCCGCCAAACAAACCCTGAAAAGCCCGAAAAACCACCATGGACGGCAAATTCCACGCTAAGGCACAGCATAAACTCATCAAGGTAAAACCACCGCAGGACAGTACGAATAGGATTCGAGTTGAAAATACACGTGCCAGCCAGCCGGACAATGGAATGATCACTACTTCAGCCACCAGATAGGCGGTTTGCACCCAGGTGATCTCGTCTTTGGTGGCGGATAACCCTGCCTGAATCTGCTCCAATGAGCTTGCGACGATCTGGATATCCAGGATTGCCATGAAAATACCAAATACCATCGCAAAAAAGCCTATCCATTGCTCGATACTGACGGTCTGTTCTCTGTGGGTAATGTGATCTACTGACTCGTTGCTAGCAGTTGTTGAAGTTGTCGTCATACCAGCTTACTGTACTTTTATTTTGACTAACGTTGATAACCCGGGTTTGAATCGGCTAATATCGGTACCTGCCTTAAAGCGTATCTTTACCGGCACTCTGCGTACGATTTTGGTAAAGTTACCAGTAGCATTTTCCGACGGAAGTAGGCTGAATTCCGAGCCAGACGCCGGAGCAAAACTATCTACGCTGCCCTCAAACACCTCATCTGGGTAGGCGTCGACCCATATTTGTGCCGGCTGTCCCGTTTGCATTCGGGTGATCTGGGTTTCCTTGAAGTTCGCTTCCACGAACAATTCATCAGCCGGTATCAGATACCCCAATACGCTACCAGGCTTGACCAGTTGCCCGACCTGTACGCTACGATTTCCAATAATTCCCGCCATCGGAGCGATTATGCGTGTATTAGCCAAGTCTATACGAGCCAGCTCCAAAGCAGCCTCGGAGGCCTTCAAATTGGCTTTGGCCTCGTTGATTTGGGCATCCAAGGATGCTAGCTGACTTTCCGTTTCTTGGCGTGAGGAGCGGACCTTATCTAGTTGAGCTCTGGCCTGTTTGTAGACTGACTCCGCACTATCGTGGGTTTGAGCGGAAATTGCACCGTCCTTGGCTAGATTGCCGAATCGCTTTAAATCCTTGCTTGCGCGTTCTAGATCGGCTTCTGAAGCAGCTATGCTGGCCAACTCCTGCTGTATCTTGGCGCGTTGTGTTTGCTTGTTGGTTTCCAGGGTTTGGATGTGCGCCGTTTCAAATAACATCTTGGCTTCTGCTTGGGCGACTCTGGCTGTGAAGTCGTGATCGTCTATGAGCACTAGCAGGTCGCCCGGCATCACCTTCTGGTTATCTTCGAATAGCACTTCTTTGACATAGCCAGTCTCCTTGGGGCTGATCAGACTGATATGGGCCTTAAGATAGGCGTTATCCGTGGTATCGAATGGGTGAATTGCCTTGTACCAATATAGGATAGCTAGTCCGCATGTGATCAAGACGATCAAACTTAGTGACACATTTTTTTTAGAGAGAGACATAATTTTTTTGTTGATTAACTAAACGGTTTAGTTTATTTTATTCGCTGTATAGAGTCCATTGCAAGCAATATTTTCAATGCAGATTGCCCTTTTACGTGCTCCTGCTGTGCCGGTCAGAAAGGCGTCACGCGGCTAATAAGGGCTGCTGACGATGACGTTCGGACATTGCAGAGTAATGTGAGATCGATCTTTTGCTACGTTGAAACCGCCATAGAGAGGCTAGAAGATTATGTTTAGTGATTTGGTAAAGCCTATATACCGGCAGCAGTGGATATCGGAAGCCGCATATTTCATTGCTGAAACAAGGGGATTTGAACCTGGCAGGGAATTAGACGATTGGCTAAGGGCTGAGGTCGTTTATTTAAAAATGCTGATAAGAGTGTATCTTTCCATTTTAGACGAAGATCATATACCGGTTACACTTTACGAATTAAGTCAATTAGCAACCGCAATGGATATTCAACATGCTGATACGTTTACGTCTACAGTAGAATTGATACGTGCCATTCAAATTGCCACCAAGCAGCTTCCTTGCTTCCGTGCCGAACCACATGGGCATTGCGAAGAAATGGAATGTGAATGGAGAAAGGAATGTCGAAAATTGATTTCTGTATGGTATCGATAAATCGGTGACACCTTGCTAATGCAATATATTAATTTAATAACACAATGAACAAACCAATTAACCCGAAACGACAGGCTATTCTCAATGCGGCCAAACAGTCTTTTATCGCGCACGGTTACAGCGGCACCAGCATGGAAGCCATTGCTGAAGCTGCGCCGGTATCAAAGCCCACCCTTTACAACCATTTTAAAAGTAAAGAAGAATTGTTTGCTGCCGTGATTGCCGCGCAATGCCAATCCTTGTTGACGACATTCTCCGATGTCCACACCGAATACAGCAATCCAGTTGTCGGTTTAACAGCCATAGCGGAATCCTTTGCGGATCTAGTCTATGCAAACGAATCAATACAGCTATATCGCCTGATCATCGCCGAGCAGCGGCAGTTCCCTGAACTGGGAGAATTGCTCTACCGAGTCGGCCCCGAGCCGATACTGCAGCAGTTGTCGGCTTATTTAGCCGAATTACATGCCAAGGGTATCCTAAATGCTAAAGATATTGATTCGTCGAGTCGATTGTTTTTGGACATGTTAAAAGGCGATCAGCATCTCCTCTGCGTACTTGGCTTGCAAATAGGATTATCCGACACAGAGAAACAACGTCTGATCGAGACAGTAGTGTCTTTATTTCTCAAGGGGCATGGGTATGAAGCATAAATACTATTGGTTACTGATGGTCGGTGGCTTGACCGGTTGCACAATGGGGCCGGATTACCATAAAGTTGAGCCGCCGGTGCCGGACAAATGGCAAGCTGGCCAAACGCTTGAAGCGGGTCCAGAACCGGTTAGTCCAGAGGCCCTAAAAAACTGGTGGAAGCACTTTGGGGATGCTCAACTGGATGCGTTGATGGTACGGGCGTTGGCAGGAAACCTGGATATCAAAATCGCATTGGCCCGTATTGACCAAGCTCGAGCCGAGCGCCGTGGGACGCGCGCAGAACTTTTTCCAACGGTCAACGCAACTACGGGTGCGCAGCGGCAAGACAATCCATTTCCAGGCTTAGCGCCCGGTATTCGCTATAACCTATTTGATGTGGCTTTCGACGCGATCTGGGAAGTTGATGTATTCGGCCGTCAGCAACGACGTCTGGAGGCAGCATCGGCCGATTTGGATGCGGCAGGCGAACAGTATGCTCAAGCGTTAGTCATGCTAACAGCCGATTTGGCACGCAGTTATATTGATTATCGTAGTATTCAGAATCAACTGCGTATCACCCGCTCTAATCTAGCCTCGCAGCAGGAAACCCTAACACTAACCGAACGACTCAATGCCGAAGGTGTCGGCACTCGCCATGATGTGGTTCGTGCGCGAGCCCAAACAGAGATCACTCAAGCCCAAATTCCGGCGCTGGAAAGCAATCTGGTTGCCACATTGCGACAATTGGAAGTGCTGATCGGAGGCCAACCCGGCACATTGGATGCTGAACTCAATGACTCGAACTCCGTACCGGTAGCACCAGGACTCGAGATGTTGACTACACCCGCTGAGACCATACGGCATCGTCCGGATCTTCGTGCGGCGGAACGGCAACTTACGGCCGCCACAGCAATGCAAGGGGCGGCCATTGCGGAACTGTTTCCTAAAATATCGATATCGGCTTTTATGGGACTGCGCAATACGGATGTGGAATCTATGTTCAAATCGGCCGCCTTCTCTTACGGCACGGCCGCAAACTTAGTGCAGCCATTGCTCGATTTCGGGCGTATTCAGGCCGGTATCGATCTGGCGGAAGCCAAGCAAAAAGAAGCCTATCTGGCTTATCAAAAAGCGGTATTGCAAGCGCTGCAGGAAACGGAAACTTCCTTGAGTCGTTATTTGAAGGAAGAAATCCGACGCCAACAACTAGCCAAGTCGGTAGTCGATCTTCGCGAATCAGTGCGGCTTTCGCAGCTGCGTTATCATGAAGGTGTTATATCTTTTCTGGACGTACTGGATGCCCAGCGGATTCTTTATGCCGACGAGATTGAACTGGCCCGCTCCGAAGCCGCAACGTCGACGAATTTGATTTCCGTTTACAAAGCCTTGGGCGGAGGCGCAGGCATCGAACCGCCACAGACCTCGGCAACCCAGGATGAAATCAACATTAGTGTGTTCGATAAGCTTATTCAGTAATTATCGCTCTGCCGACTATCGAGAGGTATGCAAATGACATCTATACAGCAGCGGAAAAATTTGATATTTGCCCTAGTTGGCATGCTGCTCATAGCGGCGGCTGGTGCTTGGTGGTTTTTACTCCCGACGGGTCTCCCGGCAGGCATCGCCCAGGGCAATGGTCGTATCGAAGCCACCGAAATCGATATCGCGACCAAGATCCCTGGACGCATTGTCGAGGTCCTGGCACGGGAAGGCGACTTTGTACAAGCCAATGCAGTGCTCGCCCGAATGGATACGCAAATTTTGCAAGCGCAAAAGGCCGAAGCCTTGGCTCAAGTACGCCACGCCGAGAGTGCTCTGCAATCCGCCAAGTCCCTCGTTGCGCAGCGTGAGAGCGAATATAACGCAGCGCTGGCAGTGGTTGTTCAGCATCAAGCCGAACTCGATGCCGCCGAAAAACGCCTGGATCGCTCACGACGATTAGTCGGTGAAGGGGCTACTCCCGAGCAGGAAGTTGACGATAATCGTGCACGTGTATTGGGAATTAAAGCCATGATCAGCGCCGCAAAGGCTCAGGTCGCCGCAGCGCTTTCCGGAATAGAGGCGGCGAAATCTCAAGTCGTGCAAGCCCAAGCACAAATTGATGCCATTAAAGCCACCGTCGTCCGAGTGCAAGCGGATATTGATGATAGCGAGCTGAAGGCGCCGCGTGACGTTCGCGTGCAATACCGTATCGCTGAACCTGGCGAAGTATTGGATTCAGGTGGTCGGTTACTTAATACGGTAGATTTGTCCGATGTTTATATGACTTTTTTTCTACCGACGGAAATCGCAGGTAAGATTGCGTTAGGTAGTGACATACGTTTAACGCTAGATGCGGTGCCGGACTATGTGATTCCGGCCAAAGCCAGTTTTGTTGCCAGCGTTGCCCAGTTCACACCCAAGACGGTGGAGACCGAGAGCGAACGCCAGAAGCTGATGTTTCGGGTACGGGCGAGAATCGATCCCGAATTGCTCAAACAGCATCTCAATCAGGTCAAAACCGGCTTGCCAGGCAAAGCCTATGTTAAGTTCGATCCGAACGCTACATGGCCTGCCAATCTCGCTATACGGTTACCGAAATGAATGCTGAAATGCCGTCCCCAGTGGTGCGCATTGACACCGTTAGTCTGCGTTATCACGAAACGATTGCGCTTGATAACGTCAATCTGGAGATTCCCGCCAATCGGATGGTAGGCTTGATTGGTCCCGATGGTGTCGGCAAATCCAGTTTGATGTCGTTGATCACAGGTGCGCGAAAAATGCAGACTGGGCGTATCATGGTCTTGGGCGGCGATATTGCCGATGCCGGTCATCGTCAAGCCGTCTGTCCGCGGAGTGCCTATATGCCTCAAGGTCTTGGTAAGAATCTTTATCTGACGCTGTCGGTGTTCGAGAACGTAGATTTTTTCGGCCGCCTGTTCGGTCACCGACAAACCGAACGAGAACAACGCATCGCTGAATTATTAGATGGCACCGGTTTGGCGCCGTTTCGCGATCGTCAGGCGGGCAAATTATCGGGCGGCATGAAACAAAAGCTGGCTTTGTGCTGCGCACTGATCCACGATCCAGACTTTTTGGTGTTGGATGAACCCACTACCGGGGTCGATCCTTTGTCGCGCACCCAGTTTTGGGAACTGATCGAGCGGATACGCGGTCGACGCCCTGGCATGAGCGTGTTGGTATCTACCGCCTATATGGACGAAGCAGAACGTTTCGACTGGTTGGTGGCGATGGATGCTGGACGTGTGCTTGCCACTGGCACGGCATCCGACCTACGGGTACAAACCAACGCCGATAGTTTGGAAACCGCTTTCATACGTATGCTGCCGGAGGAAAAGCGCCAAGGCCACAAGGCCATCGTGATCTCGCCGAGGTCGGTCGATGACCAGGCTGCGGAAATCGCCATTGAAGCACACGGGCTGACCATGCGTTTCAATGGCTTTATTGCTGTCGATGATGTGAGTCTACACATTGAACGCGGCGAAATTTTCGGTTTTCTGGGTTCCAACGGCTGCGGAAAATCCACCACGATGAAAATGCTGACCGGTCTGCTGCCACCTAGTGCCGGCGAGGCCAAATTGTTTGGGCACATACTCGATGCCAACAACATGGCTACCCGCAAACGGGTCGGGTATATGTCGCAAGCCTTCTCTTTGTATGCCGAATTGACGGTCCAACAGAACCTGGAGTTACATGCCAGGCTGTTCCATCTGCCAGAAGACGAGATAGCCGGACGAGTCGCAGAAATGTCTCAGCGCTTCATGTTGGAAAACGCAATGGACAGCCTGCCTGACGCCTTGCCGCTGGGTATGCGTCAACGGTTGTCGCTAGCTGTCGCGGTAATCCACAGTCCGGATTTGTTGATTCTGGACGAGCCGACTTCGGGCGTCGATCCGGTGGCGAGGGACAGATTTTGGGAATTGATTATCGAACTGGCTCGTAGTGACCGGGTGACGGTATTCATCTCCACTCATTTCATGAACGAGGCCGAACGTTGTGACCGTATCTCGCTTATGCATGCTGGAAGAGTCCTCGCCAGCGACTCACCGGCCGGACTCATACAACGGAGTGGTCACGCCACCTTGGAGCAGGCTTTCATCGCTTATCTGAAGCAAGCCGGTGATGCGGATGATAGCTTGAAAGAAATGCCTGAGATAATTGCGGAATTGCCTTATCAACCAAAGTCTTTGTCGTCAATAGAGGGTGAAGATGAGGTCGCCAATGTCCGTTTCAGCTGGTTACGTCTGTTTAGCGTTAGCATCCGCGAAGCGATCGAGCTGTATCGCGACCCAGTCCGGATCTCGATTGCTCTGCTCGGTACTTTGTTTTTGATGCTGACGTTCGGCTATGGCATCACGATGGATGTCGAAAATCTGCGTTTTGCGGTGTTGGATCGAGATCAAACCCTGTTAAGCAATAATTATGCGCTGGACTTGGGGGGGTCGCGCTATTTTATCGCCCAGTCACCCATCAACGATTACACCGAAATGGATCGGCGTATGCGTGGCGGCGAACTAAGTCTGGCGTTGGAAATTCCGCCCAATTTTGCACGGGATTTGGAACGCGGCAAAAACGTGAAAATCGGTGCTTGGATAGACGGAGCAATGCCAACCCGCGGTGAAAATATTCGCGCTTATGTGCAGGCCATGCATCAAACTTGGCTACTCGAGCAAGTACGTCGCCACTCGACCGATCCGAAGCCAGCAGGCTTGATCGATATCGAGACCCGCTTCCGCTATAACCCCGATGTCAAGAGCCTACCAGCCACTGTGCCATCGGTCATTCCGACTCTGTTGATGCTAATTCCGGCCATGCTTAGCGCGTTAAGCGTAGTCCGGGAAAAGGAGTTGGGGTCCATCTTAAATTTGTATGTGACTCCGGTCACTAAATTGGAGTTCTTGGTTGGCAAACAATTGCCTTACATTGCTATGGGTATGGTGAATTTCCTGCTGTTGAGTGCATTGGTGGTCTGGATATTTGGTGTGCCTCACAAAGGTGATTTCCTGTTTTTGACGCTGGCTGCGCTATTGTATGTGACGTTCTCAACTGGCTTCGGTTTATTGGTGTCAGTATTTACCAGCAGCCAAGTCGCAGCTATTTTCGCAACCTTTGTTGCCACCTTTATTCCTTCTAGTCGTTTTTCCGGCATGATCGATCCGGTCTCGTCTCTAGAGGGCGGTGCCCGCCTGATAGGGGAAATTTTTCCAGGAACACATTTTTTGACCATCTGCCGAGGTACCTTTTCCAAAGCGTTGGGCTTTGCCGAACTGGGTCAATACTTGCTACCACTGGCGCTGTCGATTTTGATCGTCGTCGGATTGAGTATTTTGCTGCTCGACAAACAGGAGCATTAGCCGTGAACACCCTGCTCAATATTTTCAATTTAGGTGTCAAGGAATTACGCAGTCTAGGGCGAGATACGATGATGCTGGCCATTATCGGTTTCATGTTCAGCTGCCAGATCTATGTCGTTGCCACCGGTCTTCCGCAATCGTTAAATCGCGCACCGATTGCTATTGTCGATGAAGACCGTTCACAATTATCCGAGCGTATTGTGAATGCCTTTTACCCGCCTCATTTTATAGCGCCGGACATTATCGATTTGCATGACACAGACCCGGGAATGGACGCCGGCTTGTATACTTTCGTGTTGGATATTCCGCCTGATTTTCAACGCGATGTGTTGGCCGGGCGGCGGCCAGGCATTCAGCTCAATGTCGATGCCACCCGCATCGCTCAAGCATTCATTGGCAATGCCTATATACAAAATATCGTGAATGGTGAAGTGTCGAGCTTTATTCAAAGGTATCGTACGCTTGCAACGTTACCTATTGAATTGGAAGCCCGCATCTTGTTTAACCCAAATCTTGACTCAGTTTGGTTTGGTTCGGTGATGGAACTTGTCAACAGCATCACTGCACTGTCTATCGTCCTTACCGGAGCAGCGTTGATCCGTGAACGAGAGCACGGCACAGTCGAGCATCTGCTGGTAATGCCACTCACTCCGTTTGAAATTATGCTGGCTAAAGTTTGGTCCATGGGTTTGGTCGTGGTGGTGATTGCAACGCTATCCATGTTGCTCGTCGTACAAGGATTACTCGATGTGCCAATTCAAGGTTCACTTTGGCTGTTCGTTATCGGTATTGGGGTATATCTCTTTTCCTCTACTTCTCTGGGAATCCTTCTCGGTACCGTGGCGCGCTCGATGCCGCAGTTCGGTCTGTTATTGCTCGTCATTCTGCTACCGCTAGAGTTGCTTTCGGGGGGGGTCACTCCTCGCGAGAGCATGCCGACGCTCGTACAAAACATCATGTCGGTGGCACCAACTACGCATTTCGTCTCGCTTGCACAAGCGATCCTATATCGCGGCGCCGATATCAGTCTGGTCTGGCCACAGTTTCTTACTTTGATCGCGATGGGCAGTGTTTTTTTTGCGCTAGCTCTAAGTCGCTTCCGTAAGAGCATCAGTTCAATGGCCTGATCGAATCCTTAACGAATGACTTTACCGGCTTTCGGCATGTGTCCATTTGTGACACAGCGGATAAAAAACATTACGCAAGTACACGCCTGGACGTTCTCACGGTAATGACCTTAAGATGTCAGAGGATAAATTAAAATGAATATTGGTTTAGCCCTTGGAAGCGGTGCCTCTCGGGGATGGGCGCATATAGGTATTATTACAGCATTGATTGATCTAGGCGTTGTACCGAATATTATTTGCGGCACCTCCATTGGCTCGCTGGTTGGCGCATCTTATGTGGCCGATAACCTTGAAAAATTGGAACAATGGGCATCTGCCTTAACAAAATTTGAAACTGTCAAGTTTTTCGAAATTAACACTTCACTAAATGGTTTTGTTAATCGGGAAAGGCTGCACCATTTTTTACACGAATATGTGGCCAGCGATGATTCCGTAATAGAAAGTTTCGATAAGCGTTACGCTGCCGTAACAACCGATTTAGTCAGCGGTAGAGAGATATGGTGTACAAAAGGTTCCATGTTAGAAGCAGTTTGGTCATCTATCTCAATGCCCGGTCTATTTCCAGCAATTAAATACAATAATCAGTGGCGATTGGATGGCGGATTGGTTAACCCTGTTCCTATTTCGGTCTGTCGTGCTTTGGGAGCTGATATCGTGATAGCTGTCACTTTAAATGGCGATATTGTTGGTAAGCATTTTCAAAAATCCAAAACCGTAATGAAACGGGATTTAGGTGTTGTTAACACAATTACCGATTATGTTCGAGACTATACGGTTTCTGTATTTACAACCACTGACGACGAAGATCAACCGCCTAACTTATTTGAGGCCATCGCGGGTTCGGTCAATATCCTTCAGGATAGAATTACCAGGAGCCGTATGGCTGGAGATCCTCCCGATATTTTGCTTTCTCCCAAACTGTCACATATTGGACTATTGGAGTTTTACCGCGCTACTGAAGCTATAAACGAAGGTAGAATGTGTGTTCAAAGGAATATGCAAGAAATAAAACATATTCTGGAAATCGCCTAGTTAGAGAAATTCACAGATTTACTTAATGCATCATTAATTGGAGAATAAATCATGTCTACAGAAAATACGCAAAACACTAAAAATACGGCTCGTGATACGGTTATTCAGGGCAATAACATTAAAAACGAAATTCGAGCTATCGTTGTTCAGGCGCTCACAGAAGGAACAATGAGTCCCGACGTTATTAAACAAACTCTGAGTGAGGTTATTGAAGGTGCGTGCGAGGGGGCAAGGATTAAGCCTAACGTCAATGCTGAAGCATTAAAACAAGTTGTCACCGGCATTGATGTAGCATTAAGTCAAGTTGCTGAAGCGTCCAAATTAGCCATCGAAGAAGCTACTGGCAATATTCAGGCGTTTTCGGACCATGATTTAAAGCAAGCCATGAATGACTTGCAAGACCTTGAAAGTATGTTTCTTGATACATTGAATGAGGTTGCTGGCAATGGCAAAGAAACTGCCCATCAAACGCTTCGTGATTTACTGAATCACATCCAGTCCACCGGTTCATCCGTTGGGCAATCAGTGAATAATATTTTAAGTGGATTACATCGTGATCTTGCTAAGGATGGTCGGTTACAAAATATACAGGCAGCCGATATTGTCAAAGCAACTGGGGCGACGATAGCTACGGTTGCGAGTGGTATATTGGCTGGGATTGCCGACAGTTTAAAACTCGAGGATCAGTAATTGTACGGTATCGATAACACATTATGATTTACGAAACGTTAAAAGTGGCTCGTGATTTAGGACGTATTCACGATATATCCTCAATTCTGATTCGCTATGGATTTGGCGACGTAGTTAGACGCTTAGGAATAGCAAATGTTGTTGAAAAAGCCGGGCATATCTTGAATTGGAATGAGATTGAAGACTTAACTAGCCTTGCCCCCCCCGTCAGAGTACGGCGTGCCCTTGAGGATATGGGGCCCACTTTTATCAAATTAGGACAAATCTTGGCGACGCGGGCAGATTTATTTCCGCCCGAGTGGATTATCGAATTTAAAAGGCTTCAGGATCAGGTGCAAACTGTTCCGTACGAAAAAATCGTAGCACAAATTCAAGAGGACTTGGGGGGGATTCCCGAAGAGATTTTTGCCGAATTTTATACACCACCGCTTGCCGCAGCATCCATAAGCCAAGTCTACAAGGCCCGTTTGCAAGATGGTAGTCCCGTTATCGTTAAAATCCGTCGTCCCGGCGTCCGTGCCATTGTCGAAGCCGACTTACGTTTGCTCACTCAATTAGCTGAAATTGCCGAACATGAAATCAACGTGTTACAACACTATCGACCTAAGGAAATAGTGCATCAATTTACTTTATCCATGCGCCGTGAGCTGGATTTAGCAACTGAATGTCGTAATGCTGAACGTGTCGCCAAAAGTTTTACCAATTATCCCAATATTATTATTCCAAAAGTGTATTGGCAATGGACCTGTGAACGGATTAACGTTCAGGAATTTATTGAAGGTATTCCAGGACACCAAATTGATAAACTCGATCAAGCCGGGTTTGATAGAAAACTCTTAGCTAAACGAGGATCTGAAGCCATTTTGAAGATGATTCTTGAGGATGGCTTTTTTCATGCCGACCCACATCCCGGGAATTGTTTTTATTTGGATGGTAATCGCATTGCGTTTATTGATTTTGGTATGGTGGGTCGTTTATCTGAAGATAGACGAGACCAAGTAATAGGATTGCTAAAGGGCTTGGTTGATCAAGAAACTCAACGAGTTATTAATATTTTATTGAAGTGGAGTGAAAACACGCCTGTACAAAATAAGGAAAGTCTGATCTTGGATATTGATGAGTTTATTGATCTATACCATGATATTCCGTTAAATGAACTCAACATCACCACTTTATTGGATAATCTAACTACTATTTTAAGGGAACACCAGCTGAATTTGCCTCCCGATTTAACTTTGTTACTTAAAGCATTTGTTACGCTAGAAGGTTTTGGACGTCAGCTCGACCCTGAGTTTAATTTGGTTGAAGACTTGTCTCCCCATTTGCAAGCCATTTTTGCAGCTCGTTATAGCCCGGATGCGTTACTCAAGTGGGGAAAAAATAACCTATTTAACCTTTTTGAATTGTTCAAGGATTTGCCTAAGGATTTACAACAGTTTATCGACGCTTTAAAGCGTAATGCCCTAGGCATAAAAATAGACTTCAATGAGCCTGTATGGCTACGTAAGGAACTGGACCGCGTTGTTAACCGTTTATCGATCAGTTTAGTGACTTCTGCCTTAATTGTTGGAAGTTCTATTGTGACAACGGTTGAAGGTGGCTCTTCGTCACTATTTGGTTTAATGGGCTTTGTCGGATCAGTGCTGGGTGGCATTTGGTTAATACTGTCTATTTGGCATAGTGAATAAAGACGAGATTTTATTTTCCGCCGCAAAGTATACAGTAACATATGGCCCTAATCCTAAGCAGAGGGTGTGATTACTGAAATTCTGATTGAGTCTCGAACCGGTGTAACACATCAAATAGTAAGACTCTTGTAATAGCAGGCAGTTCTTAACCCTAAACCCTTTTCTGAGTATTTGCCAATAGCACATTGACGGCGTAAGCCACGACAAAAATGCCCACCGGCACGGCTTGTGGTGGAATCGGAAACGGTAAGGTCAAACTGACCAGCAACAGATACAGCGCGCCCAGAATCAGATAAAGGCTATAGCGATGCGCCATGGGGCTTGGGTAATCGAAATTGGTCTGGCTGATCTTGCGCCGTACCAGTCCGTCGACGACAAACGGCAGCAAGGCGGCTGCCAAGTACGGCAACCAGATGCAGGCCGTGGTCAGGCGCTTGATCATCTGAAAGATCGTGTCCCACAGCACGTTGAGTCGGCTTTCGATAAAGGGAAACAAATCGTTGCGCCCCACATCCTCGAAGCCTTTAGACATTTGCCGTTCGCGCTCGGTGGGTATGAAGTAGCGGAACACGCTTTCTCGGATACCGGTGCTGACGA
>JABLTH010126697.1_pt1 | contig 24506 bp, 22 predicted proteins | sample 7875711 | NCBI WGS metagenome assembly JABLTH01 (sample SAMN14941262, study PRJNA633318) | bioreactor metagenome | isolation source: bioreactor | place: China | collected 2019-03-05 | reverse complement strand
TAATCCATGTAGTCGACGGCGATCCCTTCCGCTTCGAACAGCGCGTGATCGAGGTAACGGCTCGCGCCGTGTCCCGTCACGTAGCGCGCCGCGCCGAGCCGCGCGCAGATGTCCAGCACGCGGGAACTCTTGGCCCCGCCGAGGCCGAGGCCGGATGCATCCAGGAACGTCCTGGACTGTGTCAGTCCGAAGTACTCCGCGCTGGCAAGCATCGATGCCCGCGCCAGTTCGCACAATGACGATGTGCGCAGGTTCAGCACCCCGTCGAGCAAGGCCAGCGCATCGTCGAGGAAGGGCGCGCCAGGGCATGCCTGCCTGAGCAGATCATGGTGCCGATCGCGCCAGTCCGTGCGATCGTCCACCTCGACCTCGTCGATCCGCTGCCCGAGACGCAGCCCGCGCAGGGGTATCGTCATCCAGCGCACACCCTGCGCGCTCTTGAGTTGCACGCGATTGGTGAAGCTGCCCTTGGAGAACTGCACGTCGTCGTAGAAAACGAACGTGTCAGCCAGCCGGATCTGCTCCAGCATGCCGACCCAGGGAAAGTACATCGGCTGCGAGATCACCACGCAACGCCCGCTCGCCGCACCGTCCATGGCACGATCAGTCATGGCCGACACGGCGGATCTCCGGCACGGCGACGACGAACTCGCCCCCCCAATCGTTGACATGGGCCTGTTGCGCCGCCACCTCGCCGGCGATGTTCCAAGGCAGGATCAACACCACGTCCGGCCGGTCCTCGCGCAACCGCTCCGGCGGCAGCACGGGAATGTGGCTGCCCGGCAGGAACTTGCCCTGCTTGGAAGGCGCGGCATCGCAGACGTAGGGCAGCAGGTCGGGCCGGATGCCGGCGTAGTTCAGCAAGGTATTGCCCTTGGCGGCCGCGCCGTAGCCGGCCACGCGCCGCCCGAGGCGCTTCTGTTCGAGCAGGAAGCGGCACAGGCCGTCCTTGACGCCGTCCGCGCGCGCCTGGAAGCCGGCATAGGTCGACAGCCGGCACAGGCCGAAGCGCTCCTCCTCCGCCAGCACCTGCGCCACGGCGGGCGCGTCCGCTCGCGGGTCGGCCTGGTGGCAGCCGAACACCCGCAGGCTGCCGCCGTGCGTCGGCAACTTCTGCACGTCGCACACGCGCAAGCCTGCGGCGGCGAAGATCCGCCGCACGGCGGACAGCGACAGATAGGAAAAATGCTCGTGGTAGACCGTGTCGAACTGGATCTGCTCGATCAGCCGCTGCAGGTGCGGAAACTCCAGCGTGATGGTGCCGCCCGGCTTGAGCGCCGCGCGCAGCCCCTGCGTGAAGTCATTGATGTCCGGCACATGCGCGTAGACATTGTTGCCGGCGATCAGGTCTGCCTGCCGGCCCGACGCGGCGAGCCGCTCACCCAGTTCACGGCCGAAGAACTCGCGCAGCGTCGGCACCCCCACGCGCTCGGCGGCCTGCGCGGTGCCCAGCGTCGGCTCGATCCCCAGGCAGGGAATGCCGGCGCGGACGAAGTTGCGCAGCAGGTAGCCGTCGTTCGAAGCCACTTCGATGACGAAGCTGTCCGGGCCCAGCCCGAGCCGCCCGCTCATCTCGCGCGCGTAGCGCGCCGCGTGCTCCAGCCAGGTCTGGGAGGTCGAGGAAAAGTAGGCGTAGTCGTGCCGGAACAGCTCGTCGGCGCGGGCGTAGTCCTCGGTCTGCACCAGCCAGCAGTGCGCGCACACGCGCAGCTTGAGCGGGAAGTGGGTCTCGGGCGCATGCAGGTCGGGCTCGCTCAGGTAGGCATTGGATGGCGGCGCGAAGCCGAGATCCAGGAAGACGTGCTCGAGCGGCGCGGCGCAGTGTCGGCAGTTCATAGGGCGATTCCAGGAAAATCCGCCGTCAGCAGGGCATGTCCGCGGTCGCGCGCGGAGACATCGGCCACCGGCAGCGGCCAGCCGATGCCGGCGCGCGGATCGTCGTGACGGACCCCGCCTTCGGCGGCCGGCGCATAGGCTGCCGTGTGCAGGTACAACAGTTCGCTGTCCGGCTCCAGCACCTGGAAGCCGTGGGCGCATCCTTCGGGGATGACGAGCATGTGGCCGTTGTCGGCGCTGAGCTCGAAGGCCTGCCAATGCAGGAAGGTGGGCGAGCCTGCGCGCAGGTCGAGAGCCACGTCCCAGACGCGTCCGCGCAGGCAGCGCACCAGCTTCATTTCCGCATGCGGCGGACGTTGGAAGTGCATGCCGCGCACCGCGCCCACGCGGGCGGTGCGCGAATGGTTGGCCTGCACAATGCGGCGCGCGCCGAGCAGCGGCGCCAGCTCATCGCTGCAGAACAGGCGCGCGAAGGCGCCGCGATGGTCGGCGAAGCGCTCGCCGCGCACCAGCGCGAGGCCGCCCAGGCGGGCCGGCTCGATGCTCAGGCGCTTGTCCATACCGCTCCGGCGCCGGCGGCGCAGTCGATGTAGTCGGCCAGCTGGGCATGCGTCAGTCCGGCGCCGCCCTGCAGCGCCTGGCGGTACCACTGGGCGGTGGCGCGCAGTGCATCGTCCAGTCGCCACACCGGCGCCCAGCCCAGCAGCTTGCGCGCCTCGGCGCTGTCCAGGCCGAGCAGCGCGGCCTCGTGCGGACCGGCGGTGTCGGCATCGACCCAGCCGAGCTCGGGCCAGAATGCCCGCATGCGTTCCAGCACCGCGCCGACGCTGCGGTTGTCGTCGGCCGCCGGGCCGAAGTTCCAGGCCCGCGCGCAGGACGCGTCGCCCGCCAGCAAGCGCTGCCCGAGCAGCAGGTAGCCGGACAGGCAGTCCAGCACATGCTGCCAGGGGCGCGTGGCGCGCGGCGAGCGTACCTGCAGCGGCTGCCCGGCCGCCTGCGCGCGCACCAGGTCCGGCAGCAGGCGATCTTCCGACCAGTCCCCGCCGCCGATCACGTTGCCCGCGCGGGCGGTCGCCAGCAGGATGCCGCGCGCCTCGAGGAAAGCCTGCCGGTAGCTCTGTGCCGCCAGTTCGGCGGCCGCCTTGGAGGCCGCGTAGGGGTCGATGCCGCCGAGCGTGTCGCTCTCGCGGTAGCCCCAGGCCCATTCGCGGTTGTGATAGACCTTGTCGGTGGTGACCACCACCACCGCGCGCACCTGCGGGTGCCGCCGGCACAGTTCGAGCAGGTTGGCGGTCCCCATCAGGTTGACGGACCAGGTGTCGAGCGGCTCGCGGTAGGACTGCCGCACCAGCGGCTGGGCGGCCAGGTGGAAGACGATCTCGGGACGGCTCGCGGCAAAGGCAGCGTCCAGGCCGGCGAGGTCGCGCAGATCGCCCTCGCGGTGCGCCACGGGAAGATCGAGCTGCCGCCAGTGGTTGCGCTCGCCCGTGGGCGCCAGCGCATAGCCGGTCACGCTGGCGCCGAGGCGGGTCAGCCACAGCGCCAGCCAGCTGCCCTTGAAGCCGGTATGCCCGGTCAGCAGGACACGCCGTCCCGCGAAGATATCGCCGAACTGCTTCACTGCCAGACCTTCCACGCCGGCCGGCCGCCCACCCACTGCTCCTCGAGCTGGTTCTTGTCGCGCAAGGTATCCATCGCCTGCCAGAAGCCGCCGTGGTGGTAGGCCGCCAGGTGGCCGCTCGCAGCTAGCCGCATCAGCGGCTCGCCTTCCCAGCTGCTCTGGTCGCCGTCGATCAGTTCGATCACGGACGGATCGAGCACGAAGTAGCCGCCATTGATCCAGGCGCCGTCGCCGGCCGGCTTCTCCTGGAAGCTGCGCACCGCGCCGCCGTCGATATTGAGGGCGCCGTAGCGCCCGGGCGGCTGGATCGCCGTCACCGTGGCGGGCTTGCCGTGGCTGTGATGGAAGGCGACCAGCTTGCCGATGTCGATATCGGCCACGCCGTCGCCGTAGGTGAAGCAGAACGGTTCGCGGCCGAGGTATTCGCGCACGCGGCGCAGGCGGCCGCCGGTCAGGGTGGCCTCGCCGGTATCGACCAGCGTGACGCGCCAGGGCTCGGCGTGCCGCTGGTGTACCTGCAGCTCGTTGGCCCGCATGTCGAAGGTCACGTCCGACATGTGCAGGAAGTAATTGGCGAAGTACTCCTTGATGACGTAGCCCTTGTAACCGAGGCAGATCACGAAGTCATTGATCCCGTAGTGGGAGTAGATCTTCATGATGTGCCACAGGATTGGCTTGCCGCCGATCTCGATCATCGGCTTGGGCCGCAGGTGCGACTCTTCGGAGATGCGCGTGCCGAGGCCGCCGGCCAGGATCACCGCTTTCATGCCGCCTCCCGCTGCGGCTCGGCCGCGACGCCGGCGATCTCCCGCCGCGACGGCACGCCCTGCCGGTCCAGGTAGGCCAGGTCGATGCCGAAGCTGTCGCGCAGGAAGGCATCCAGCACCTGCTTGTCGCGCCCGCACTCGTCGAGCCGCGCGCTCAGCAGGCGATACAGCGGCAGCGAGTACTTACGCTGCGCCGCGCTCTCGATCAGCAGGTCGAGCGCGCGCTCGCGCTCGCCGCGGGCATATGCCATCTCGCCGAGCGCATAGGCCACCAGCCAGTGCTTGTTCCATTTCGCCGAGATGTTCTCCAGCAGGTTGCTCAGCGCCTCGTGCTCGGCGCGGTCCAGGTGGCCCATCACCAGCTGGACCAGCTGCTCCAGCGGATACCAGGCGCCGCCGAGGAAGAGACCCTCGCCCGCGCGCGCCGGCACCTGCGGCACGTCGCGGTATTCGGCGACCAGCGCCGTGGCCTGCTGCTCGAACCAGCGGCAGAACGGTGCCGCATCGCCCAGCGCGCTCTGCTCGAAGCGCGAGCGCAGGGTCAGCCGCAGTGCATTGAGGCCCGGCACGTCGCCGGCCAGCTCGACCGCCGTGGCCACATAAGCGTCCTCGCTCTCGCAGGCGAGGCCGCCGAGGCCGACGGCGTGCACGCAGGCCGCGGAGATGCGCTCGTGGAAGGCGCGGCCGGCCAGCGTCACCACCGGAACGCCCATCCAGAGCGCATCGCAGGTGTTGGCGCCGCCGGTCATCGGCGCCGTGTCCAGCACGATGTCGATGCTGTTGTAGAGCACGTACTGGTTGATGCGGGCTCGCGGCACGCAGATCACGCGCTGCGGATCGATGCCGGCCTGCTCCATGCGGCCGAGCAGCAGCCGCCGGACCTCGTCCTTGTCGAGGCCGTTGCACTCCACCATCAGGCGGCTGCCCGGGCATTGCGCCAGCACCGCGCTCCACAGCCGCAGCGTGCGCTCACTGATCTTGGCCAGGTTGATGCAGCAGCCGAAGGTCACGGCACCGGCCTCCAGCGCGGGAGTCTGGCGCACCGCATAGTGGGGCTCGTATACATTCAGCGGCACGTTCACCAGCGGGGCGTACGTGGCGGCGATCACCGGGGCACGCAGCAGCTTCTCCGTATAGTTGGCCTCGTTGCCGGCCGGGTCGCTGACCCCATCGCTGATGCGGTAGTGGATGGCCGGCAGCCCGCTGGTGCCCGGGTAACCGATCCAGGCCATCTGGATGGGTGCCAGGCCGTAGTTCATGTAGACCACCGGCGTGACGCCCGTGTAGCCGCCCAGATCGATCAAGATATCCAGTCCGGTGGCATCGATCGCATCGACGATCTGCGCCTCGGACTGGCCGGCCAGGTCGACGAAGCGGTCGGCAAAGAGCTCGAACTTCCCGGAGACGTTGTCCCGGTGCGCGTTCAGCGCGAACAGCGTCACCTCGAAGCGGTCACGGTCCAGGTTGGCCAGGAAAGGCAGGATGAAGTGCGCGCAGGCGTGGGCGTACAGGTCGTTGGAGAGCAGGCCCAGCCGGATGCGGCCCGACACCGGCAGGGAGCCGCGGCGCTTGCGGGCGGGGCGCTTGCGCGCCAGCAGCGTGGCATAGGCCTGCGCTTCGCGGCGCAGGTCCAGCGCCGTCACGCTGGTATCGAACAGCATCGTGAACAGCAGGCTGCTGCGGTGCAGCTCCGTCTGAGGCGCGATCTCGCTGATGCGCATCAGCACCCGCACGGATTCGGCGACGTCGCCGAGTTCCTTGAGGGCGTTCGCATAGTTGAGCAGCCCTTCGATATTCTCGGGCTCGAGCTCCAGCGCCCGTTGCGCCGCGTTGCGCGCCGCCAGGAAGTCGGTGTGGGCGTACAGGATGGCGGAGTAGGACACCCAGGCCGGCACCAGCTCCGGTGCACGCGCGAGACAGGCCTCCATCACGATGCGCGCCTCGAGCTGCCGGCCGTCCTGGCTGAGGAAGTAGCCCTGCATCAGCAGCAGGTTCGGCGCCTCCGGAAAGCGCTGAAGACCGCGCCCGACCATCTCGATGGCTTGCGCACGGCGCTCCAGGCCGAGCAGCGCCACGGCGGCCCAGCGGTAGGCCTCGGCGCTGGCCGATGCCTCATCGGCCAGCGCCTTTTCCGCGTGGCGCAGGGCCGGCTCGAAACGGCCGGCCTGGCAGCCGGCGCAGGCGCGCTCGACCAGATCGATGTTCTTGCGGCGGCCCCGGTGGGCGGCCTTGGCGACGGCGGGAGGAGTCATGGGTGCGAGCGGGCCGGTGGCCGGAGGAGACAAGGGCCGCCGGCGCCGACAAGTAGGAATGCTGCGAACAGGGATACGATGAATGGAAGATGGCGGCAAGGACCGGCGGCGCGCCTCGGGCGCCCCGGTGCCGCGGTCGTGGCCGTGCTCAGACCGTCATGTTCATGATGTCCTGATACGCCGTGACCAGCCGGTTGCGTACCTGCACGCCGGTCTGGAAGGAGATGTTGGCCTTCTGCATCTCGATCATCACGTCGTTGAGCGAGACACCGGGCTTGCCCATGTCGAAGGCCTCGGCCAGGCCGTAGGCATGCTCCTGCACCGCGTTGATGCGCTTGAGCGAGCGCTGCAGCTCGCCGGCGAAGCCGCCCGACTGCAGCGCGGTGGTGTCGGCGGGCGACCCGCCACCGGCCGCCTGGGCCAGCCCGCGCAGCTGCTGCAGCATGCCTTCGATAGGGGAAATGGTGCTCATGGCGCTCTACCGCTCCAGAATTGCGTCTCAAACATCACATTAAGGCCTGGACACGCACGATCCAGGCCTTCGACGATGCCGAAGCGTACCCGCCCCCCCGCCGCACGCATGCGCTGAATTCGGGTGGAAAACCCATGCTATTCGCCCGATTGTCCGCCCCCTTCGTCGCCGATCATCGCTAGCGTGCCGTCCATGGCGCGGACTATCCGCCACGCCGTGCCGCCGGTACGCCAAATGACCAACTACCGCGGGGAGTACGCGTGTTTTTTCTGCAGCGTGATCTGAGCCACATCGATGCCGCCACCCTGGCCGGCGCCAGCGGCGGCAAGCCCGGCAGCCGGACCGGCGCCGGCCTGGAGACCGGCGCATGACCGCGGCCGCCACGCTGCCCAGCCGCGCTGAGCTGGTCGAGCGCCTCAAGGCCAACCCGCGCCTGCCGCTGATGCTGGGTGGCGCGGCGCTCGCCGCGGCGATCGCCGTGGGGGTGCTGTGGTCGCGCAGCCCCGACTACCGGGTGCTGTACAGCAACCTGTCGGAGCGCGACGGTGGCGCGGTGATCGCCTCGCTGCAGCAGATGAACGTGCCGTACAAGTTCGCCGAGGGTGGCGGCGCCATCATGGTGCCCGCCGACAAGGTGCCGGAGACCAGGCTGCGCCTGGCCTCGCAAGGCCTGCCCAAGAGCGGCAACACCGGCATGGAACTGATGGATGCGCAGAAGTTCGGCATCAGCCAGTTCGCCGAACAGGTCAACTACCAGCGCGCCCTGGAAGGCGAGCTGGCACGCTCGATCGAGTCGATCTCCGCCGTGCAGTCGGCGCGCGTGCACCTGGCCATCCCCAAGCCCACGCTGTTCGTGCGCGAGCGCCAGAAGCCGACCGCCTCGGTGGTACTGCAGCTCTATCCCGGCCGCGCCATCGACGAGGGCCAGGTCGCGGCGATCGGCCACCTGGTTTCCTCCAGCGTGCCGGAACTGACCCCCAAGGCCATCTCCATCGTCGACCAGCACGGCAACCTGCTGTCGGGTAGCGGCGACAACCAGCGCCTGCTGGACGCGACCCAGCTCAAGTACGTGCAGACGCTGGAACAGGGCTATGCCCAGCGCATCGAAGCCATCCTCTCGCCCATCGTGGGCCAGGGCAATGTGCATGCGCAGGTCACGGCCGACGTCGACTTCTCCATCGTCGAGCACACCGACGAGTCGTACAAGCCCAACCAGGACCCGGCCAACGCGGCCGTGCGCAGCCAGCAGACCAGCGAGTCGTCCTCGCAAGGCTCGACGCCGGTCGGCGGCGTGCCCGGCGCGCTGTCGAACCAGCCGCCCCCGGCGGCCACCGCCCCCATCGCCACCGCGCAGGCGCAGCGTCCGGGCCAGCCCGGCCAGCCTGGCCAGGCCGCCCAGCAGCCGGCCCAGGCCGCCACGGCCAGCACGCAGTCGAGCGGCCCGAGCAACAGCCGCCGCGACACCACCACCAATTACGAACTCGACCGCAGCGTGCGCCACGTGCAGCAGTCGCCGGGCGGCGTGCGCCGCCTGTCGGTGGCGGTGATCGTCAATTACCGCCAGAAGACCGGCGCCAACGGCAAGACCGTGGCGGAGGCGCTGCCGGCGACCCAGCTCAAGCAGATCGAGAACCTGACCAAGGAAGCCATGGGCTACTCCGGCGACCGCGGCGACTCGCTCAACGTGGTCAACAGCCCCTTCACCCAGCCGCGCGACGAGACGCCGGAACTGCCGCTGTGGAAACAGCCCGACATGATCGAACTCGCCAAGACACTGGCCGGCTACCTGATGCTGGCACTGCTGGCGATGTTCCTCTGGTTCAAGGTGGCGCGCCCGGTGCTGCGCAAGTACACCGCGCCGCCGCTGCCGGCACCGGCCGAGCCCGAAAGCGGCGAAGCGGTCCTGCTGCCTGCCGAGGAACAGGCCAATCCCGAGACCCTGCGCCTCACGGCCAAGTACGAGAGCGATCTCGCCCTGGTGCGCGACGCCGCGCAGCGCGATCCCCGCCTGGTGGCCAGCGTGATCAAGAACTGGATTGCCAATGACGACAAATAACGGCTTGCAGAAGAGCGCCATCCTGATGATGGCGATCGGCGAGGACGCGGCCGCCGAAGTGTTCAAGCACCTGTCGCCGCGCGAGGTGCAGACCCTGGGCTCGGCCATGGCCGACCTCAGCGCGGTCACGCGCGAGCAGATGGCCGAGGTGCTGGGTGATTTCCGCGACGAGACCGAACAGTACCTGGCGCTGAACGTCGATTCCGGCGCCTTCATCCGCAGCGTGCTGAACAAGGCGCTGGGCGAGGAGCGTGCCGGCTCGATCATCGAGGACATCCTCGAGTCGCGCGATCCGGGCGGCGGCATCGATTCGCTGAACTGGATGGATTCGACTTCGGTGGCCGAGCTGATCCGCGACGAACACCCGCAGATCATCGCCACCATCCTGATCCACCTGGACCGCCAGAAGTCGTCCGAGGTGCTGGGCATGTTCACCGACCGCCTGCGCAACGACGTGATCCTGCGTATCGCCACCTTCGGCGGCGTGCAGCCGGGCGCGCTGCAGGAACTGACCGACGTGCTGACCAAGCTGCTGGCGGGCCAGAGCCTGAAGCGCAGCCGCATGGGCGGCGTGCGCACCGCGGCCGAGATCATCAACCTGATGAGCACGGCGCACGAGGAAGCGGTGATCGACGGCGTGCGCCAGCACGACAGCGACCTCGCACAGAAGATCATCGACGAGATGTTCCTGTTCGAGAACCTGCTGCAGGTCGACGACCGCGGCATCCAGCGCGTGCTCAAGGAAATCGCCACCGAATCGCTCATCGTCGCGCTCAAGGGCGCGCCGCAGGAGCTGCGCGACAAGTTCATCCGCAATATGTCGACCCGCGCCGGCGAAATGCTGCGCGAGGACCTCGATGCGCTGGGCCCGGTGCGCGTGTCGCAGGTCGAGACCGAGCAGAAGGCGATCCTGCAGGTGGTGAGACGCCTGGCGGAAGCAGGCGAAGTCCAGATCGGCGGTGGCGACGATGCCTACGTTTAAGCGCCCCGATCCGCACGCCTACCGGCTGTCCGCCGGGCCGGAGCCGCGCCGCGAGGCGCCGGCCGACGGCTTCGCGCCGGCCTTCCGGCCGGCGCCGCAGCCCGACTTCTCCGCCCTCGATCCGCAGCCGGCCCCGGCCGCGGCGGGGCGCGGCGACTGGCGGCGCTGGAAGATGCGCTCGCTCGATCCGCGCGACGACCTGCCGCCGCCTCCGCCGCCGCTGCCGTTCGAACCCGCGCCGCCGCCGATCGATTTCGAGGCGATCGATGCCATGCGCGAAGGCGCGCGCAAGGAAGGCTATGCCCAGGGCTACGCCCAGGGCCAGACCCAGGGCTATGGCGACGGCCACCGCGAAGGCTATGCGCGCGGGCTCGAACTGGCGCGCGGCGAGGCCGCCCGCCTGCAGGAACTGGCCGGCACCTTCCGCGGCGCCCTGACGCACCTGGACGAGGAAGTCGCGCAGACCCTGCTGTCGCTGGCGCTGGACGTGGCGCGCCAGCTGGTGCGCGGCACGGTCGTGGCCGATCCGGCCATGGTCCTGCCGGCAGTGCGCGAACTGCTGGCCACCGAACCGGCGCTGTCGGGCTCGCCCTGCCTGCTGCTGCACCCCGACGACGTGGCCCTGGTGGAAACGCACCTGAGCGGCGAGCTGGAAGCCGCCGGCTGGACGGTGCGCGCCGACGGCGGCATCGAGCGCGGCGGCTGCGTGGCCAGTGCGGCCAGCGGCGAACTCGACGCCACGCTGGCCACGCGCTGGAGCCGCGTGGTCAAGGCGCTGGGCCGCGCCGACAGCTGGGAGCCCCCGCATGGCTGACAGCGCCGAGCGCCTCGAGGCGCCGATCCTGCACAGCCAGCACTGGCGCGATACGCTCAACGGCGCGCGCGCCCGCCTGGCCGAGATCAACAGCATCCGCAACTGCGGCCGGCTGACGCGCGCCGCCGGCCTGGTGCTCGAAGCGGTCGGGCTGCGCCTGCCGGTGGGCAGCGACTGCCTGATCGAACTGCCGGCCGGCCAGCGCGACGGCCAGGGCCGCCGCACCGCCGAGGCCGAAGTGGTGGGCTTCGGTGCCGACCGCCTGTTCCTGATGCCGCAATCGGACGTGACCGGCCTGCTGCCCGGCGCACGGGTCTACCCGCTCGAACCCTCGCCGCTGCCGCCGGGCGACCATGCCCCGCGCGAGCCCGGCTCCAAGCGCCTGCCGGTCGGCGAAGGCCTGCTCGGGCGCGTGCTCGACGCGGCCGGACGCCCGCTCGATGGCCTGGGCCCGATCAGCGCCGCCCAGGAAGTGCCGCTGGCAGGCACGCAGATCAACCCGCTCGACCGCGCGCCGATCGAGACGGTGCTGGATACCGGCGTGCGCGCCATCAACGGCATGCTGACGGTGGGACGCGGCCAGCGCATGGGCCTGTTCGCCGGCTCCGGCGTGGGCAAGAGCGTGCTGCTGGGCATGATGGCCCGCTACACCAGCGCCGAGGTCATCGTGGTCGGCCTGATCGGCGAACGCGGCCGCGAGGTGAAGGACTTCATCGAGAACATCCTCGGCGCCGAAGGCCGCGCCCGCTCGGTGGTGGTGGCGGCGCCGGCCGACACCTCGCCGCTGCTGCGCATGCAGGGCGCCGCCTACGCGACCCGGCTGGCCGAGTACTTCCGCGACCAGGGCCGGCACGTGCTGCTGATCATGGATTCGCTGACGCGCTATGCGATGGCCCAGCGCGAGATCGCACTGGCCATCGGCGAGCCGCCGGCCACCAAGGGCTACCCGCCCTCGGTCTTCGCCAAGCTGCCCACGCTGGTGGAGCGCACCGGCAACGGCCCGGAGGGCGGCGGCTCGATCACCGCCTTCTATACCGTGCTGGCCGAAGGCGATGACCAGCAGGACCCGATCGCCGACTCCGCGCGCGCCATTCTCGACGGCCACATCGTGCTGTCGCGCAGCCTGGCGGAAGCCGGCCACTATCCGGCCATCGACGTCGAAGCCTCGATCAGCCGCGCCATGACCGCGCTGATCACCCCGGCCCAGTTCTCCAAGGTGCGGCGCTTCAAGCAGCTGATGTCGCGTTACCAGCGCAACCGCGACCTGATCAGCGTCGGCGCCTACGCACCCGGCCACGACCACGAACTGGACCTGGCCATCCAGATGCATCCGCGCATGGAAGCCTTCCTACAGCAGGACATCCACGAACGCGCCGACTATGACGGCTCGATCGACCAGCTGTCCGCTCTCTTCGAATAGGAGTGAACATGGCCAAGCCCACCCCGCTCAACCTGCTGGCCGACCTGGCCCAGAACGACACCGAGGCCGCGACGCGCGAACTCGGCCGCCTGCAGGGGCTGCGCACCCAGGCCGAACAGCAGCTCGCCGCGCTGAACAAGTACCGCGAGGAATACCGGGCGCGCATGCAGGCGATGGCGCAGGACGGCATGACGGCCACGCGCTGGCAGGACTACGCGCAGTTCCTTACCTCTCTCGACGGCGCGATCCGCCAGCAGGGCCAGGCCCTGGCCCAGGCCGAAGCGGCACTGCTGACCGGGCGCGCCAACTGGCAGTCGCAGAAGCGGCGCCAGAACTCCTTCGACACGCTGGTGGCCCGCGCCGAGGCGCGCGAGCAGGCCGCCGGCGCGCGCCGCGAGCAACGCGCCAACGACGAGTACGCCGCCCGCCTGGCGCGCGCCGCAAGCCACCGCCAGGACTAAGAACGAAAGCCAATCAGGCGCCGCCGCACCTGCGCCCGACGACGACGAAGACATGATCGACATCAGCCAGATTACCGCCGGCATCGCCAAGCTGGCCAACGCCGCCAACACCGGCAACACCGGCAACGCCAGCAATGCCGCCGGCACGACCGGCACCGCCAACGGATCGGCCGGCGCCAGCGGCAACAGCAACGGCGCGGGCTTCGGCGACGCGCTCGCCAAGGCGCGCGACAACGGTGGCAACAGCAACAGCAGCAACAGCAGCAGCAACGGCGGAAACAACGCCAGCAACAACGCCAGCACCGGCAGCAGCAGCCAGTCCGGCAACGCGGCCGCGTCGACGGCGGACAGCAACGCGGGCAAGGCCCAGCAGGCGGCCCCGTCCAGCTCGCAGGCCGCCGCCGCGCAGGCGCCTGGCAATGCATCCGGCACGACCGCGGCCAAGCCAGGCGCCGCTGGCAAGGACCAGGACGACGACAGCGCGGTCGACGCCGCGCAGGCCGCCATGCCCGACAGCGCCGCCCTGGCGGCCCTGGCCGCGGCGCAGATGACGCCGTTCCATGCGGCCACGGCTGCGCTTCCCGATGGCAAGCTCCAGGCGGGCAGCGGCGGCGATGCGGCGGCACTGCCGGGCGCCGGCGGCAACGGCAGCGCCGCGGCAGGCAATGCGGCCGCCACCACGCTGGCGGCGATCGCCTCGCAGCGGGCGGCGCTGCAGGGCAATGCCACCGCGACGGCCGGCAATGCGGACGACGCCGACGCGGCCCAGGCCCCGTCGGTCAGCGCTGCGCAGGACGCCAAACCCGCCGCAGCCACCGCCACCGGCACCGGCACCGGCAAGCAGGACCCGCTGCAGGCCTTGCTGGCAGGCCAGGCCGGCAAGAACGGCACGGGCACGACGACGGGCACCCAGGGCACGGCGCTGGCCGCCACGGCCGCACCGGGCGATGGCGCCAAGGGTGCGGCCCAGGCCGCCACCGCGCCGAGCGCCGCCGTGACCGGCGCCGGCGGCGCCACCACGGCCGCTGGCGCCAAGGCCGCCGCCACCGACACGGCGAAGAGCATGGACGCCGCCACCTTCGCCGCGATGGCCGGTGTCCAGGCCGGCGGTACGCAGGCCGCCCAGCCTGCCGCGACGGCGGCGCAGGCTGCCCCGCTGGCGGTATCGCCGCCGCTCGGCGACGCGCAGTGGCCGCAGGCGCTGGGCCAGCAGATGGTGCGCCTGACCACGCAAGGCAGCCACACCGCCGAGCTCGACCTCAATCCGCCCAACCTCGGGCCGCTGAAGGTCGTGCTGAACGTGGTCAACGACCAGGCCCAGGCCCAGTTCGTCTCGCCGCACCAGGCCGTACGCGCGGCGGTGGAAGCGGCGCTGCCGCAACTGCGCACCTCGCTGGCCGAAAGCGGCATCCAGCTGGGCCAGACCTCGGTCGGCGCCGACAGCTTCGCCGGCCAGCAGCCCGGCAACGGCCAGTCCCAGCAACGCCAGGCCTCGAGCGGCGGCTTCGCCCGGCTGGCCGGCGTGGGCGACAGCAACGCGCCCGTGCAGACCGTGACCGTGCCGGTCCGCCAGCTCGCGCGCGGCGAGATCGACACCTTCGCCTGAGCACCGGCGGGTGACCGCGGGTGCCGGAAACGGTACCCGCCGCCCTCACCCTTCCCGCCCCTTCCCGCCTGCCCGGCCGCGCCGGGCGCCGGTATCATGGCAGTGACGAACGGCGGCGCCGCACCCGGCGCGCCGTGCCGCGTGCAGCCATGACCTTCGACCTCTTCGACGACCTCCCCCCCGAAACCTCGCATACCGAGCCCCTCGCGGCCGGCGCGGTGATCCTGCGCGCCTTCGCCCATGCCGCCGCGCCGGCGCTGCTGGAGGCGGTGGCCCGCATCACGGCGAGCGCGCCCTGGCGCCACCTCGTCACGCCGGGGGGGCAGCGCATGTCGGTGGCCATGACCAACTGCGGCAGCTTCGGCTGGGTATCGGACGCGCGGGGCTACCGCTACGAGCCGGCCGACCCGCTCAGCGGGCAGCCCTGGCCGGCCATGCCGGAGCCGTTCCGCACCCTCGCGGCCGAGGCCGCGCAGGCGGCCGGTTTCGCCGGCTTCGCGCCGGATGCCTGCCTGGTCAACCGCTACCTGCCCGGCACCCGCCTGTCGCTGCACCAGGACCGCGACGAGCGCGACCTGCGCGCGCCGATCGTGTCGGTCTCGCTGGGCCTGCCCGCCACCTTCCTGTTCGGCGGCCTGCAACGCACCGACCGCACCGCGCGCGTGCGCCTGGCCCATGGCGACGTGGTGGTGTGGGGCGGTCCGTCGCGGCTCGCCTACCACGGCGTGGCGCCGCTGGCGGACGGCGACCATCCCCTGTGCGGGCACGAACGCATCAACCTGACCTTCCGCCGGGCGCGCTGAGGCGCCCGGCGCCCACCGCTGCGCCGGGGCCTGGCACGCTCCCTGCTAGTGAGAGCACAACGCTCTCACACGGCCTCGTCCGCACGCACCGATGCTGCACCCGCCCAGACTCTATCTCTACCTCGACGCGGTGGCCCGCCACGGTTCCATCCGCAAGGCCGCGGCCCAGCTGCACGTGGCCTCCACCGCCCTCAACCGCAAGATCCTCGAAGTCGAGGAACAGATCGGCACCGCCCTGTTCGAGCGCCTGCCGCGCGGCGTGCGGCTGACCGCCGCCGGCGAGGTGCTGGTCGCCACCATCCGCCGCAGCCTGGCCGATCTCGATGCCGCCGCCGCGCAGATGTCGCAGCTGCGCGGACTGGTGCGCGGCAGCGTGCGCCTGGGCGCCGCCGAATCGGTCGCCAACGACTTCCTGCCGGAGGCGATCGGCCGCTACCAGGCCCGCTATCCGGGCGTGCAGTTCCGCGTCACGGTGGCCGGCACCGGCGACCTGCTGGCGGCCTTGCGCGAGGACGAGACCGACCTGCTGCTGACCCACGATCCGCCCGCCTCGCCGCTGCTGCAGGAACTGGCGGTATCGTCTCAACCCTTCTGCGCGATGCTGCGGCCCGACCATCCGCTGGCCGGCCGCAGCACCTTGCGCCTGGCCGACTGCCAGCCGTATCCGGTCGCGCTGGGCCCGGAGTGCTTCGGCAGCCGGCGCCTGATCGACGCCATCTGCGCGCGCAACCGCCTGAGCCTGCGCGTGATGCTGCAGGCCAGCAGCGTGGAGATGCTGAAGAGTTTCGCACGCGAGACCGGTGCGATCTGCTTCCAGTTCCAGGCGGGCACGCTGCGCGAGGCGCGCGCGGGCACGCTGCACGCGCTGCCGCTGAGCGACCCCGAGCTGTGCGCCGGCCGCCTGGTGCTGGCCACGCGCAAGGGCCGTGCGCTGCCGCCCGCGGTGGCTGCCTTCGCCGAGCACCTCAAGGCCTCGCTGGCGGATCTGCACCAGCCCCTGAGACAGGCGGCCTGAGACCGTGGCGCGGCATGCCGCGCCACGGTGCGCGCCGCGCACACATTTTGCGCGCGCCATGAGCCAAAAATAGTGCTGGTTGCGCGCAGGCGAATTCCGCAAACTGGACCCGACACGAACCGGCACCGCCGCCTGGCGACCGGCGCCGACAGCAGCCACCTGCGCGCAATGCAGGGGAAACCATAAGACCGACGCAGGACGAGCCGCCATGCCCGCCACCCACGCTACCGCCACCCTCAGCACCATCCTCGGCGCCACCCTCGTCGCCATCCGCCCGCGGCGCGCCGGCAGCCCGCCACACGGTATGCGCCGCGCCGGCTAGTACCGCGCCGCCCCCCTCCTGACGCCCCCTCGCGCCGTCACCACGGCAAGAGCCAGCCGGCACCGGTCCGCCTCCGCGCGACCGGCCGGCGCGGGGGAGCTTTTGCCTGAACCATCGCAACCACGACCAGGGAGTCCTCCATGTTCCAGTTCCAGTTCCAGCCCCACCCCCGCACCCGTCCGCACGCCAGGCTGCGCGCCACCACCGGCAAGGCCCTGCTGGCCGCCGCCGCCGCGCTGCTGGCCAGCGCGGGCGCCATGGCACAGTCCAGCGTCACGCTCTACGGCCAGGTCGACACCTATGTCGGCAGCTCGCGCGCAGCCGGCGGCCAGCGTGCCTGGCAGGTCGGCGCGGGCGGCATGCAGACGTCCTACTGGGGCATCAAGGGCACCGAGGACCTCGGCAACGGGCTGAAGACCATCTTCGACCTGAACGGCTTCTACCGCGCCGACCAGGGCGCGATGGGCCGCTTCACCGGCGACACCATGTTCAGCCGCAGCGCCTTCGTCGGCCTGCAGAGCGACAAGGCGGGCACCATCCGGCTGGGCCGCAACACCACGCCGTATTTCATCTCCACCATCCTGTTCAACCCGCTGGTGGATTCCTATGTGTTCGCGCCGTCGATCTTCCACACCTACTTCACCGCGCGCAGCGGCGCCGTCTACGACCCCGGCATCATCGGCGACTCGGGCTGGAGCAACTCGCTGGTCTACTCCACGCCCCACTTCGGCGGGCTCACCGCCAACTTCATCTACGCCTTCGGCGAGCAGGCGGGCGACAACGGCAAGAACAAGTGGGGCGGCAACGTGCTCTACTTCAACGGCCCCTTCGCCGCCACCGTGGCCTTCCAGCAGGTCAAGTTCAACAGCGTGCCGGGCGACGTGACCTCGCCGGCGGCGCTGGCGGGCTTCGACAAGCAGAACGCCGTGCAGGTCGGCCTGTCCTACGACTTCAAGGTGGTCAAGCTGTTCGCGCAGGGCCAGTACATCAAGTCCAACGTCAACAACACAATCGGCGACATCAAGCACACCAACGGCCAGCTCGGCGCCTCGGTACCGATCGGGGCGGGCAGCGTGCTGGTGTCGTATGCCTATGACAAGACCAAGAACAATGTGGGCGATTTCAACCGCAATACCGTGGGCATCGCCTACGACTACAACCTGTCGAAGCGCACCGACCTCTATGCGGCCTACTTCTACGACAAGCTGAGCGGGCAGTCGCACGGCGACAGCCTGGGCGTGGGCATCCGCCACAAGTTCTGAGGGACGCGCGGATGCGCGGCGGATTGCGCCCCGGATTGCGCGCTTCGACACTGCCTGGCTGAATGGCGGCTTGGCCGGTCCTTCGGACCGGCCATTTTTTTCGCACGGCACCGGCGCCACCGGAATGCCTTGCACGCTACCCGCAGGTATTCGCAGGTATCCGCTTTGTACCGGAGCGGTGAGCGCGCACGCACATGCCGCGCATTCTTACAGAGAGGTAGCGCTTCATCACAATCCGCTAAATGCCGCGGGAAGACGCATCAATTCCGCCGCTGGCGCCCTTTGCCCCGCTGCTAAGGTGCGACGGCTTCCGGCTCATTGCGCACGGGAGCCCACCCAATCGAACGCTTTCAAGGAAAAGCACATGTCTTCTATCAGCAGCCTGTCCTCGAGCAGCGGCTACCTGCCGACCGCTTCGAGCCAATCCACCAATGCGCAGCGCCGCAGCGACTTCCAGCAGATCGTGCAGGACCTGCAGAACAACGACCTGAGCGGCGCCCAGCAGGCGCTGGCCAGGCTCAAGCAGGCCCATCATGGCGGCGGCCACCACCACGGCGGCGCCGCGATGCAGGCGGCGGCCGACACGACGTCGGACAACAACGATCCGCTGATCGTAGCCGCGGCCTCGGCCAGCGCCCCGGCCGGCTCGATCATCGACACCTCGGCCTGACCACCCCGGCTGCCGCGCCGTCCCGGTCCGCCATGATGGCGGCGCGGACGGCCACGGCGGCTCAGCTGCCAGGCGCGCGCGGCTGGCGCTCCGGATGGCGCAGCGCGGAATGGCCGCGCCCGTAGGAGAAATACACCACCAGGCCGATCGCCAGCCAGATCACCAGCCGGGCCCAGGTCACCAGCGGCAGGCCCACCATCAGCAGCAGGCAGAACAGGATGCCGAGCACCGGCACCACCGGCACGCCCGGCGCCCGGAACGGCCGGTCCACCCCGGCATCGCTGCGCCGCAGGTAGATCACCGCGCCGCACACCAGGATGAAGGCGAACAGCGTGCCGATGCTGACCATCTCGCCCAGCACCCCGATCGGCGTGAAGGCCGCCACCAGCGCCACCACCGTGCCGATCAGCGTCTGGCTCAGGTAGGGCGTGCGCAGCACCGGATGCACGCTCGCGAACATGGTCGGCAGCAGCCCGTCGCGCGACATGGTGAAGAAGATGCGGCTCTGCCCGTACAGCAGCACCAGGATCACCGTGGTCAGCCCGGTCAGCGCGCCGATCTTGATGACCACGGCGAACCAGCCCAGCCCGATCGCGTCCACGCCCTTGGCGATCGGATCCGGCACGTTCAGTTCGGCATAGGGCACGATGCCGGTCAGCACGCCCGCCACGGCGATATAGAGCAGCGTGCAGACGACGAGCGAGCCGAGGATACCGATCGGCATGTCGCGCTGCGGCCGCCGCGCCTCCTGCGCCGCCGTCGACACCGCGTCGAAGCCGATGAAGGCGAAGAACACCACGGCCGAACCGCGCAGCACGCCGCTCGGGCCGAAGCTGCCGAACTCGCCGGTGTTCTTCGGCAGGAACGGATGCCAATTGGCCTCGTGTACGTAGAAGGCGCCGATCACGATGAAGGCCAGCACCACGCTCAGCTTGACGGCGACCATGATGTTGTTCAGGCGCGCCGACTCCTTGGTGCCCAGCACCAGCAGGATGGTCAGCGCGGCGACGATGACGATGGCCGGCAGGTTGATCACGCCGGACACCGCGCTGCCATCGGCCAGCTTGACCATCACGCCCGGCGCAGCCGCCAGCTGGGGCGGCACCAGGACGCCGAGATCCTTCAGCAGGCTGACCACATAGCCCGACCAGCCCACCGCGACGGTGGCGGCACCCATCGCGTATTCGAGGATCAGGTCCCAGCCGATGATCCAGGCGACCAGCTCGCCCAGCGTGGCGTAGGTGTAGGTATAGGTGCTGCCGCATACCGGCAGCATGGCGGCCAGCTCCGCGTAGCACAGCCCGACGAAGGCGCAGGCGATGCCGCCGAGCACGAAGGAGAGGATGATGCCGGGACCGGCGTACTGCGCCGCCGCCGTGCCGGTCAGCACGAAGATGCCGGCGCCGATGATGGCGCCGATGCCCATGGCCGTGATGCTCAGCGCACCTAGGGTCTTCGCCAGTTGCCGGTGCCCGGCTTCGGCACCGCCCACGATGTCGGCAACGGACTTGCGCGCCATCAAACCCGGAGTGGCCATGGTGTTTGCCCCCATCAGATCCGCGTGGACACGGCGCGGCCGTTCCCGGGCGCCAAGCCGGCGGCGGAAGCTGCCGGCAGCCGGGTCAGGCCGACGTGATCTGTCCAGTCTAGTGCGAATCTGCCGGGGTACGACAGGATTGCCGGCCTGCGCGGCGCGGCGTGAAGACCGCGCCGCGCAGGCATGAAGAAGGGGGGAGCGCCCCCCCTTCAGGCAGGCGGGCGACCGGCTTATGCGCGGCGCTGGCGGAGGTTGGCAACGCCGAGCATGCCGATGCTCAGGGCGACCAGGATGAGACCCCACTCGCCCACGGTAGGTGTGGCGGCCGGCGCCGGGGTCGTGGTGGTGGAGGGCCCCTGGTAGGTGAACTGGTCTGCCGAGCTCGTGACCGACATCGTGCCCGATGTGCCGACGGTGACGTCGACGTTGCCCGCGCTGCCCGCCGGCGCCACCGCGGTGATCTGGGTGGCCGAATCGATCTTGAACGAGGTGGCCGCCACCGTGCCGAACATGACCTTGGTCACATAGTTCAGGTTGGTCCCGGTGATCACCACCGACGTGCCGCCGCCGACGGCACCCGAACTTGGCGCGATCGACGTGACGGCAGGAGCCGCCCCGACGTTCACGGTGGCATTGACCGCGCCGGAACTCAGTGCAGTCTGGCCATCCGTGTTGACGCCGAGGACCTGGTAGGTGAAGGTGTCGGTGCCGACATAGCCGGCCGTGGGCGTATAGAGCAAGCTGGAGCCCTTGGCGGTCAGGGTGCCGTGGCTGGGATTCACCTGGCCCGAGGAAAGCGCGCTCACGGCCGTCGGGCAACCGGTCACGTCGCTGGCGGCGGGTCCATTGCCGGCATTCCCCGGCACGGTACAAGCCGACACGGCGCCGGTCGGGATCGGAATCAGCAACGGCGTGCTCATGACGGTCGCCAACTGCGGCGCCGGCAGCACGTTCAGGGTGATGGTGAGGGTCGCGGGGCCACTAGGCCTTGTGGCGCCCCCCGCGGAGCCGGCCCCGCCCGCCCCGTTCCAGACCGTCGTCACCGGGATGCTGAAGGTATCCAGCCCCGAGAAGCCCGCGCTGGGAGGCGTGTAGACGTAGTTCACCTGCGAGCCGCTCGCCGTTCCCGCCAGCGTACCGCCCTTGGCGGTCGCGATGGTCGCCGGGGCAGAAGCCAAGGACGCGCTGTTGTTGTAGCAATCCCCGTCCGCTGTAAACACGCCGGTGCCGTCGTTGACGATCAGGAAGGTGGCGCCTTCGTTAGGCTGGCAGAACAGCGGATCGCCCGGGTTCGGGCTGGCCACGCCTGCCCATGCCTGCTGCGACATGGCGCCGAGGGCCGCCAGGCACAGCGCCCCCCCCAGTCGACTCAGTTTGCTCATGGATCTCTCTCTTTCTGTTGGGAGTTGTTATTCGGTACCGCCGGTACTGCTCAGGCGGCGGCGGGCGCAGCGACACGCGCGCTGGACTGGGTGCTGTTACCCGACGGCGTGGAGCCGCCACCGCAGGCGCTCAGCATCAAGCAGGTCGCCAGGGACAGGAGCAGGATCTTCAGCATGGTTCGCGTTTCCTCAAGGTTGTTTGCGGGGGAGGGAAAGCCCGCCACTCGAAAAACAGCCAGGCCGCCAGAGGACTGACGAACGGCAGGATCAGAGAGGCAAGCTGGAAGCTGTAGGCGAAGGCATCGCGGTCGTAGTTGTCGAAGCCGGTGACGGCGTCCGCTCCTGCCGCATGCGAAACCTGGACGAGGAGAAAGGCGGCGATGCCGGCCGCCTGCAAGGGCACCAGGAAAACCAGCGCGAGCAGGATCTTGCGCAGGCGGTGCCCGCTCGCATGGCTGCAGAAGAGCGCCACGGCGATCGGCGTGCCGAGGCAGGCCGACAGCATGTTCGAACGGAAGTGCATGGCGCCTGGCGACGCGGCACCGGCGCGCGGGATGCGGGTGACCAGTTCGAAGACGGTGCCGTCAAGCCTGGCCTGCGCCACCCAGCCCGGAAAGCCGAGCTCCAGCGAGGTTCGCGCGATCACGCCCGGCGGCCACACCATCCATCGCCCCAGCAGGTACCAGACACCGACACAGACGACGAAGCTGAGCAGCAGCCTGAGGTAGAAGCCGTTCTCACGCGGCATGGGCAGCGTCCTTGGCCAGGCTGCGCGACCACCATATCCACAGGACCAGCGCATCGAGGATGATCAGCCCTTGCCAGACATAGAGGTGCATGAACTCGAAGGCAGGCTTGCTCCACGCGTTCAGGTAGAAGAGCGTCAGCAGCCTGACCAGGTTGAGCAGCTGGATGGCCGCGAGCCCGAGCGCCAGTCCCGCCACCTTGCGCCGGAGCGGCGCCGGATAGGCCAGGATGGCCGCGGCCAGGATCAGGCAGACCTCCACCCCGGAACAGCCGCCCTCGATCGAGATGCCGTTGCCTGTCCGGCTGTCCAGCACCAGGTTGCCCTGAGCGTGGACACCTGCGTCGAAGTGCTGCGCGATGGCGGCGCAGCTCGAGGCCAGCAGGCCGACGAAGGGCGCAATGACGGACGTCTGGAAGGCCGGCTGGAGCTGGATGAAGAACGGGACCAGCAGGAACAGCAGGAACTTGACGAGGAAAGATCTCATGCGCGGGGGACTCCGTTCATACGGCACAGGCTCGGCACGCCCGCACCGGGGCGCCGGGCTGGTGAACCGACCGTGGAAATCCGGCCCATGGGGCCAGGTTTCAGCAATGGATGGGATGCTATCGAATAGGTCCCGTGCAAAGCTGACAAGACCTGACAGTGCGCGCAGCGGCACTTGGATCCGCGGCGTGGCGGCGAAGGCCGATGAGAAGACCGGCCGGGCAAGACATCCGCTGCGTGCGGACGAAGACGGCGCGGCACCCAAAAGAAAACGGCCCCGCGCTTGCGCGCGGGGCCGTTCACCTGCTTACCGCTGTGTGCGGACGGGCCGGCTTACACCGACACCGTGTCCGCGACTTCCTTGAAGTCTTCGATCTGGTCGAAGTTCATGTACTTGTAGATCTTGTCGCCGTTGGCGTTGATCACGCCGATGTCGGCCATGTACTCGTCCTTGCTCGGGATGCGGCCCAGGCGCGAGCAGATGGCTGCCAGTTCGGCCGAACCCAGGTACACATTGGTGTTCTTGCCGAGGCGGTTGGGGAAGTTGCGGGTCGAGGTCGACATCACCGTGGCGCCTTCGCGCACCTGGGCCTGGTTGCCCATGCACAGCGAGCAGCCCGGCATTTCGGTACGCGCGCCGGCGGTGCCGAACACACCGTAGTGGCCTTCCTCGGTCAGCTGCTTCTGGTCCATCTTGGTCGGCGGCGCGACCCACAGCTTGACGGGGATGTCACGCTTGCCTTCCAGCAGCTTGGAGGCTGCGCGGAAGTGGCCGATGTTGGTCATGCACGAGCCGATGAAGACTTCGTCGATCTTGGCGCCAGCCACGTCCGACAGGGTCTTGACGTCGTCCGGGTCGTTCGGGCAGGCCACGATGGGCTCGTGCACGTCGGCCAGGTCGATCTCGATCACGGCGGCGTAGTCGGCGTCGGCGTCCGGCTCCAGCAGCTTCGGATCGGCCAGCCATGCTTCCATGGCCTTGATGCGGCGCTGCAGGCTGCGCGGGTCCTGGTAGCCCTCGGCGATCATCCACTTCAGCAGCGTGATGTTGCTGTTGATGTACTCGATGATCGGTTCCTTGTTCAGGCGCACGGTGCAACCGGCGGCCGAACGCTCGGCGGAGGCGTCGGACAGTTCGAACGCTTGCTCGACCTTCAGGTCGGGCAGGCCTTCGATTTCCAGGATGCGGCCGGAGAAGATGTTCTTCTTGCCTTGCTTGGCCACGGTCAGCAGGCCTTGCTTGATGGCGTACAGCGGGATCGCGTTGACCAGGTCACGCAGGGTCACGCCGGGCTGCATCTTGCCCTTGAAGCGCACCAGCACCGATTCCGGCATGTCCAGCGGCATCACGCCGGTGGCGGCAGCGAAGGCCACCAGGCCCGAGCCGGCCGGGAAGCTGATGCCGATCGGGAAGCGGGTGTGCGAGTCGCCGCCGGTGCCGACGGTGTCGGGCAGCAGCATGCGGTTCAGCCACGAGTGAATCACGCCGTCGCCCGGGCGCAGCGAGATGCCGCCGCGGGTGCTGATGAACTGCGGCAGGGTGTGGTGGGTCTTGACGTCCACGGGCTTCGGATAGGCCGCGGTGTGGCAGAACGACTGCATCACCAGGTCGGCGGAGAAGCCCAGGCAGGCCAGGTCCTTCAGCTCGTCGCGGGTCATCGGGCCGGTGGTGTCCTGCGAGCCCACCGAGGTCATCTTCGGTTCGCAGTAGGTGCCCGGACGGATGCCCTTGCCTTCGGCCAGGCCGCAGGCGCGGCCGACCATCTTCTGCGCCAGGGTGAAACCCTTGCCGGTGTCGACCGGGTTCTGCGGCAGGCGGAACAGCGTCGACGGGGCCAGGCCCAGCGCTTCGCGCGCCTTGGCGGTCAGGCCGCGGCCGACGATCAGCGGAATGCGGCCGCCGGCGCGCACTTCGTCGAACAGCACGTCGGACTTGACCTTGAACTCGGCGATCACTTCGCCGTTCTTCAGGGCCTTGCCGTCATAGGGACGCAGTT
>JABLTH010022077.1_pt1 | contig 24512 bp, 18 predicted proteins | sample 7875711 | NCBI WGS metagenome assembly JABLTH01 (sample SAMN14941262, study PRJNA633318) | bioreactor metagenome | isolation source: bioreactor | place: China | collected 2019-03-05 | reverse complement strand
CCGCAAGGTCTTCGATGCCGCCCGCGCCGTCGAGGCCCGCAGCGTGGAGATCAACCCGCTCGTGGTGCTGGCGGACGGGCGGGTGGTCGCGGCCGATTGCCGCATGACCATCGACGACTACGCGGTCTTTCGCCATCCGGAGCTCGGCATCGAGATCGCGCGAGAGCTCGATCACCCGCCCACCGCGCTCGAACGAATCGCCTACCGCATCGAGCAGGAAGACCATCGCGGAACGTTCTTCTTTGCGCAGATGAATACGAGCGCGGCGCCCAACAGCAAGGGACTGATCGGCTTCCACGGCGCCGGCGGCGGCGGCTCCATGATGTCGATGGACGCCATCGCCGCGGAACGCTTTTCCCTCGCCAACTTCTGCGACACCAGCGGGAATCCTTCCGTCGCCAAGGTGTATCGAGCCGCCCGGATCATCCTCAGCCAGCCCGGGCTCGTCGGCTATTTCGGCTCGGGCTCGGGTGTGGCCAATCAGGAACAGTTCTGGAGCGCGTACGGCCTGGCCAAGGCGTTTCTTGAGCTGGGGCTCGATATTCCGGCGGTCATCCGGCTCGGCGGCAATGGCGAGGACCGCGCCGTCGACATCCTCACCAGCGCCTGCCGCGGACTTTCCGCGAAGGTCGAGGGGTACAAAAAGACGGACCCGCCCGCGCGGATCGCGGCACGATTCGCGACCTTGGTCGAGGAACGCCGTGCGGGCGACGGGACGCTCCCAACGTGGAAGCCGCGGAAGCCAACGCGGCCTTCTTTCGTCGGGAGCACCGGCGCGGCCTCGATGGAGATTCGCGCGGGGCGGGTGTGGATCGACCTGGCGGCGTGGCGCGATCACGGGCCGGCGATCGCGGCCCGATCGAGCGGGCTCGTGCGCGACGACCACGGGAAACCGGCGCCGACGCTCCCTCCCGACCAGTTCGCGACCAAGGACAACGAGCTGATCGCCTGCGAGGTCGAGTGCCTTCGCGACGGGATCGGCGGCTTCTTTGTGGAACTGGACATGCCCGAGCTCGCGGCTCCCGGCATCGGCTCCCATCAGGCCGACACCTCCGCGGGCACCGCGTCATGAGGGACAAGCGCCGGAACGCCTTGGAGGTTCGAGGAAGATTCGCATGAGCCGTGTCAATTCGTTCGACGAGGCCGTCTCGCTCATCAAGCCCGGCATGAACGTGTTCGTTCATGGCGGGAGCGCCACCTGCTCGCCCATGCTCGACGCGCTGGCACGCCGCAAGAGCCTTCACGGCGTGCGCCTGTACCACCTTCACCTCGCGGGCACTCTTGCGTTCGCCGACCCGTCGTACAAGGAGGGCATTTCATCGTGCTCGCTCTTTGTCGGGCAGAATCTTCGAGAGGCGGTGAGCGAGGGACGGGCCGAGTACATCCCGGTTTTTCTCTCCGACATCTCCGGCCTGTTCCGCTCGGGGCGTATCAAGCTCGACGCGGCGCTCGTTCAGCTCTCGCCCGCCGATCGTCACGGTCTGTGCACGCTCGGCGTGTCGGTCGATGTCGCCAGGGCCGCGGTCGACACCGCGGGGCTCGTCATCGCAGACATCAACCGGCAGATGCCGAGAACCCACGGCAACACGGTGGTGCCGCTGAAGAAACTGGCGGCGTGGGTTGAGTCTGATCGCCCTCTTCACGAGCACAGGCCCGAGGGCCAATCCGAAGTCACCGAGCGCATCGGCGAGATCATCGCCGGGCTCATCGAGGACGGCTCGACCCTGCAGATGGGCATCGGCGCCGTGCCCGACGCCGTGCTCTCCAGGCTCGGCAACAAGCACGATCTGGGAATCCACACCGAGATGTTCTCCGATGGCGTGGTCGACCTTGTCCAAGGCGGCGTCATCACCAACCGAACCAAGGGTGTTCATCCGGGGCGCAGCGTCACCAGCTTTATCATCGGCACCAAGCGGCTCTTCGACTTCGTCGACGACAACCCGCTGGTCGAGTTCCACCCCGCGGACCGCACCAACGACACCGCCCTGATCCGCCGCAACGACCGCGCCATCGCCATCAACTCCGCCCTCCAGGTCGACCTCACCGGGCAGGTCTGCGCCGACAGCCTCGGGCACAACATCTATTCGGGCATCGGCGGGCAGATGGACTTCATCCGGGGGGCGGCCCTCTCACGCGGCGGCAAGGCCATCATCGCCCTTCCATCCACCGCCGCCGGGGGACGCCTGTCGCGCCTCGTCCCGGAACTCAACCCCGGCGCCGGCGTGGTCACGACCCGCGGGCACGTGCATTGGGTGGTCACCGAATACGGCGCGGTCGATCTGCACGGACGCTCGCTCCGCGAACGCGGAGAAGCGCTCATCTCCATCGCCCATGCCGATTTCCGCGCGGAGCTTCGCCGAAGCCTCGCCAACGTCCGCCACTACATCCTTGGCTGATCCGCCGATTCACGCGAGCACCACATGGCCATCCTTATCGACCAGAACACGCGGGTGATCGTCCAGGGCATCACGGGGCGCGAGGGCCAGGCTCGCACCCGACTCATGCTGGACTACGGCACCAGGGTCGTCGGGGGCGTCACGCCCGGAAAGGGCGGCTCCAGCGTTCTCGGCGTGCCCGTCTTCAACTCCTGCAAGGACGCCGCCGAGGAACTCGGGACGATCGACCTCTCCGTGCTGTTCGTTCCGGCCGCGGGCATCAAGGACGCGGCCATGGACGCGATCGACGCGGGCGTCAAGCTCCTCGTGCTCGTCGCCGATCGCGTGCCGGTCTGGGACGCGATGGAGATCGCCAAGGCCGCCGAGGCCGCGGGCGCGAAGTTCGTCGGCCCGAACACGCTCGGCATCGCCAGCCCCGGGCGTGCCGTCGCCGGCATGATCGGCGGACGGGCCGAATCCGCGCGCGAATGGTTCAAGCCCCCGCTCCCCGGCGGCACGGGCGTCGGCATCATCTCACGCTCGGGCGGAATGTCGTCCAGCACCGCGTACTACTGCGGGCAGGCCGGCGTGCGCATCAGCTCCATCGTCCACATCGGCGGCGATGCCGTGCTCGGCATGCGCATCCCCGACGTCGCCCGATTGTTCCAGGACGATCCGCAGACCGACGCCATCGTCGTCTTTGGAGAGATCGGTGGGAGCCAGGAAGAAGAACTCGCCGAGCTCATCTCCAGCGGCAAGGTCACCAAGCCCGTGATCGCCTACATCGGTGGCAAGGCCGCGACGAGCGGCACCCGCTTCAGCCACGCCGGAGCGATCATCGAAGGAAACCGCGGCACGCACGCGGGCAAGGTCGCCGCACTGCGCGGCGCCGGCGCGATCGTCGTGGACGCGTTCGGCGAGCTTCCCCAGGCCGTCGCGGGCGTGCTCCGCGCTCGCGCCAGCAAGAGCCTGATGTCCGACGCCGAGCGCCGCGCCGTCTGGACGACCGGCGTCACGCGCATCGAGCCAAATTCCGTTGCGGTTCGCGGGCACGACATCGCGGGCCTGATGGGGCGCACGAGCTTCGGCGCGGCCGTGTATCTGATCCTCACCGGCACGCTCCCCGATGAAAAGATCGGGTGTCTCATGGACGCGATCCTGGTGAGCAGCATTGATCACGGAGCGACCCCGCCGAGCTGCCTCGCGGCAAGGACCGTGGCCAGCACCGGCGCGACGCTGTCGGCGAGCGTCGCCGCGGGGATCATGTCGATCAATCGCCATCACGGCGGCGCGATCGAAGACGCGGCCCGATACCTCGGCTCGCTGCTCGACAAGGCCAGAAACGCCGCCGCCAAGCCCGCCGACTTCACCGCGGCGCTCGACGCGGTCGCGACCGAAGAAGTCACCCGAATCAAATCCAGCGGCGACCGCATCAGCGGCTTCGGCCATCGCATCCACACGAAGGACCCGCGCACCGCACGCCTCTTCGATCTCGCCACCCTCGCCGGCCTGTCCGACCACGGCGACACGCACATGTCCGCGGCACGGGCCGTCGAGCGCGCGTTCGCCGCCATCGGACGCCCGCTCCCCATCAACGTCGACGGCGCCATCGGCGCGATCCTCGCCGATCTGGGCATGGACCCGCGTGTCTACAACGGGATCTTCATGATCGCACGCACGCCCGGCCTCGTCGCCAACGTCGTCGAGGAGCAGACCCGCGAGAAACCCATGCGACGCATCGACCCCGTCAACCACGCCTACGACGGCCCGAGCGGGAAGTGAGGCACGCCTGACCACCGTCACCGCCCCATCTCGCCTCTCGACCTCGCGGAGGGTTCAACACCTGCTCGATCAGCCCGCGCCGATCCGCAAGATCGTGGAGACACTCCGCACCACGGTTCTCGCGATCGCCCCGGATGCCTCCGAGGCCTTCAAGTTCCGCGTGCTGTGCTACTACCACGCCGGCGCCTCCTTCGGCTCGATCGGCGGCAACATCTGCATGATCGAGGTCAAGCACGGCGCCGTGCTCCTTTCGTTCATCCACGGCTCGCTCCTGCCCGATCCGCGCCGAATCCTCTCGGGCAAGGGCAAGTTCAAGCGAGTCGTCCGAGTTCACGACGAGGCATCGGCCAAGAGCGCGGTGATCAAGCACCTCGTGCGTGCCGCGGCCAAGCTCCGACCCTGGGACTGATTCTCGGACAGCACATGCCGGCGCTTCATCGCGCCCGACGGAGAACTCACCTATGGCGTATTCGACAACGCAGATCGCAGAACTCTTCCCCAACATCATGGACATCAAGGACTCCACGCTCCGCGATAAGGTCGCCGCGGTGTGGAGCGAATCTCTCTCCACCGGCTGCGGCGGCAAGGGATGGACCTTCGACGAGATCCGCGCGATCCCCTTCACGCTCCTGGCCGGGCCCATTGACATGCGCTTCGTTGAGCATCTCAACTCCTGCTGCAAGCAGTGCATCGCGATCACGCGCGTGCTGGGAGAGGTCTTCGGCTCGCGCGTCCCGGTCAACCTCGACCATCTCATCGCCGGCTCACTCCTGGCCGACGTCGGCAAATTGCTCGAGTTCGACAAGGACGCCGCGGGAAAGGTGATCAAGGGACACTTCGGCGACATGCTCCGCCATCCATTCAGCGGCGTGGCGCTCTGCTATAAGCACGGAATCCCTGCCGAGGTCATGCACATCGTCGCCACCCACAGCCATGAGGGCGACAAGGTCGAGCGAACGATCGAGAGCTGGATCTTCCACCACGCCGACTTCATCGACTTCGACATCGCCAAGGTGCTGGGCAAGAAGGCCCAGGGCGTTCGATAGGAAGGCTAACGAAAGAGCGGAGCGAAACATGTGCTCGCGCACGCGAGCTGGCCCGCTACGATCTCGCCCCACACCTACGGGATGACACAGAGAACATGGAAAAGCCAGTGGAGGTCGGCATGAAGCGAGTGCTTGTTCTGGGCGGCGGCAAGGTCGGAAAATCGGTCGCGGAGCTCCTGCTGGCCTGCGGCGAGGGCGCGTACTCCGTCGTCATCGCCGATCGTGACACCTCCAATCTCAAGGAGACCGAGGCCAACCTTGCACGCCTCAAGACATTGGTCCCGCACCGGATCGAGTTCTCGACCAGGCAGGTCGACGCGAGCAGCCGCGCCGCCGTGCGCGAGCTTCTCAAGGGCATGGACTACGTCATCTGCATGCTCCCCTTCGACCTGGTCGCGGGCATCGCCGAGGACGCCGCCGCCCTTGGCGTTCATTACTTCGACGTGACCGAAGACGTCGAGACCACCGACCGCGTGCGTGCCATCGCCGACGGGGCCAAGGTCGCCCTCGTCCCGCAGTGCGGCCTGGCGCCCGGCTACATCGCCATCGCCGCCTACGACGTCGCGCGAACCTTTTCCGAAATCCACGAGCTGACGCTGCGCGTCGGCGCGCTCCCGCAGTTCCCGACCAACGCACTCCACTACAACGTCACCTGGTCCACCGCCGGGGTCGTGAACGAATACTGCGAACCCTGCAACGTCATGCTCGACGGCGCCATGGCCCGCCTCCCTGCCCTCGAGGGGCTCGAGAACTTCAGCTTTGAGGGCGTGGAGTACGAGGCCTTCTACACCTCCGGCGGCGTCGGGAGTCTCATCGAAACGCTGCAGGACGACAAAAAGGTCGTCGGCGAATCACGCATCGCCTACAAGACCATCCGCTACCCCGGGCATCGCGATCTCATGAAGTTCCTGCTCCAGGACCTCCGCCTGGGCGTCGAGCACGCGCGCCCCGCCGCCAACGGCCGCGTCTTCGACCGCAGGCTCGCCATGGACCTCCTCGACCACGCGATCGCCCGCACGCTGCAGGACGTGGTCATCGTCTTCATCAATTGCATCGGCGTGAAGGATGGCTACCGCCAGCAGGTCAATTTCAAGCGCGCGGTGCGCGCCGTCAACATGTTCGGTCGCGTCTGGCCGGCGATCGAGCTGACCACCGCGGCCGGCGTGTGCGCGATGGTCGATCTTCACCGCCGCGGGGTTCTCCCCCAGACCGGCTTTGTCCGCCAGGAACAATGCCCGCTCGACGCCTTCAACAGGACGCCGTTCGGCCGGGCCTATGAAGCGCCGGAGTCTCTCGAAGCGATCGTCGCCCGCAAGTCATGAAGACCATCATAGAGCCATTCCGCGTCAAGTCCGTCGAGCCCATCCGCATGACCAACGCGGTGCAACGCGAGGAGATCCTCCGGCGCGCCCACTTCAACACCTTCCTCATCCACGCCCAGGACGTCATCATCGATTTGCTCACCGATTCCGGCACCAGCGCCATGAGCAGCGAGCAGTGGGCCGGGATCATGCGCGGCGACGAGTCCTACGCCGGCAGCGAGTCCTTCTTCCGCCTCCAGCGAGTCATCCACGAACTGACAGGCTTTACGCAGGCCCTCCCCACACACCAGGGACGCGCCAGCGAGCGAATCCTCTTCGAACTCGTCGGCGGCAAGGGAAAGGTCATCCCCAACAACGCACACTTTGACACCACCCGCGCCAACGCCGAGCACTCCGGCGCCGAGGCCGTCGACCTCGCCATCCCCGAGGCCCACGACCCGCGCAGCCGCCACCCGTTCAAGGGCAACATGGACGTCGCCGCCCTCGACCGCCTGATCAACAAGGTCGGGCGCGAACATGTCCCGCTCGTCATGCTCACGGTCACCAACAACACCAGCGGCGGGCAGCCCGTCTCGATGCAGAACATCATCGACGTCCGGCGCGTCTGCGACCGCTACAAGCTCCCGCTCTTCCTCGACGCCTGCCGCTTCGCCGAAAACGCGTGGTTCATCCGCCAGCGGGAGTCCGGCTTCGAGAACCACTCCCCACGCGAGATCGCCCGCGAGATGTTCGACCTGGCCGACGGCGCCACCATCTCCGCCAAGAAGGACGGGCTGGTCAACATCGGCGGCCTGCTCCTCATCCGCGATCACGATCTGTTCCGCAGGGCCTGCAACTCGCTCATCCTCACCGAGGGCTACGTCACCTACGGCGGCCTCGCGGGGCGCGATCTCGACGCCATGGCGCAGGGATTCGCCGAGGTCGTCGAGCCCGACTATCTCAGCTACCGCGTGCGCAGCGTCGAATACCTCGGCGAGAAGCTCCTCCGCGCCGGCATCCAGATCATCGAGCCGCCCGGCGGGCACGCCGTCTACATCGACGCCTGCCACTTCGCGCCCCACATCCCGCGTGAGCACTTCCCGGGCCAGTCGGTCGTCTGCGGCCTCTACCGCGTCGGCGGCATCCGGGCCTGCGAGATCGGCAGCGTCATGTTCGGGCCGAGCCGAAAGCCCGACATGGAGCTCGTGCGTCTGGCGATCCCGCGCCGCGTCTACACCCAGAGCCACATCGACTACGTCGCCGAAGCCGCCGCCTCCCTCTTTGCCAAACGAAATGAACTCCGCGGAATACGCATCGTCGAGGCGCCGGACGTTCTCCGGCATTTCACCGCCAGATTTGAAGAGATGTAGCCGCGCTCGTCGCACGCAATCGGCCGCACCGGCCGGGGACAGGTCACATGCCCCTCACACTCGTTGAAACACTTGCAACGCGTCACGCCGAGGGCCTGCGCCCCGGCGAGGCTGCCCGCAGCGGCGACTTCATCATCATCCGCCCTCGCCACGTGATGACCCACGACAACACCGGCGCCGTCATCCCCAAGTTCCGAGAGATTTTTCGGAGCGCCGGCCTGCCGCCAAAGTTCCACGACCCCCACCAGCCCGTCTTTGCGATCGATCATGACATCCAGAACACCACGCCGGAAAACCTCGGCAAGTACGCCAAGATCGAGGCGTTCGCCAAGGAGAACGGCGTCGACTTCTACCCCGCAGGGACGGGCATCAGCCATCAGGTGATGGTCGAGCAAGGCTATGTCCGCCCTGGTTCGATGGTCGTTGGAAGCGACAGCCACTCGAACCTGTACGGCGCGCTCGCTTGCCTCGGTACCCCCGTGGTCCGCACCGACGCCGCGAGCCTGTGGGCGACCGGAACGACGTGGTGGCAGGTGCCTCCGGTCGCACGCGTCGTGCTCAACGGCTCGCTCCGCCCGGGCGTCGTCGGCAAGGACGTGATCGTCGCGCTCTGCGGCCTCTTCAACAAGGATGAAGTGCTCAACCACGCCGTCGAGTTCGCCGGCGAGGGCGTCGCCGCCCTGTCCATCGACCAGCGCATGAGCATCGCCAACATGTCGACCGAGTGGGGCGCGCTGGCGGGCGTCTTCCCGTTCGACGAGCGGCTCCGCGACTTCCTGTTCAGGCTCGCGGATTCCTTCGCCTCGCCAGATCGGCCCGGAGTTCGCCGCGAAGGCTCGCGTTCCGGCTATTCGCGTGTCGAAGTCGAAGCCTGGTGGACCGATCGTGTGGGCCTCTCCGCCGACGCCGGCGCGAGCTACGCCGTCGAGCTCGAAATCGACCTTTCCTCCATCGTCCCCCACGTCTCCGGGCCGAACGATGTCAAGACCATGACCTCGCTCCCCGAGATCGAGGCCAGGCATGTCAGGATCAACAAGGCGTGGCTGATGTCGTGCGTCAACGGCCGACTCGAGGACCTCGCCGTCGCCGCCGACGCGGTGCGCGGCAAGCACGTCGCCGAGGGCGTTGAGTTCTACGTCGCCGCCGCCAGCGCCACCATCCAACGCGAGGCCCAGCGCCTCGGCCACTGGCAGGCGCTCATGGACGCCGGCGCGATCGAACTCCCGCCCGGCTGCGGCACGTGCATCGGCCTGGGGCGCGGCACCATCAAGGCCGGCGAGGTCGGCATCAGCGCCACCAACCGCAACTTCGAAGGCCGCATGGGAGACAAGAACGGCCTGGTCTACCTCGGCTCCCCCGCCGTCGTCGCCGCCAGCGCCGTCGCTGGCTTCATCTGTTCGCCAACAAAGTTCAAGCCGACAAGAATCGCCGGCACCATCAAGACCCCCGCGGTCAAGCCCGCGGCGAAGTCTGATGCCAAGCCAGAAGCCAAGTCGTTCGAGGTCATCGCGGGCTTCCCCGCCGTCGTCCGGGGCCGCGCCTGGTTCCTCGACAAGGACAACCTCAACACCGACGGCATCTACGCCGGCAAGCACACCTACAACGACTCCATGACGAGCGAGCAGATGGCCGCGGTCATCTTCGAGAACTACGACGCCGACTTCCGCGCCCGAGCCAAGCCCGGCGACGTCGTGATCGGCGGCTTGAATTTCGGCACCGGCTCCAGCCGCGAGCAGGCCGCCACCGCCCTCAAGCACTTCGGAATCCCCTGCGTCATCGCCGCCAGTTTCTCCGAAACTTACAAGCGAAACGCCTTCAACAACGGCTTCGTCGTCTTCGAGTGCCCGTCGCTTGTTTCCTACATCCGCTCGCTCAAGGCCGCCCCCGCCGGCACGCGCACGATCGACGCCGGCACGATCGAGATCGACTTCACCAAGGGCTCGCTGACACTCTCACACGCTGGCGCGAGCAAGTCCTTCCCGTTCCCAGCCCTCTCCCGCGTCGCGCAGGAACTCGTCGTCGCCGGCGGCGCCGAGGCCGTCGTCGCGTCAATGCTCAGGAAATAACGCCCCGCTCGAACTCACACGGAGAATGCCATGTCCAAGTATCGGATCGCGTGGATGCCCGGCGACGGGATCGGCAACGACGTCATGGAGGCCGCCCGCATCGTTCTCGACGCCATGAAGTTCGACGCCGAGTACGTCCACTGCGACATCGGCTGGGAGTTCTGGTGCAAGGAAGGAAACGCCCTCCCCGATCGCACCATCAAGGCCCTCGAAGGCACGACCTGCGGCCTGTTCGGCGCCATCACCAGCAAGCCCCAGGACGACGCCAAGCTCGAGCTCGCCCCCGAACTCAAAGATAAGAAGCTCGTCTACTTCTCACCCATCGTCAAGCTCCGCCAGATGTTCAACCTCCACACCAACATGCGCCCGTGCAAGAGCTACCCCGGCAACCCGCTCAACTACCGCGGCACGCGCCTCTCAAACCCCTCCGCCGAAGACGTCCTCGTTGATCAGGTCATTTTCCGCGAGAACACCGAGGGCATGTACGGCGGGATCGAGTTCCACCCGGTGCCACAGTCCGTGTACGACGCCCTCTGCCTCAATCCCAAGATGAAGCCCTGGAAAGAAAAGGGCCTCGAGAACATCGCCCTCTCCACACGCATCGTCAGCATCCAGGGCTGCACCAGCATCTGCCGCCAGGCGTTCGAATACGCCAAGGCCACCGCCCGAAAGCGCGTCACCCTCGTCGAGAAGCCCAACGTCCTCCGCGAGACGGGCGGCATGATGACCCGCGTTTTCCGCGCCATGGCCGAGGAATACAAGCAGTTCGGCATCTGGGCCGACGAGGCCAACATCGACGCCATCTGCATGTGGATGTTCAAGAACCCGCAGGACTACCAGGTCCTCGTCGCCGAGAACATGTTCGGCGACATCGTCAGCGACCTCTGCGCCGGCCTCGTCGGCGGCCTGGGCTTCGCCCCCAGCGCCAACATGGGCGACAAGTACGCCGTCTTCGAGCCGACCCACGGCAGCGCGCCCAAGTACGCCGGTCAATACAAGGTCAACCCCATCGCCATGCTCCTCACCGTCAAGATGATGTTCGACTGGCTCGGCTCCGGTCACGCCGGCGGCGGCGCAAAGGAAAAGGACATGGCCGCCCGCCTCGAAGCCGCCATCGCGCGAGTCATCAAAGAGGGCAAGGTCAAGACCTACGACATGGGCGGCAAGAACACCACGCTCGAGGTCGCGAGAGAGATTGCGAGGTACATCGATTAGGTGGTCATGCTCGTCTCCGCCCGCGCTGCCGCCGTGAGCGGGGTCCGCGGAGCCGGATATGCGATCCAGCCGTCGGTTTCGCCGCAGCCTCTGCAAGGATCCCCAGAGCCCTGCGCCCCCAAGCGAATGACCTTGCGATCACGCCCGCCGCGCGTGCACAACGCGAGCCGTTCGCCTGACGCGGCGCGACGCCCGCATCCAAACCTCGGACGGGCCTTGGCCATGAACCTATCCTGAATGTCACACAACGAGGACCGAGCTATGTCCAGCACCGCCGCCACCCCCAGGAAATACATCTCCCATTCCCTCGCCGAGTGGGCCACCTCGCTCCGCTACGAGCACCTCTCCCCCGCCGCTATTGAAAAGGCCAAGCTCTTCTGGTTCGACTCGCTCGGCTGCGCCCTGGGCGGCTCGCAACAGGAAGACGCCCGCATCCTCCTCGCCCACTACAAGGAAATGGCGGCGGGCGCGAGCGGCCCGTGCACCTGCTTCGTCTCTGGCTTCAAGACCAACCCCGTCGACGCCGCCTTCCTCAACTGCCACATGATCCGCGCCATGGACTACAACGACATCTACTGGAAGGCCGATCCCTGCCATCCCTCCGACATCCTCGGGGGCCCCCTCGCACTCTGCGAGATGCTCGGCCTCTCCGGCAAGGAGCTCATCCTCGCCAGCGTCATCGCCTATGAGGTCGAGCAACGCCTGTGCGAGTTCGGCGTCCCCGGCGTACGCGAATACGGCTGGCACCACGCCACCCTCACCTGTTTCGCCTCGCCCATCGCCGCCGGACGCGTTCTCAACCTCAGCGTTGACCAGATGGTTCAGGCCATCGGCATCAGCGCCGCTCGCACCTTTTCGCCCGGCGCCGTCACCGCCGGCAAGCTCACCAACATGAAGAACACCGTCGACCCCTGGGCGACTCGCATGGGCGTCGAATCCGCACTCCTCGCCAAACGCGGCTACACGGGCCCAGAGCACATCTTCGACGGCAAGGAAGGCCTCTACGCCGTCTTCGGCCACGTCCATTACAAGGGCGCGCCCGCCAGGTTCGACACCAACATGCTCCTCGACAAACTCCCGAAGGGCCCGAGCGATCACTACCGCATCCAGGACTGCGGCATGAAGTCCTTTCCCATCGAGGCCCTCTCCCACGCGCCCCTCACCGCCATGATGAAGTGCGTCAAGGACAACGCCATCAAGCCCGCCGACGTCGCCGAGATCAAGGTCGAGGTGATCGCCCGCGCCGCCGACATCCTGGGCGATCCCCACAAGTACCGACCCGACTCCAAGGAAACCGCCGATCACTCGCTCCCCTACTGCATGGCGGTCGGCCTCATCGACGGCATGGTCACGCCGCTCCAGTTCAAGGAATCGCGCGTCCTCGACAAGTCGCTCATCCCCGTCATGGACAAGGTGAAGGTCGTCGCCAACGACGAGTTCGAGGCGCTCTTCCCGAAGTTCCAGCCCTCGCGCGTCACCATCACCACCACGGCGGGCAAGTCCTTCGCCACCCGTGTCGATGTTCCCAAGGGCGACCCGCGCGACCCGATGACCGCCGACGAGATCGCCGTGAAGTTCCACGCGCTCGGCGACGAGGTCATCGGCCGCGCCAAGTGCGACGCGCTGGCCAAGGCCGTCATGTCGCTCGAATCATGCGCCAATGTGCGCGAGTTCGTCTCGCTCGCCGTGAAGTAGCCCGGTCGCCGTGCGACCGGTACGGCTCCGACGCCTGCCCGTCAACGCTCGATCCTCCCCGCCAACCGCGCCGCGCCGCGGGCCGCGTGCAACAGGTCATCACCCGCGTGCAGCTCCCATCCCCGGCGCGCCAGTGACGTGAGTTCGTGGTTGACGCGCTCGCGGATCTCGGGCACCAGTCGCCTCATTGCCACGCCGACCCCCCCGAGCAGCGCGACATGCTCCGGACGATAGATCGCGTGGACAACGCGGATCGCACGAACCAGCGCCCGCACCGGCGGATGATCGATCGTGAACGTTGACAGCACATGCTCGACATGCCGTCCGTACGCGCGGATGATCGCGGGCAGCCCGAGGTAGGCCTCAAGCCCGCCGCGACCGCCGTCGGGCCCGATCGGAACGCTCGTGAATCCGGGCCCCAGGTGCTCGCCCACGTCGACCTGGCCCAGATGCCCCGGCGAACGCCCCGAAACAAGCAACGGCACGCCGTCGTCCAGCACGGCCGCGCCCACGCCCGTCCCGATCGAGATGGCGGCCAAGCGCCCGCTCAGGGCTCGCGAAATCGCAACGTCATACGCCGCGGCGTGCGCGTCCGTGAACACACCGATCGCCCGCACGCTCGCGCCGGTCATCGCCGCCAATTCATCGCGAAGTGCCAGGGCACACAGCCCCGCGAGATTGACCGACCTGACGATCCGCCCGTGCTCCTGGTCATAGATGCCCGGCGCGCACACGCCCAGCGCCGAAGGCACGTCACCGCCGATCTTCTTCACGACCCCCGAGATGGCGGCACGGATCGCCTCAGGCTCCGGGTTCTCGTAGCGATCGCCCTGGGCCGCGGCGACCACCGCGCCGTCACGCAGGCGCACGCCCTTCACCGATGATCCCCCGATGTCGATGCCCAGCCAGTCCATACGTCACTCCGGCCTGCGTTCATCGGGCTCCTGCCCCTTGCCGTCCATCGCCGCCAGCGCTCGCCTGATAAAGAACAACCGCGCCTTCCGCTCATCCATCGCGTCCACGGCCTTGTTCTGGTTCGGGTCCGCGCTCTCGAACAGCGACGAATACGCGAAGATCGCGATGGAAGGCGGCGTGCCCACCAGCTCACGCGTGATCCCGATCTGCGACGGCGTCATCGCGGGCTTGATGAGATACACGCCGATTCCAGGCGCGATCCTCGCCTTCGGCGCGGCCGCCAGCCACGCCCTCAGGTCCGACGTGAACTGCTCGTCCTTGTCGGTGTAGATCATGGGCATCCCAAGATCGAGCACCTTGTCGTTGAGCCACCCGGGCGAGTCTTGCAGGAATGTGTCCCGGGCCAATTCGGGACGTCGCCAGATCGCCGCCGAGAACGTCACGCCCTCGCGTGCTCCCACCGCTTCCTTCCTGATGCGCACGACCAGGTCGCTGATGCGCTGGCGGATGTACGCCTTCAGGGCAGCCTTGTCTTGGGCCGTCGTGATCCCCTCACGCCCGGTCGCCTGCTTGAAGAGCAGCTGAGATCGCTCGTCGGCCGGATACACGTCGTCCTTGCCCATGAGCTCGCTGACAAAGCGGATGTAGTCCATGTGCAGGCCGTCGACGTCGTAGCGCGTCACGATGTCCTTGAACACACCCAGCAGGTAGTCCTGCACCTCCGGGAGCACGGGGTTGACGATGACATAGTGATCGTTGAGGGATTGGACCTCGCCGCGCTGATTGACCAGCCGCCATTCCGGATGCGTGTAGATCAGGTGCTTCTGGTTTGTCGGCGGCGTCGTGCCCTTCCACATCGGCATGACGTTCACCCACGCGTGCAGACGCATGCCACTGGCGTGCGCCAGTTCCACCGCGATCGCCAGCGGGTCGAAGCCGGGCGTTGTCGCGCCCGCGGGCACGCCCTTCATGATCTCGTCGCCCCAAGGCTCAATGTCGCTCCGGTAATACGCGTCGGCCTGGCCTCGCACCTGCCAGACCACGTCTGTAAACCCCGCTGAGGCGGCCCGCTCGATCACGTCGCGCACGTCCGCGGGCGTGCGATAGTCCCACCGCGTCACCCACAACCCCACGAACTTGTCCTCGCTTCCCGCTCGCGCGGGCGGGCAGAGCATCAGCATCGACAGAAGCACCGCCCGCAGCACGCCGAGCGCCGTGCCCCCGCCCACCATCCCATCAACGGGTCGGCCCCGATGTCCGTCACCGTGGTTCGTCCGCCTCTTCATCATCTCATGCTCGCTTTCGACCCCATTCGGCCCCCGGGTTCGCCGCCGCGCTCACAAGGAGGCTAGCCTGTATCGACGCCCGGGCTCGGGCGCCTTCGAAAGGAATCCCCATGCATCCCCGGCTCGGCGCGTGCTCATGGTCGCTCAGGTGCAACTCCCCGGTCGAACTGGCACGGGCCCTGGGCGAGGTCGGCGTGTCGTCCGTGCAACTGGCGCTCGAGCCCCTGCGCTCCGGCGCCTGGCCCATCGAGGAAACAACGACCTCTCTCCGCCGGGCCAACATCCGCCCCGTCAGCGGCATGATCGGAACCAAGGGCGAGGACTACTCAACCCTCCAATCCATCCGAGAGACCGGAGGCGTCCGCAGCGACGCCCACTGGCTCTGGAACCTGACCATGGCCGAGGAATCGGCCGCCATCGCCAAAAAAATCGGCGTGAAACTCGTCACCTTCCACGCCGGGTTCCTGCCCGAACGCAAGAGCGACAGCGGACGGCGCAAGATGCTCGGACGGATCGCCCAGATCGCCGACCGCTTCGCCGCCCAAGGGGTCAGGCTCGGCCTGGAAACCGGTCAGGAATCCGCCGAGACGCTGCTCGACGTGCTGAAGGAACTTGCTCATCCCAACGTCGGCGTGAACTTCGACCCCGCCAACATGATCCTCTATGACATGGGCGACCCGGTGGCGGCCCTCGACACGCTGGCGCCGCATGTCGTCCAGGTCCACATCAAGGACGCGCTGCTCGCCGAGAACCCGGGCACTTGGGGGAGCGAGGTCGTGGTGGGCACCGGCGACGTGGATTGGCCGGGCTTCTTCGATGTCGTGCGCGAGCACCGCTTGGCGTGCAACTTCATGATCGAGCGTGAGGCGGGCGATTCGCGCGTCGCGGACATGATCGCGGCACGCTCGCTGGTCGAGCCGTTGATCGAACAGCTGGCCTGAACCGCGCGACGCCCCCACACGCCAAGACATTTCCTTCCTGAGCCCGACCTGCCTACGCGGGCAACGCAGAACCTAGTCGTTGTATTCGAACGTGTGTCGCGCGGGGAAGGCCGGTCGGCGAACGGCGATGGAGACGATGAGGCCCACGCCGATCCAAAGAGAGATCATCGACGAACCGCCGGCACTGACAAAGGGAAGGGTAATCCCGATAATGGGCACGACGCCGAGGTTCATGCCGATGTTGATGAAGGCCTGGGCGGCGACAAAGGCTGAGAGGCCGACGATGGTGAGCCTTCCGAGCGGCTCGCGTGTCGCGGCGGCGGTGGCGAACGCCGCGGCGATCCACAGGAAATAGAGGCCCATCACCACGATCCCGCCGAAAAAGCCCCAGCGATTGACGATCACCGAGAACACCATGTCGTTGTCGGCCTCGGGGAGCGCGTTGAACTTCAGCAGCACGCGCGAGCGGTCCGCCCCGGCTCCCGTCGCACCGCCGGCGCCGACGAGCGTCTGCGCCGTGCGCGCCTGAAAATTGACATCCTGATCGGCGCTGGTGTCGCCCTGAAACTGCTTGATCAGCCCGACGATGCGGGCCTGCTGGTGCGGCTTCAAGATCGGGTACGACGCCGGCCCCGCCAGAGCCGCCGCGAGCACGATGATCGCCATGTGGCGCAGCTTCGCGCCAGCCGCGATGAGCACCGCGAAGAGCGCGGGGATGAACAGGGCGGCCGTGCCAAGGTCGGGCTGGAGCGTGATGAGCGCGACGGGGACGAAAGTGATGAGCCCCGGGATGATGAGGCCGCGAAACGTGCGGTGCGAGCTGGTGAAGCGGAGGGAGTACGCCAGCGCGAGGACGAAAACGATCTTGACGATCTCGGAGGGCTGGATGTCGATGGGGCCGAGGTCGATCCAGCTCCGGGCGCCGTTGCGAGGTCGGACGATCGCCGTGGGCACGCCCGGAATGATGAGAAACGCCAGCACGCCGAGCCCGAGCAGGTAGAGAAACCGGGCCGCCTGGCCCACGGCGCGGTAATGAACCGAAGCGACGGCGACGGCGGCAACGAGACCAGCCACCAGGAACAGAACTTGCTTGACCGCGCTCTTGGCAAATCCCGACTCGCCGCCCAGCGCCGTGTTGATGGCGATGATTCCGACGATCGAGAGCGCGAGCGACGCGAGCGGCACAAGCCACACGACGCGCCCTTCGGCGATCAGGTTCGCGAGGCGGCGCGAGCGCTTGCTCACAGGTAGCCCTCCGCCATCAGGGCGTGGATGATCTGGTTGGCGATCGGGCCCGAGACTTTGCCGCCGCTTCCCCCGTAATCGATCACGACCGAGATGACGTATCGCGGGCGTTCACCCTCGCGCCCGACGAGCACCACGAACCAGGAGTGGTCGCCGTCGCGCACCACGCGCGGCTGAAGCGGGCCGTCGCCGTCAGGGTCGACGACCAGGGGCGAGGCGTCGGCCGTGCCGGTCTTTCCCCAGACGCGAATCCCCGGTGCATTGAAGATCAGTTCGCGTTCCGTGGTTTCGGCGCCCGTCTGGATGGAGAGGTGATGCCCCGTGCCGAACTCTTCTCCCACGGACCGGCGCAGGCCGTCCATCGCAGCGGACACCACCGCAGGAGACAACCCAAGCTCGCGCGGCTCGGGACGCGGCGCGCCGTCAACGATCCGCGGCATCAGCCGCACACCGGCACGCGCAAGCGTGGCGTACGCGTCGGCGGCGTGCAGGGGTGTCCACGCGACGGGCCCCTGACCGATACCCATCTGGATCGCGTCACCGACTTCGAGATCGGAGCCGTCACCTTTCTTTCCGAGCGAGCCCGCAAACTCGTTTCCGATCCCGAGATTCCACGACGACCCCACACCGAAATCGCGATAAGCCGCCACGATGCCCTGCGGTCCCAGGCGCTTCCCCATCGTGAAAAAGAAGATGTTGCACGAGCACATGAGCGCGTCGGAGGCGTCCAGATCGTGCCCCAATTGGTCGCTGTGCGTCGTCTGGAATCGCTTGTAGATCCAGCAATTCAGGATGTTCGGGCGATCCGGGAGCAGATGCCCCGTGCACGCGATGCGCTGGTCGAGAGAATACACGCCACGCTTCACGGCTTCGGTCAGCAGCAACGCCTTGACGATCGATCCCGGCTGGTACGCGCTGGCGACGGCGCGATTCACCCACGGCGTGTTGACGGCGTCCTGAAAGACCACCTCAGGAGCATCGCGCAGCGTGGCCCGCGAGAAGGTCGGCATGGAGACCAGGGCGAGGATGTCGCCGGTATCAACGTCAAGAACGACGGCGCTCCCGTTGAGTGGCGTGCCGAGCGGCGCGGCGCCGGCGATGATGGAGTTATTCTGGTCGAGCGGCTGCCCGGCCTCGTTGAAATGCCCGTGCCATGACTGCACCGTCGCGAGGCCGAACGCGGGCGACATGATCGCTTGAACCCGCGATTGCAACTGGATGTCGAGCGTGAGCTTCAGGTCACGCCCCGGCTCTGGCGGCAGGGTTTGCGGCGTGTCGCCGGTATCCAGGCGGCGGGTCTGCACGCCGCGCAGGCCGCGAAGAGAGTTTTCGTACGACGACTCCAGCCCGACGTGCCCGACTCGGTCACCGGTGCGGTACTCCCCTCGGTCGACCGGCGCGTGCGAGAGACGGGCCAGCGGATCATCGATCAGGGCCCGCGCGGCCAGCGACGGATCCGCCGCGATCGCCGCCCTCCGGTTCTTGACATCGTCGGACCGGATCTCGTTGCGCATCCAGCCCAGGACGTGCGTCGCGACGCCATCGACCGAGATCGAGCTCGCCGACTTCGAAGCGATCGGGGATGGAAGCGTGGAGCGATCGATCAGGACCGACATCGCTTCGAAGGGATACTCCCGATCTCCCGCGTCCAGAACGGACAGGCCGGGAATGCGATCGACCCGGATGGTTGGGGCCTCGTCCATGCCCAGCGCCGCGGGAAGGCGAAGGTCCGTCCGATCTCCCACGGCAAGCTGCACTTCAAAGGCCCGGCGGTCGCTGACACGGTGCGAGAGCACGTGGGCCATGCCCTGCTCGGCGATCGGCGCCGTCGCCCGACGCTCGATCCGCCGCTCGAGTTCGGGCGTGATGATCTCATCTCGCGCGGCGGCTTCCTGCTTCAGTTGTTCGCGCCGCTGCTCCACAATCGATCGATACATCGTCTCGACACGCGAAACGATCGCGCCCCGCCGCGCCGCCAGCTCGCTGGACGGGATATCGAGCAGCGACGAAAGCTCCTCCCACGCGCGGGCGGCGTGAGCGGCCAGCGCCTGCTGTGTCGCGGCAATGAGTGCCTCGCGATCGTCGTCCTTCAGTTCGCTCCAAATCGCCCGGTAAGCACTCGACGCGATCGATTTCGCGCGCGAAGCGGCCCAGGAGTCGTCGATCATCGGATACTCAACCGCCACGTCGTAACTCGCGCGGTCCTGCGCCAGCACACGCCCCTTGCGGTCCAGTATCCTCCCTCGGGTCGTCGGGATCCAGCGCCGAGCGATCAACTGGGCGTCGGCGGCCTCACGCAGCTCCGCCCCCCTGGTGATCGTCAATTGCCACAGCCTCGCCGACAGAACCAACAGCCCAAACGCCACCACACCGATCACCAGCAGGAGCCGCCGGTGGAACATGGACGGGATGTAGCGGGCAACGTTCATGGGGCGGCAAGGCACGGTCGAGGCGGCGCGCGGAACGGCGCAAGGTGACAGCATGGCCACGGCGCGGCGACCTGTCAAGATCGGCGAAAGGCGCCACTTTGCCGCAGTTTGAGAGGCGGGCGAACGCGGCAGGGAGGTTTCGGCGCTGCCCCTCGCGTCGCACATGCGGGCACCCGTGCGAGGCTCGACAGTCGGGAGTGGCACACCATACCATGGGCCGCCCGCGTTCGGGCACGGAGGCCACGTGCCAAAGTCAAAGTGGAAAGCGCACTTCACGCCGCAGATCGTGACGTCGCTGCGCGAAGGATACGGGCTCCGGCCATTGCTTGCGGACATCGGCGCCGGGGCGACGGTCGCGGTGATCGCGCTCCCCTTGGCGATGGCGCTGGGAATCGCGAGCATCCCGCAGAGCATCGCGGAGCAGCTCGCGGCGTTGCATCCGTGGCTCACGCCGCCCGCGATGGGCTTGTTCACCGCGGTGATCGCGGGCGCGATCATCTCCGGGCTGGGCGGATCGCGGTTCCAGATCGGCGGGCCGACGGCGGCGTTCATGCCGCTGGTCTTTAGCATCTGCGCGTCGCACGGCTATGAGGGGCTGGTGCTCGCGACGTGCATGGCCGGCGTCATCCTGATCCTGCTGGGCGCGTTCCGATTCGGCGGCGTGATCAAGTTCGTGCCCTACCCCGTAACGGCCGGCTTCACCGCGGGCATCGGCACGGTGATCCTCGCCTCGCAGATCAAGGACTTCTTCGGGCTCACGATCCTCACCGCGGAGGGCAAGCCCGCGACGATCCCCGCGGACTTCGTCGCAAAGCTCATGCTCTTCTGGGAGCACCACGCCACGGTCAGCTGGCGCTCGATGGGGATCGGGCTCGGCTCGCTGATGATCCTGTCGGTGATGCGGCGGGTGGCGCCGCGCGTGCCGGGCGCGATCGTCGCGGTCGGCCTGAGCGCCCTCGTCGTCAAGCTCATGGGATGGTCCACGACCACCGTGCTCTTCGACGGCGTTCACGCGCGCCCGCTGGTCGAGACCGTGGGCACTCGCTTCGGCGGCATCCCCAACAGCCTGCCCGCCCCCCACTTCCCGACGTTCTCCTACGCCATGGTGCGCGAGCTGATCCCCTCCGCGTCCGCCATCGCGTTCCTGGGCGCGATCGAGAGCCTGCTCTCGGCCGTCGTCGCGGACGGTATGACCGGCTTTCGCCATCGCTCCGATCAGGAGCTCATCGCGCAGGGCGTGGCGAACCTCGCCAGCGTGACCTTCTTCGGCCTGCCCGCGACGGGCGCGATCGCGCGCACGGCGGCCAACATCCGCAGCGGCGCCAAGACTCCGGTGTCCGGCGTCCTCCACGCCGTGTTCGTGCTGCTGTTCATGCTGGCCTTGGCACCGCTCGCCAAGGCCGTCCCGCTCTCATCGCTGGCGGCGATCCTCGTGATGGTCGCGTGGAAAGTGAGCGAGCTCGAGCATTTCCGCTCGCTGCTCCGCGCGCCCAAGCCCGATGTTCTGGTGCTGCTCACGACGTTCGGCCTGACGGTCCTGTTCGATCTAACGATCGCCGTGGGCACGGGCATCCTGCTCTCGTCGATCCTGTTCATGCGTCGTATGGCGCAGGTAACGACGGTCACCGGGCTGAACGAGGAGATCGAAGAAGGCCAGGAGACCGAGCAGACCGACCCCAAGGATCCCGGCGCGGTCCGCGAGCGGCGCGTGCCGCCGGGCGTGGAGGTCTACGAGATCAACGGGCCGTTCTTCTTCGGCGTGGCGAACAACCTGCGCGACGCGCTCGACCAGATCGAGAAGCCGCCCCGCGTGGTGATCCTGCGGATGCGCTACGTGCCGCACATCGACGCGACGGGCCTGAACGCGCTGCGAGAGTTCCACCGGCGCTGCGTGAAGCACGGGACGGTACTGCTCCTGGGCGGTGTGCACGCCCACCCGCTGTTCGAGATGGTCAAGGCGGGGATAGACAGCCAGATCGGGCTGGAGAACATCCACGAAAACCTCGACGACGCGCTGGCACGCGCGAGGAAGATTGTGGGCGAAGCGGTGAGCGCCGGCGGCAAGGCCCCCGACAGCGGGCCCGCGATCACGGCCGACTAGCCCACGCGGGCCGGCGGATGCTCCAGCAGCATGATCGCGCGGGCGACGGCCAGCTCGATGTCCGGGCATACGTTGTTGGGGTCCAGCACGTCGCCCGCTCCGCCGGCGCGCATCGCGTTGTACTGCACGCCCGTCATCCCCGCGAAGAGCACATATCGCCCGCGACCGGCCGCCTGCTTCACCAGGGCGCGAAGCTCCCACGCGGCGTCGGATTCGAACCGTGTCAGCTCGCTCAGGTCGAGCACGATCACGCGCACCTCGGCGGGCAATCGCGCGCACCATCGGAGAAGGTTGGGTAGCCGGTGCGTATCGCCCGCGCGTTCCTTGTCGCGGCGCAGGTGATAGACCGCCAGCCCCGCGGGGAGCTGCACGCCCTGCGCGACGAACTCCCCCGAGACCTCGATCTCGCAGATGGGGACATGGATGTCCTGCCAGATGATCCAGAAGAGGAAGAGCACGGGAGGCACCATGGCCCACTTGGTGAAGTGGTCGATGGCGAGCGTGCCCAGCGCCGCCCCGAGCATGAACGAGCCGATGATCGACGCGAGCAGCGCCAGCCGCCGCGCGGTGGGGTGCGTCCGCGCTGAATGCAGGAGCGCGACGGGCGAGAGCGGCGGGCTGGAGCGACGCCGATCACTCAGCCAGTAAAAAAACTGCACGGCCTCCGAGCCAAGGTCGGTCAGCACACCCGTGAGGTGCGTCGTTCGCACCACGCCGCTGGATATGCGCGTGATCGTCGCGTTCTGCAGGCCCATCGCCATCGACGCCAGCCCGGTCAGCCACCACATCGCCAGCAGCGACGCCGGCTGGTTCGGCTCGCGGATCTCAAGGCCCACCGCGAACGCGGTGAGCAGGATCGCCTGCGCGAGCGCGGGGAGCACGTAGATGGATTCCGAGCCGCGCCGCCAGCCCGATTCGGTCAGGATCGCCGACACGCACGCGCCGGCGAAGAACGTGGCAAGCACGAAGAACATGAACGCCGCAGCGTGCCAGTTGCCCTCAACAACGTGGCGTCCGAGGTTGCTGGCGTTGCCGGTGACGTGGCTCGTCACCGTGCCGCAGGAAATGAGCGCCACGATGTTCGTATAGCCGGCGATCCAGGCCAGAGTGATCGCCAGGCGCGCCTGCTGCGTAAAGGAATGGGCTTGGGCAATAAGCACGGTTCGGGAGGCTCGGCGGTGTAACGCGGCCTCAGAGAATATCGGCCACGGGTCCTCGCAAGGCTAGGGTGGCACCATCCGGATTTTCGCCCCGGCCCGCCTCCGCCCATCCCGTGACGTTTATCCGGCCGCTCAACGCCCCTTCTTGGCACGAGCCCGGGCTCCCGGCTCGGGCCCAGATGGAGCGACCGGCCGCACGGATCGTCCGGGGTGTTCCTGCGGCGTCGAGGCCGCGTACGTCACCACCACCTGCTCAACATAGCCATCGCACGCGGTCGGCGGATGAACCACGTCAACCTCAGGTGGCGTCGCACGCTCGTAGGTCTCGGCGATCTGCCGCTCCACCGCCGCCACGACCGCCGCCCGTTCGCTCTCGGGCACCAGAAGCAGCGCCGCCAGCCAGCGCCGGGCCAGCTCGGGCGTCGCGGGCCGAAGCAGTTCAACCAGCATCCTGACGTGGTCGCTGGGCGACAGAGAGTCCGATGCGTCGGGCCCGGACCTGGGCTGAATCAGCGGCGGGCGATGCTGGCTCATGGCTCCCCACTCCGTTCACGCCCGGCGCCATGGGCAGGGCCTTGGCCCGCACGCGCGTTTCGAGCGTCTGCACAAATCGATCAAGTCTGTCCACGCGGTCGATCAGCTTCTCCAGCGTGCTCGCCATCGCCGCAAGCAACTCGGATGGATCGGCGTGCCGCAGCATGTGCCCCTTGACGTCGGTGGCACGCATGGGACCGCGACCAAGCAGGAGCCACTCGCCGCTCACCCCGAACGCCGCGCAGAACTCCGCCAGAAACTCCGCGCTGGGCGCCTGCCCCGACATGTACCGACGCACCGTCTCCGGATTCGTCCTGGTCAACTCCCCGATGTGCCGGTACGAGCGATCGCCCGCGGCGGCCAGGAGTCGGTCATGGAGTTCGCTGCTTTCCACGACACGAGTTATACCAGAAACACGCATCGGGCGGAACGCACTCGGCCGATCCCGGACACTCGCAGCCGTGCCCCGCCAGCGCCCCGCGACGGAATCGCGGGCGATCGCATACGCTGTCGGGCATGGAGCGCCGAACGCCCCAGCGAATCGCGATCGAGGAATCCCTGCGCAAGGCCGGCCGCCCCTTGTCGCCCCAGGAACTGCTGCAGCTGTCGCGCGCTCGCATCAAGTCAATTAACCTCGCCACGATCTACCGCACGCTCAAACTCCTCACCGAGAGCGGGAACGCCGTGAGTGTTCATATCCCCGGCGAACCGCCGCGCTTCGAAGCGGCCCACATCGGGCACCACCACCACTTTCGTTGCGACCACTGCGGAAAGGTCTACGACATCGCCGGGTGCATGGGAAGCCTGGCCTCCCTCGTCCCGCCAGGGTTTTCTGTGCGCGATCACGAGATCACCCTCTTCGGCCTCTGCGCGGACTGTGCATGAGTCAAGACCCAGACACAGGCCGGACCACAGAGCAGACGGACGGAATCGACACGCCCGCACCCCCTGACGGCGCCGGCGCGACTCCAACAACGAAGGATTCACCCGCCGTGCAGTCCGCGACTCACCACCCGAACGAACACGATCGGCGGCAACCAACGGCCCGATG
>JABLTH010097865.1_pt1 | contig 24543 bp, 19 predicted proteins | sample 7875711 | NCBI WGS metagenome assembly JABLTH01 (sample SAMN14941262, study PRJNA633318) | bioreactor metagenome | isolation source: bioreactor | place: China | collected 2019-03-05 | reverse complement strand
CGCCGCCGTAGACCTTGGCCTGGGCGGTGTCGGGGATCGCCGACAGTTCCCGGCCCAGGGCCTCGGCCAGGGCCCGGAGGCGGCCCGGGTCCTGGCCCTTGCCGTGGAGGGTGAGGGCGAGGAAGGGCACGTCGTCGATGGTGAGCAGCTTCGCCACGGGCTTCAGGGCGCCGCTGGGCAGCAGGCTTCCCGCCGCCTGGAGTTCCTGGTGCACCTTCACCAGGCTGGGCTCCTGGGGTTCGTTGACCTTGAAGCGCACGGTGACGAGGGCGAGGCCGGGCCGGGAGACGCTGTAGAGGTACTCCACGCCGGGGATGCCCCAGAGGCGCTTCTCCAGGGGCGTGGTGACCTGGGCCTCCACCTCGGCGGGGGTGGCGCCGGGGAGGGGGACGTAGACGTCCACCATGGGCACGACGATCTGGGGCTCCTCCTCCCGGGGGGTGAGGGCCACGGCGAAGAGGCCCAGCAAGAGGCTGGCGAAGACGATCAGGGGCGTCAGGCGGCTCCGGAGGAAGGTCCGCGCGAGGCGTCCGGCGAGGCCGGCCCGGTGCCCGGCGGGGGCGCCGGAGTTGGGTTCAGCGGACATTGCGGACCTCCCCGGGCGCGGCCTCGACCTTCACGGGCTGCCCGTCCTGGAGGTTCGCGGGATCGGCGATGACCCGGTCCGAGGCCCCGAGGCCGGCGCGGACCTCCACGCGGTCGCCCTCGCGCTCCCCGAGGCTCAGCCAGCGCAGCACGGCCTTCCCGCCTTCCTCCACGAACACGCCGTTCAGCTCGCCCCGGCGGACGAGGGCGGAGAGCGGGATCTTCACGGCCGGGGCCGCGGAGGTCCCCGCGGCCGCTCCCGGCACCTGGATGCGGGCGAAGGCGCCGCTGCGCAGGTCGGCGGGCTGGACCACCCGCGCCCGCAGGGCCTGGCGGTGGGTGAGGGGATCGCCGCCGGGGGCGAGGGCGGTGACCAGGGCCTGGCCCACGCGCCCCTCGCTCTCGAAGGCCACCTTGCGGCCCACGGCCAGGGCGGCGGCCTCCTCCTCCGACAGGCTGGCGGTGAGCTCGAGGGCGCCGCGGCCCTCGAGGGTGAGCAGGGGCTGGCCGGGCCCCGCGAAGGCGCCGGGCTGGACGTCCCGCCGCTGCACGGTGCCCGCGAAGGGGGCGCGGATCTGGGCGAAGGCGAGCTGCCCCTGCACCGAGGCCACGGCGCCCTCCGAGGCGGCCAGCTGGGCGGCGGCCTGCTCCAGCTCGCTGGGGGTGGCGGCCCCCTGGGCCTGGAGGGCCTGGATGCGGCGGTGGTGGGCGGCGGCGGCCTCCCGGGCGGTCTGGGCCGCCTTGAGCTGGCCGAGGAGATCGCCGGCCTCGAGCTCCAGCAGGAGCTGGCCCGCGGAGACGGGGCTGCCCTCGGCCACGTGGACGCGCTTCACGGTGCCCGCCAGGCGCGTGCTGAGCACGGCCTGGTCGGCGCGCTGCAGGGAGGCTGCGACCCAGCCGGCGCCCGCGGAAGGCGCGCCGGTGCCCGCCACCAGGCGCACGGAGGCCGTGGGCAGCACGGGGCGGGGGGCCTCCTTCTTCGTCCCGCAGGCGAGGAGCAGGACGAGGGGGGCGGCGAAGATCAGGGCGGAAGGGCGGGGGTTCATTCGGAGACTCCCTCGATGGGTGAACCGTGGGCGAGGTCGAGCGCGGCGCGGGCGGTGCGCAGCTCGAGGAGGACGGCGAGGCGGAGGGCGCGGGCGCCCTGGAGGGCGGCCTCCGCGTCCAGGAGGTCGGTGAGGGGCAGGAGGCCTTCCCGGTGGCGGGCCTGCCGGAGGTTGCGGGCCTCCTCGGAGGCGGCGAGGGCCTCCTGGGCGGCCTTGAGACGGGCCTGGGCCGCGTCGAGGGCGGCCTTCGCCTCCTCGACGTCCCGGCCGGCCTGGCGGGCCTGCCACTGGACGTTCAGTTCCGCGGCCCGCTCCGCGGCCCGCGCGGCCTGGATGCGCTTGGACTCCGCGAAGGAGAAGGTCCAGCGGGCTCCCAGGGCCGCCGTGGTCCAGGACCCGCCGGCGCCCCCCAGGCGCTCCCGGGCGAGGCCGTAGGAGAGGGAGAGCCCCACCTCGGGCTTGAGGACGCCGGCGGCGGCGCGGGCCCCTTCGGCGGCGGCGCGGGCGTCCAGCTTCGCGGCCTCCAGGTCCTGCCGGCGACCGGGCGTGGAGGCCGCGGCGGCGGGCGGGGTGTCGAGGGGCGTCGCCAGGAGGCTGTCCGCCGGGAGGCCGGTCAGCAGGGCCAGGGCGGAGCGGGCGCTGCGGACCTGGCGCCGGGCCTCGGCGAGGCCCGCTTCGGCCTGGGCCCGCCAGGCCTTCACCCGGGCGAGTTCGGACTTGAGCATCAATCCCTGCTCCACCCGCGCGGCGACGAAGGCTTCGAGGGCCTCGGCGCTCCGGCGGGCCTCCTCGGCGGCGGCCACGCCACCCTCGGCGGCCTCGGCGCCGAAGTAGGCCTGCACCACCGCGAAGGCCACCTGCTGGCGGCGGCGGCCCTGGCGCGCGGCCTCAGCCCCGGCCAGGGCCTCGCCGGCGCGGCGGGCCGCGTCCAGGCGGCCCCCGGCGTAGAGGGGCTGCTGCACGCTGAGGGAGCCGCCGAGGCCGGCGACGGCGTCGGGCCGGTTCAGGCGGGCGGGGTCGAAGTCGGAAGCCTGGATGCGGGCCTGGTCCAGCTTCAGGCCGAAGGCCTGCATGGGCTCGTCGGACCGGGTCCAGCCCGCCTGCGCCGAGAAGGAGGGGCTGCGCAGGCTCGCGGCGGCCTCGGCCTCGAGGCGGGCGCGGTCCGCCAGCGCCTGGCCCGCTTGCAGCCCCGGCTGGCCGGTCCAGGCGGCGCGGATGGCGTCGGGCAGCGTGAGCGGGACCGCCGGGGCCGGGGCCTGGGCCGAGGCCGGGAGGGCCAGCATCAGGGGGGGGAGGACGGCGCGGGTCATGGGCGCTCCAGGCGACATCTAAAAGATTAACCAAAAAAGAAAATTTGCAATCAAGAAAATTTTACCCACAATGGACCCATGGGCAAGACCTCCCTCCCCCCCGAACTCCTGGACCGCGTCGCGGAGCGCTTCCGCCTCCTGGGCGACCCCCTGCGCCTGGGCCTGCTCCAGGCCCTGAGGAGCGGGGAGGGCAGCGTCGGCGAACTGGCCGACCGCCTCGGCACCAGCATCCCCAACGCCAGCAAGCACCTCAAGCAGCTCTGCCAGGCGGGCATGATCCGGCGCCGCCCGGAAGGCACCTCGGTCTTCTACGCCATCGCCGACCCCGGCGTCTTCGAGCTCTGCGACGTGGTCTGCGGCGGGCTGGAGCGCGCCGCCCAGGCGGAAGTGAAGCTGCTGCGCCGCCGCTGAGCAGCCGCGGGGCGAGCCCCATCCGGATCCCCGGAAGGCCCGTAGGGCTCCGGGAGGAGGAGGCCCATGACCGCGGAGGAGATCCTGGCCCGCCACGAGCGGACCCTCGACGGCCTGAGGGCGAGCCTGGACGCCATGCCGGAGGCGCTGTGGACCTGGCGCCCGGAGCCGGGGGCCTGGAGCCCGGCGGAGGTATACGACCACGTGGACCGCATCGCGCGGCTCTACAGCTTCGCGCGGCTCGAGGCCTGCCTGGGCGGCGAGGGCCGCCCCGCCGGCACCCGGACGCTCATGGGCTGGTGCCTCCTCAACGCCCCGGCCTTGGCCGGGGTCTTCAGGCACCGCCGGGACTTTCCTGAGACCCTGCGGCCGAGGCCCCTCCCCCGCGTCGAGGCGCGCGCCGCCCTCGAGGCGCTCCGCGCCCGGGCCCGGGCCGCCGCCCGGCGGGTGGCCTCGGACCCCGGGCGCCTGCGGGTGGAGCATGTGGCCCTGGGCTGGCTCACCGCGCGGCAGTGGTTCGCCTTCGCCGAGATCCACAGCCGCCACCACCTCCAGGGCCAGCTTCGCCGCATCCAGGCCGCCTGGGTCCGGCGCGGGGGCCTCCCCCAGGCCTGAAGCCAGGCCCAGGTGCGCCCCCCGGCGCCTTCCTGGCAGGCTGGAGGCATGGCCCCGCCCCCCGAGCCCCTTCCCGCCGCCCTGGCGGACCTTTGGCGCAGGCCCCTGGCCGATCCCGCGGCCCCGGCCCTCCTCGCGCCGGGCCGGACGCCGCTCTCCCACGGGGACCTCCGCGCCTGCGTGGGAGCCTTCGCCCGGGCCCTGCGCGCCGCGGGCCTGGGCCCCGGCGACCGGGTGGCCGGCGTCTTCCCCACCGGCCCCGAGGCGGCGGTGGCCTTCCTAGGCGTCACCGCCGCCTGCGCCTACGCGCCCCTGAACCCGGCCTACCGGGAGGCGGAGCTGGAGGCCTACCTCGCCGACATCGCGCCGAAGGCCCTGCTGCTGCCCGAGGGGGAGGCCCCCGCGGCCCGGGCCGTGGCCGCCGCCCGCGGCCTCCCGGTGCTGGAGGCGCGCCCGGTCCCCGGCGCCGGGGCGGGCGCCCTGGCCCTGGCGGGTGGGGACCTCTCCGGCGCCGAGGAAGGCGCCGGTCCCGGGCCCGCCGACCTCGCCCTCCTGCTCCACACCTCGGGGACCCTCTCGCGGCCCAAGCTGGTGCCCCTGACCCAGGCCCAGGTGCTGGCCTCGGCGGCGAACGTCCGCGCCTCCCTCGCCCTGGGGCCGGAGGACCGCTGCCTGAGCTTCATGTCCATGTTCCACCTCACCGGGCTCCTCACGGCGGTGCTGGCCTCCCTGTCGGCGGGGGGCAGCGCGGTGGTGGCCCCGGAGTTCTCCCGCCGGGACTTCTTCGGCTGGCTCGAGGCCTTCGGTCCCACGTGGACCACCGCCGTGCCCACGGTCTACCAGGCCGTGGCCGAGGAGGCCGCGGCCCGCGGCGGCGGCCGGCCGGCCCACGGGCTGCGGCTGCTGCGCTCCTCCGCGGCCCCCATGCCCGCCGCGCTGATGGCGGCCCTGGAGCAGGCTTTCGGGGTGCCCGTGGTGGAGGCCTACGGCATGACCGAGACCCACCAGATCGCCAGCAATCCCCTGCCGCCCCGGCCGCGCAAGCCTGGCTCCGTGGGCCTCCCCGCCGGCCCGGACGTGGTTCTCCTCGACGAGGCCGGGGCCCAGGCGCCGCCGGGGGCCGAAGGCGAGATCGCCGTGCGGGGCCCCAATGTCTTCGGAGGCTACGAAGGGCCGCCGGGGGTGAACGACGGCGTGTTCAGCGGCGGCTGGTTCCGCACCGGGGACCTGGGCTGGTTCGACGGGGACGGCTACCTCCACATCCGGGGCCGCGTGAAGGACATGATCAACCGCGGCGGCCAGAAGGTGGCGCCCCGGGAGGTGGAGGAGGCCCTGCTCGCCCATCCCGGCGTGGCGGAGGCGGTGGTCTTCCCGGCGCCCCACCCCACCCTCGGCCAGGCGGTGATGGCCGCGGTGGTGGCCCGCCCCGGCGCCGTGCCCGGAGAGCCCGGCCTGCGCCGCCACCTGGCGGGCCTGCTGGCCCCCTACAAGGCGCCCCTGCGCATCCTCGCGGTGCCGGAGATCCCGAAGGGGCCCACGGGGAAGGTCTCGCGGTCCGGCCTGGCGGAGCGGTGGAAGGCGGAGCTGGCCGCGGCGCCGGAGGCCGGCGCAGGGTGGGAGGACCCCGGGCCAATCGCGTGGGCGGAGGCCGAGGCCACCCGGGCGGCCCTGGCCCGGCATCCGGCGGTGCTGCGCTGCGCCGTGCAGCCCCGGCTGGACCGCCGGGGGCAGCGGCACCTGGTGGCCTTCCTGGTGCTGGGGGAGGACACCCCGCCGGAGGCCCTCCTGTTCTTCCTGCTGCGGGGGGGCTCCGGCTGCATCCTGCCCACGGCCTTCGTGGCCCTGGACGCCATGCCCCGGGACGGGGAGGGCGGGGTGGATTGGGCCCGCCTCGCCGCCGCCCCGGTGGACCTGGGGGAGGACCGCCCGCCGGCGGAGACGCTGGAGCGGATGCTGGCCCGGCTCTGGCGCGAGGTCCTGCCCGGCGGGCCGCCCTCCCTGGACGAGGACTTCTTCCTCGCCGGAGGCGATTCCCTGCGGGCGGTGGACCTCCTGATGCGGGTGGAGGCGGAGCTGGGGACCGGCGTGGCGCCGGAGGCCTTCTTCCGGGACCCCACCCTGGGCGGGCTCGCCGCCGCCCTGGAGGCCGGGACCCGGGACGCCGGGGCGCCCCAGGTGGAGGTGCAGGCGGGCCGGCCAGGGCGCCTCCCGTTCTGGTTCATCCACGGCGATTTCAACGGGGGCGGCCACCACTGCCGCCGCCTGGCGGCGCTCCTCGGGCCGGACCTGCCGGTGCACACCTTCCAGCCCCACGGCCTGCCGGGGCAGCCGCCGGTCACTTCCATCGAGGCCATGGCCGACGCCTACCTGCCCCGGCTCCGCGCGGCGCAGCCCGCGGGCCCCTACCGCCTGGCGGGCCACTGCAACGGGGCGGTGGTGGCCTTCGAGCTGGCCCGGCGCCTGGAGGCGATGGGGGAGACGGTGGCCAGCCTGGCCCTCCTCTCGCCCCCCGCGGCGGCGCAGCTGGGCTCCGCCGCCGGCGCACCGCCCCCGGTGCCCCCGGACGCAGAGGTCCTGCGCCAGCCCCTGCGGCTCCGCCGGGCCATCCTGGTGGAGCTCTACACCCATGCCCTGAGGTGCTACGTCCCCGGACCGGTGAAGGCTCCCCTGGACCTCCTGGTCACCGACGAGGACGTGGACCGCAAGTCGCCGGACCTGGGCTGGACGGGGCTCGGCGGCGCCCTGCGGATCCACCGGCTGCCGGGGGACCACCTGAGCATCCTCAGCGACCACCTCGAGGCCGCCGCCGCGGCCCTGGCGCCCCTACTGCCCTGAACCCTCCGCGATCCCGGGCAGGCGGAGGGTGAAGACCAGCTTCTCCTCCACCAGGGCGGGGCCCGAGAGCCGGCGCCACCCCGTGGAGAGCTCCAGCACGGCGTCGGTGCCCCGGGCGAGGGATTCCAGCACGGCCCGGCGCGCCTCGCCGTGGAGGGCGGTGCGGGTGGCCAGGTCCAGGGCCGCGCCCTGGCGGGCCATGAGGGCCTGCTTGGCCTCCAGGTAGAACATGTTCACGAGCCAGCCCAGGTCCTTCTCCTTCACCTCGGCGTGGGCCACCCGCAGGTCGTCGCCGTGGGGGATGCAGGCCATCAGGCCGCCGGGGAAGCCCCGCCGGGGCAGGCCCAGGCCCGCGAGGCGCCGGTAGAGGTCCACGTCCTCGGAGCCCCAGCCCACGAGGGCCTCGTCGTAGCCCCCCGCGGCCTCGAAGGCCGCCCGGGGCACGAGGACCGAGCCGGAGAGCTCCTTCGGCCCGCCCTCCGCCAGCCAGAAGGCGGGCTCCTGCAGGCGGGGGAAGACCGCGGCGCCGAAGCCGGGATCCAGGCGCACGTCCGCGTCCAGGAAGGCCAGCCACGGGCCGGAGGCCGCGGCCGCCCCGGCGTTGCGGGCGGCCGTGAGGTGGAAGTGCGCGCGCCCGGGCACCCGCACCACCTTCACCTCCGGGAAGGCGGCGGCCGCCCAGTCCCCGCAGGCCTCGGGGCAGGACCAGTCCACCACCACCACCTCGGCGCCGGGCTGGCCGGTCCAGGTGGGGAGGGCCTCCCGCAGGTGCGCCAGGCGCCCCATGCAGGTGGTGACGATGGAGACGGCGGGTGCCATGCCCCGATGCTAGCGGAGAAGGGGTTCGCGGAGCCCGGGCCCCGGCCTCAGCGGCGGTCGCCGCCGAGGTAGAGGCTGCCGTTCCGGGTGCGGAGGAAGGCGTCCAGAGGGATCTCCTCCTGCTTGAGGAAGCCCCTCTGGGGGAGCTGCCCGCCGCGGACCATCTCCACCACGGCGCAGAGGCTCGCGGCGGTGGTCCAGCTGATGGCGCGCCAGACGTGGCCGTCGGCCATCTCCATCTGGGGGTAGCTGCGCACGAACTCCTTGCGGGCCAGCTGGCCGTCCTGCCAGCCCTCCACCGCGGCGTCGACGAATACGTAGTCCTCGTCCACCGGCGGCAGGGCGTTCTTGAGGATCTTTCCGACCAGCTCCCGGTCGTCCCGCAGGCGCAGCTCCTCGAGGAGGAACTTCACGCGCTCGAAGTGGCCGAGGTAGCGCATGGTCTTGTAGGCCAGGTCCTGGACGCGGCCCTCGTAGGTCTCGTACATGGTGCCCAGGCCGCCGCTGGTGGTGGCCGCCTCCAGCTGCACGCCGTCGATGGTGACGATCTCGAGGCCCTCCAGGGCCGGCACCATCGAGCGGTGGCCCATGCGGATCACCTCGCAGTCGTTGATGTACTCGTTGATGACGCCCTCGGGGCTCCAGTTGAAGGCGTAGCCCAGGCTGCCCCGGGGGTGCTTGGGCAGGGCGCCCACCTTCAGCTCGATGCTGCGCAGCTTGTCGAAGTCCTTCGCCAGGTGGGCGCCCACGATGCCGATGAAGCCCGGCGCCAGGCCGCACTGGGGGGCCATGATGCCCTTGGCCTCGGGGGCGATCTTCCGGATGCCGTTGGTGGTGGGCACGTCCTCGGTGAGGTCGAAGTAGTGCACGCCGGCCTCGAAGGCCGCGTGGGCCAGGGGCAGGTTCAGGTTGAAGGGCAGGCAGCTCACCACCGCCTGGGCCCCGCCCTCGCGGATCAGCCGGGCGAAGGAGTCCTGGTCCCGGAGGTCCGCCACGGCGGTCTCGAAGGGCAGGCCCACCTTGGGGGCCACGTCCACGCCCTTCACCTCGAAGCCCGAATGCTTGAGGAGGACGCCCACGAGGCTCCCCACCTTGCCCAGGCCCAGCAGCAGCACCTTGTCGAAGCTCATTTCATCTCCTTCTTCGTCTTGGATCCCGCGGCCCTGGCGGCCTTGGGGGAGCCCTTGGCCCGGGCCGCCCCCTCCAGGGGCAGGCGGGACGTCTCCTTCGTGCTCTCCAGCACCACCGTGGTGCGGGTGGAGCGGACGCCCTTCACGGCGCCGATCTCCTTCATCAGGGACGCGAGGGCCTGGGTGTCCTTCACGCGCACCTTCACCAGGTAGCAGTCCTCCCCGGCCACGTGGTGGACCTCCTGGATCTCCGGGCGCCTCGCCAGGGCCCGGGCCGTGGTGTCGCCCCCCACCGGGTCCTCGGTGCGCACGAACACGAAGGCCAGCAGGCCCAGGTCCACGGCGCCGGGGTCCACCCGGGCGGCGTAGCCCTGGATGGCGCCCCGCTCCTCCAGCTTGCGGATGCGCTCGAAGATCCCCGAGGCCGCCATGCCCAGGCGCCGCGCGATCTCGGCGTTGGACATCCGCGCGTCTTCCTGAAGGAACATCAAGATTTTCTGATCAATGGCGTCGAACATTCACTTCATTCCCCATTTCCATGAAAAATGAAGGGCGCGGAGGTGTCAAGGCGCGGGGCCGTGCCGCCGGGCAAAGCCGCCCCGGGAGGCCCTAGCGGCGCAGGCGGGCGAGGAGGGCCCGGGCCTCGGCGTGGCCCAGGACCCGGGCGGCGGCGAAGTACAGGACCGCGCACCCGGCGATGAGGGGCAGGAGCCGCAGCGCGAGGCCGCTGCGGCTCAGCGCCAGGGCGCCCTGTCCCAGGGGGGCGCCGAGCCCCAGCCACGCGGCGCCCTGCCAGGCCGCCGCGGCCATGAGCCCCGCGGCGAGGGCCGCCTGGAGCCAGGGCTTCAGGGCGGCGCCCGCCCGGAAGCCGGGCAGCCGGGGGCGGAGGCGCAGGGCCAGCAGCGCCATGCCGGCCAGGCTGGCGAGGCCGTTGGACAGGGCCAGGCCGCCGGTGCCCAGGGGCCCCATCAGCGCGAGGCTGAGGCCGATGTTGAGGAGCAGGGTGGCGACGGCGATGGCGGCGGGGCCGCGGTAGTCCTTGAGGGCGTAGAGGGCCTGGGTGCCGATGCGCTGGGCGGCGACGAATAGCAGGCCCGCGCACTGGAACTGCAGCGTCGCCGCGGTCCAGTCGCTGCCCGCGGCCGTGTAGGCGCCGGTGCGGAAGAGCAGGGCGCAGGCCGGCCGCGCCAGCACGGCAAGCCCCGCGCAGGCCGGGATCACCAGCAGGCTGGAGGCGGCGAGGCTGCGGTGCAGGGCCGCGCCCATGCCCTCCCAGTCCCGGTCCTCCGCGAGGCGGGCGAGGGTCGGCAGGCCGGCGGTGGCGAAGCTCATGGCGAAGAGCCCCAGCACCATCTCGCCCATCATCCCGCTGTTGTAGAGCACGATCTGGGCCCCGTCGGGGAGCTTCGAGGCGAGCACCGTGGAGACCAGGGCGTTGATGGGGTAGATTCCGGCGGCGAGCAGGCCGGGCCCCATGCGCTTCAGGGCGGCCCGGACGTAGGGGTCCCCGAGGTGGAGGCCGAAGGCGAGGCCGAAGCCCTCCGCCCGCACCGCCGGCACCAGGACGAGCAGCTGCGCGAGGCCCCCGGCCAGGACCGCGAAGGCGCACACGGTGGCGGCGTGCTCGGGGGTCGTCCAGCCCCGGCCGCGGCCCCAGGCCAGGGCGGCGAGGCCGAAGCCGATGAAGGCCAGATTCCAGAAGATGCTCACCGCCGAGGCGAGGGCGAAGCGGCCCCGCAGGTTCAGGACGCCCGCCAGCCCCGCGGTGAGGCTCACCAGGGCGAGGTAGGGGAACATGATGCGGGCGAGGCGCGCGGTGAGGTCCCCCTGGACCTCCGGGCGGCCGTAGGTCAGCAGGGCGGACAGGGGCCCCATGAAGGCGATGCCCAGGGCCACCCCCAGGAGCAGCAGGGCCAGGAGGGTGCCCAGGAACTTCGCGGCCGCCGTCCGGAGGGCCGCCTCGCCCCCCTCCCGCTCCGCCTGGGCCAGGGTGGGCAGGAAGGCCGCGGTCATGGTGCCCTCGGCGGTGAAGCGCCGGAGGAGGTTGGGCAGGCGGAAGGCCACGGCGTAGGCGTCGGCGGCGGCGCCGGCCCCGAGGAAGTGGGACAGGAAGAAGGTCTGCAGCAGCCCGGTGAGCCGGCTCAGGAGGGTCATGGCCCCCACCACGGCGGCGGAGCGCAGGAGGCGGCCGGAGCCTTGGCCGCTCACGGCCTCAGGAGCAGCCACAGGCCCACGGCGAGGTTGCCGATGCCGCTGGCCGCGAAGAGGACGCGGCGGAAGCGCCGGGCGGACCCCAGGCGCTCGGCCAGGAGCCCGGAGGCCCAGCTCAGGAGGATGAAGACCGCGGTGATGCCGATGCCGAAGAGCAGGAGGGCCAGGGCGAAATGGGCGTGGGCGCCCTCCCGCATCAGGCTGGCGAAGCCCCGGAAGCCCCCCAGCCCGAAGAAGGCCCCCAGCCAGGCCATGCCGTGGTGGAAGCGGTGGCCGCCGTGGGCCTCCGCCGGCGCGCCGGCGTGGTCGTGGGGGTGCTCATGGACGAGGCCGGCGTGGGCATGGGCGTGGGCGTGGACCTCCGCGTCCCGCCAGCCGAGGGCCGCCGCGAGGTTCCAGAGCCCCAGCAGCGCCACCATGGCCCAGGCGACGCGGTCCAGCCAGGCGAAGAAGGCGTCCCCGAAGACCGCCCGGCCCAGGCCGGCGCTCAGCACCGCCAGCAGGGCCACCGCCGCCATGTGGGAGAGGCCGAAGGCCAGGCCCACCTTCCAGGCGCCCTTGGGCCGCTCCAGGGAGACCCCCGTCACCACCGCGACATGGTCGGGCTCGAGGGCGTGGAGGCAGCCGAGGGTCAGGGGGAGGAGCACGGGGGGTCCGGGAACGGAGGGCTGGAGCCGCTAGTCGGATTTGAACCAACGACCATCCGCTTACAAGGCGGGCGCTCTACCAGCTGAGCTATAGCGGCACGGCCCCAGTCTAACGGAATTCCCGGAATCCCCCGCGCCGGCGCGGGTTCCGGGCCTGGGCGGGACCCCGCGCCCTGGGCCACAAATGTCGCAGCTTGTGCCCCAGATCATATTCAGACGAGGGGGTCCGGAGTCACTTTGGAGGAGCAGGAGAGAGGTCCGCCGGACCTCGACGGAGGCTGCCATGACGACGCCTGGACGATTCCACACCCTGGACGGGAACGAGGCGGTCGCCTCGGTGGCCCACCGCCTCAGCGAAGTCATCGCGATCTATCCCATCACCCCCTCCTCCAACATGGGCGAGTGGGCCGACGAGTGGTCCGCCAAGGGCCACACCAACGTCTGGGGGGCGGTGCCGACGGTGGTGGAGATGCAGTCCGAGGGCGGCGCCGCCGGCGCGGTGCACGGGGCCCTCCAGGCGGGCGCCCTGACCACCACCTTCACGGCCAGCCAGGGCCTGCTGCTGATGATCCCCAACATGTACAAGATCGCCGGGGAGCTGACGCCCTTCGCCATGCACGTGAGCGCGCGCACCCTGGCCACCAGCTCGCTGTCCATCTTCGGCGACCACTCCGACGTGATGTCCGTGCGCCAGACCGGCTTCGCCATGCTCTGCTCCGAGAGCGTGCAGGCTGCCCAGGACCTGGCGGCGGTGGCCCACGCGGCCACCCTGCGCAGCAGGGTGCCCTTCCTGCACTTCTTCGACGGCTTCCGCACCTCCCACGAGGTGGCCAAGATCCAGGCCCTGCCCGACGAGGTCCTGAAGGCCATGGTGCCCGACGACCTGGTGGCCGAGGTGCGGGCCCGGGCCCTCACGCCGGACCGCCCTGTGGTGCGCGGCACCGCCTCCAACCCCGACACCTTCTTCCAGTCCCGGGAGGCCTGCACGCCCTTCTACGACGCGCTGCCCGGCATTGTCCAGGCCGAGATGGACCGCCTCGCCGGGCTCACCGGCCGGGCCTACCACCTGGTGGACTACGTGGGGCATCCCGAGGCCGACCGCGTGATCGTCCTCATGGGCAGCGGCGGCACGGCGGCGGAGGAGTACGTGGCCTGGGCCAACGCCCGGGGCGAAAAGCTGGGCCTGGTCAAGGTGCGCCTCTACCGGCCCTTCCCGGCGGAAGCCCTGCTGGCCGCGCTGCCGAAGAGCGCCAAGGCCGTGGCGGTGCTGGACCGCACCAAGGAGCCCGGCGCCTACGATCCCCTCTACCTGGACGTGGTGGCGGCCCTGCGGGACGGCGGGCGCGACGGGCTGGCGGTGGTGGCCGGCCGCTATGGGCTCTCCAGCAAGGAGTTCAACCCGGCCTGCCTCAAGGCCGTCTATGACAACCTGGCCCTGCCTTCGCCCAAGCACCGCTTCACGGTGGGCATCGTGGACGACGTGAGCCACAGCTCGCTCCCGGTGGACCCGGACTTCGACATCGAGCCCGCCGACGTGACCCGCGCCCTCTTCTACGGCCTCGGGGCCGACGGCACCGTGGGCGCCAACAAGAACTCCATCAAGATCATCGCAGAGGAGACCGAGAACTACGGCCAGGGCTACTTCGTCTACGACTCGAAGAAGTCCGGGGCCGTCACCATCTCCCACCTGCGCTTCGGCCCGCGGCCCATCCTCAGCTCCTACCTCATCCGCAGGGCCAACTTCGTCGCCTGCCACCAGCCGGGCTTCCTGGAGAAGTACGACATGCTGGAGGCCGCCGAGGAGGGCGCCACCTTCCTGCTGAACACGCCCCACGCCGCGGACCAGGTGTGGGACACGCTGCCGGTGGAGGTCCAGGCCCACCTGGTGGCCAAGAAGCTGCGCTTCTTCGTCATCGACGCCGTGGCCGTGGCCAAGGCCACGGGCATGGGCGGGCGCATCAACACCATCATGCAGACCTGCTTCTTCGCCATTTCCGGGGTGCTGCCCAAGGACGAGGCGATCGCCCAGATCAAGAAGGCCATCGAGAAGACCTACGGCCGCAAGGGCGAGGCCCTGGTGCGCAAGAACCACGAGGCGGTGGACGCCACCCTGGCCCACCTCCACGAGGTGAAGGTGCCCGAGGCCGCGACGTCCACCCTGCGCCGCCCGCCCACGGTGCCCAAGGAGGCGCCCGACTTCGTGCAGCGCGTCACCGCCGTGATGATGGAGGGCAAGGGCGACCTGCTCCCCGTGAGCGCCTTCCCGCCGGACGGCACCTGGCCCTCGGGCACCACGAAGTGGGAGAAGCGGGCCATCGCCCTGGACATCCCGGTGTGGGACGAGGCCCTCTGCATCCAGTGCAACAAGTGCGCGGCGGTGTGCCCCCACGCCGCCATCCGCGCCAAGGTCTACGACCCGGCGGCCCTCGCGGGCGCGCCGCCCACCTACAAGTCCGCGGACTACAAGGGCGCCGAGTTCAAGGGGCAGAAGTACACCATCCAGGTGGCCCCCGAGGACTGCACGGGCTGCAACCTCTGCGTGATGGTCTGCCCCGCCAAGGACAAGTCGAACCCCAAGCACAAGGCCATCGACATGGCCCCCATGGCGCCCCTGCGGGACGCCGAGCGGGAGAACTACGCCTTCTTCCTGGGCCTGCCCGAGGCGGACCGGGAGGCGGTGAAGCTGGACCTGAAGGGCAGCCAGTTCCTGGAGCCCCTCTTCGAGTACAGCGGCGCCTGCTCGGGCTGCGGCGAGACGCCCTACATCAAGCTGCTCACCCAGCTCTTCGGCGACCGGCTCTTCATCGCCAACGCCACCGGCTGCTCGTCCATCTACGGCGGCAACCTGCCCACCACGCCCTACACCGTGAACGCCGAGGGCCGCGGTCCGGCCTGGGCCAACTCGCTTTTCGAGGACAACGCCGAATTCGGTCTCGGCATGCGCCTCGCGGTGGACCAGCACGGGCAGCACGCCCGGGAGCTGCTGGCGGGCCTCGGGGACAAGGTGGGCGGAGACCTCGCCGACGCGATCTTCCGCGCGGACCAGTCCACGGAGGCCGGCCTGCGCGCCCAGCGGGCGCGGGTGGCGGCCCTCCGGGAGTCCCTGGCGCGCCTCGACACGCCGGAGGCCCGCAGCCTCGCCCTGCTCTCGGACTACCTGGTGCAGAAGAGCGTGTGGATCGTGGGCGGCGACGGCTGGGCCTACGACATCGGCTACGGCGGCCTGGACCACGTGCTGGCCTCGGGCCGGAACGTCAACATCCTGGTGCTCGACACCGAGGTCTACTCCAACACCGGCGGCCAGGCCTCCAAGGCGACGCCCATCGGCGCCTCGGCGAAGTTCGCCATGGCCGGCAAGGTCCAGCCCAAGAAGGACCTGGGCATGATCGCCATGGCCAACCACGACGTCTACGTGGCCAAGGTCGCGCTGGGCGCGAAGGACGCCCAGACGGTGAAGGCCTTCCTCGAGGCGGAGAGCTTCCCCGGGCCCTCGTTGATCCTGGCCTACAGCCACTGCATCGCCCACGGCTACGACATGGCCCTGGGCGCCGAGCAGCAGAAACTGGCGGTGGACAGCGGCTACTGGCCCCTCTTCCGCTTCGACCCTCGGCGCATCGCCACCGGCGAGCTGCCCATGGTCCTCGACAGCGGCGCACCGAAGTCCGCCCTGGCGGCCTTCATGCGCAACGAGACGCGCTTCCGCATGGTGGAGCAGCAGGACCCCGCGCGCTTCAAGGCGCTGCTGGCCTCCGCCGAGCAGCACTTGAAGGAACGCTACGCGGCCTACGAGCAGACCTCGAAGATGACCCTGCCGGCCCCGCCGCCGCCGGAACCCGCGCCCGCCTCGGCGGACGGGAACTGAGGAGGATGCCATGGACCTCACCACCACCTACCTCGGCCTGAAGCTCGCGCACCCGCTCATGGCGGGAGCCTCGCCCCTTTGCGATGACCTGGATTCCGTCCGGCGTCTGGAGGACTCGGGCGCGTCCGCCATCGTGCTGCGCTCGCTGTTCGAGGAGCAGATCACGCGGGAGCTCGAGGGCACCATCCACCACATGGACATCCACGCCGGGGCCCACGCCGAGGCGCTGTCCTACTTCCCGGACCCCGGGGACTTCCGGCTCGGGCCCCAGGCCTACCTGGAGCATCTGGAGAAAGTGAAGGCCGCGGTCGGCATCCCCGTGATCGCCTCCCTGAACGGCATCACGCCCGGCGGGTGGCTGGACTACGCGCGGCTGATCCAGCGCGTGGGCGCGGACGCCCTGGAGCTGAACGTGTACTACCTGCCTACGGATCCGGAGGAGGACGGGGCCAGCGTGGAGGCCCGCACCCTCGAGGCCGTGCGGGTGGTGCGACAGGAAGTCCGCATCCCGCTGGCGGTGAAGCTCTCGCCCTTCTTCAGCTCGCCCATCCACTTCGCGCGCCAGGTGGTGGACGCAGGGGCCAACGGCCTGGTGCTCTTCAACCGCTTCCTGCAGCCGGACCTGGACCTGGAAAACCTCGAAGTGGTGCCGAAGCTGCACCTCTCCACCAGCGCTGAATTGTTGTTGAGGGTGCGGTGGCTGGCCCTCATCCACGGCCGCGTCCGCGCGGACCTGGCCGTCAGCGGTGGCGTGCACACCCACCTGGACGCCCTCAAGGCGGTCATGGCCGGCGCCAGCGCCGTGCAGGTGGTGAGCGCCCTCCTGCAGCGCGGGACCGAGCACCTGGAGCGGCTGCGGCGGGGCATGGAGGAGTGGCTGGACCTGCACGAGTACAGCAGCCTCCAGCAGGCGCAGGGCAGCCTCAGCCACTCCAGGACGCCGAATCCGCAAGCCCTGGCGCGGGCGAACTACATGCGCATCCTGCAGGGGTGGCTGGAGACGGAGCCGATGAACGGGGAGCACAGCTAGGCTAATGGTAAATATGGATAAATGATCGCTTTATCGTTCAATTAGCTTCTCCACATAAATATCCACAAATAATCCAAAAATTAGATCTATATACAATAGAAGGACAGTATTTAGAAAACATCATAGAAACACGTGCAACCCTTCACCCATTTAGAGATACGGTTATTGGTCGCTGAAATATTCTCTGGTGACTGGGGAACATCACCAGAGTGGTCCCACAAATTATTTTTTATATCGGTTTCTCTCGGATAAATAGATATCGAATGCTGATTTGGCAATCTCTTTACTTACTCCTTCCGCTGTGAGTTTGACGAAGATCTGATTCAATGACAGATTTGTTTGTGCCTTAAGTTCTCGTATTCGGGACAATGCGAATACACCGTCATCCCCAGATTTCTCAGTTCTAGACTTGCGTTCACCACGAGAGCTCGGATTTGTATAAAGGTTTGGTTTGGAACGAATTGCATGTTCTAGCCATTTCCTTGCAGCCTTGTGTATGTTCCGGATCGCCACTCCCTGTGCCGGTGTCAGCCGCTTGTAGTTGTCAGCCGCGTCCCAAATATCTTCTAGGGTCTCGCAGGCTGAACGAGCCCATTCCATCGCCTCTTCGGGTAGGAATCCTTCTTCCGACCATTTGATTACAAGATGCAAATCTCGGATGGAATCAGCCTTTGCGCCAAGCACAGCTTTTGGCGGCGGCTTAATTCGGGATGTGCTCGTTGACCGAGTGCAAATCGGACATTGGGTATCGGGATCACCCAGATCGTAAAATTTGTTATGACACTTTGAACACGTGTGTTTCTTACCCAGACCAACCATGCAACCTCCGATACTCCCGGTCTACTGGCTACACGAGGGTAATCATTTTCCTCCATTCCCGACATCCAGCTTCTTTTTCACTGAGTGAAGTGGTTGGTTATTGAATCGGCCAATCGCCTCGTAAAGGCTCTACGACAGCTAGAACTTCTGTTCGTCAGATGGACGATGGTCGGAGCTGTTATAAAGCACTTGTCGCATCGGTCCGAGTTGTGAAGGCTCGAAGTATCTTCGACATTGAGTGCAAAGCAGTGCCCAGTAATGGAAGCGGAGACCGGCGCGCGTTGTGTATGGGCACCTGAACGCTTCCATTTGTTCTTGACATGTAGGGCAGCAAACGACTGCCCGACCAACATAGAACCATCCAGGACGTCTAAACCGTGGAGGGCCTCCGGTTGCTAGGACACCGAACTTCGAGTGAGCCAAATCGTAGGCAGTAGCGGGCGAATTTCCATCAGGGTCAGGACTCTTTGTCGCAGGAGTTGCCACTGGAACGACAACGGCACTTCGGACTACTTGCAGTGCCTCAGTGACAGCGATTAGAGCCTCAGAGATATCCGGTCGGAGGACGACTTGAATCTGATCAAGCTCCTCTCCTGTTTTGGGATCGCATCCGGATGCAAGCGCTTCGACTGCACGGATCGCTTCGTCAATTCTCATTTTCCCACCTACACTTCATTTCAATCAGGCGGAGGGCATTGAGTGGCGTCTGGGCTTTCGCGATGTGCTGACCAGGTATTAATCGTTAGTCCCCTACGCCCCCACCTTCCGCTCCTCCTCCACCTCGGCCATGAAGGTCTCCATCCACTTGGTGCTGAATGCTCCGCTCACGAAATCCGGGTGGTCCATGATGCGGCGGTGCAGCGCCGAGGTGGTCTTGACGCCTTCCACCACCAGCGTGTCCAGGGCGCGGCGCATGCGGGCGATGGCCTCCTCGCGGTCGGCGCCGTAGGCGATGAGCTTGGCGATCATGCTGTCGTAGGTGGGCGGGATGACGGCGTCCTGGTACATGGCCGTGTCCACGCGGATTCCGGGGCCGCCGGGGAAGTTGAGCGCGGTGATGCGGCCGGGGCAGGGGGTGAACTTCCAGGGGTCCTCGGCGTTGATGCGGCACTCGATGGCGTGGCCCTTCTGGACCACCTCGTCCTGGGTGAAGCTGAGCTTGCGGCCGGCGGCGATGCGCAGCTGCTCCTTCACGATGTCGATGCCGGTGACCAGCTCCGTGACCGGATGCTCCACCTGGACGCGGGTGTTCATCTCCATGAAGAAGAAGTCGCCGCGCTTGTCGAGGAGGAACTCGATGGTGCCCGCGTTGTAGTAGCCCACGGCCTTGGCGGCCTTCACCGCCGTGTCGCAGATGCGCTGGCGCAGCTCGGGGCTCAGCGCCGCCGAGGGGCTCTCCTCGATGAGCTTCTGGTGGCGGCGCTGGATGGAGCACTCGCGCTCCCCCAGGTGCACCACGTTGCCGAAGAGGTCCCCCATGATCTGGACTTCGATGTGCCGGGGCTCCAGGAGGTACTTCTCCATGTACACGCTGTCGTCGCCGAAGGCGATCTTCGCCTCGCTGCGGGCGGTGTTGTAGAGCCCGGGCAGCTCCTCGGCGTTGTTGCAGATGCGCATGCCGCGCCCGCCGCCGCCGGCGCTGGCCTTCACGATGACGGGGTAGCCGATGGCCTCGGCCACCTAGAGGGCCTCCTCCACGGTCTCGATGACGCCGTCGCTGCCGGGCATCAGGGGCACGCCCGCCGCCTGCATGGTGGCCTTGGCCTGGGCCTTGTTGCCCATCTTGCGGATGATCTCGCTGTCGGGGCCGATGAAGATGATGCCGCAGGCCTTGCAGACGTCCACGAAGTGGGCGTTCTCGCTCAGGAAGCCGTAGCCCGGGTGGATGGCCTCGGCGCCGGTCACCTCCGCGGCGGCGATGAGGTGGGGGATGTTGAGGTAGCTCTTGGCCGAGGGCGGCGGCCCGATGCAGACCTCCTCGTCGGCGAAGCGCACGTGCAGGGCGTTGCGGTCGGCCTCGGAGTAGACCGCCACCGTCTGGATGCCCAGCTCCTTGCAGGCCAGGATCACCCGCAGGGCGATCTCGCCGCGGTTGGCGATGAGCACCTTCTTGAAGGGGGGCTCGCTGCCGGTGTAGGCCGGGGCCGCGGGCCGGCCCTGGGACGCCTTCTTGCGGATGGCGGCGGCCATGGCTCAGCCCACCCGCACGGCGAAGAGGCGCTCGCCGTACTCCACGGGCTGGCCGTTCTCCACCAGGACCTTCACCACCTCCCCCGCCACGTCGCACTCGATCTCGTTCATGAGCTTCATGGCCTCGACGATGCACAGGGTCTGGCCCGGGCGCACGGTGTCGCCCACCGCCACGAAGGGGGCCGAGTTCGGGTTCGAGGCCCGGTAGAAGGTGCCCACGATGGGGCTGGTGATGTAGTGCAGCCCGGCCTCCTCCGCCGGGGCGGCCGGCGCCGCAGGGACCGCCGCGGGCGCGGCCACCGCCGGCAGCGCGGCGGGCATCGGCGCGGCCATGGGCGCCGCCAGGGCCGGGGCGGGGGCGGCGTAGACCACCGGCGCCGGGGCGTGGGGGCTGTCCTTGCGGATGCGGAACTTCATGGCCCCGGCCTCGAACTCGAACTCCTGGAAGGCCTCCTTGGCCACCAGGCTGATCAGCGACTTGATCTCCTCGAGCCCGACTTCCTGGGCCCGGGTGGAGGGACGGGGCGCGGCCTTGGGGGCGGCCTGGGGGGCGGGGGTCTTCTTGCGGCTGGAAGCGCTCATGGGGTCCTTCTCTTGTCTTCGGGTAGGGTCTGAAGGATAGCGGCCCGGGGCCGTGCGGTGGAACTCAGGCGTCCGGCGGGGCGCCCTCGTCCGCCGGCGCCGCGCCGGCCTTGGCGGCGGCGGAGGAAGCCGGCTTCGCGCGGTGGCGGGGCCCGGTTTCTTCCGGACGGAATTCTTTGCGCGCGGCGTCCAGGATGCCGTTCAGGAACTGGGTGCCCTCCTGGTCGCTGAACTCCTTCACGATCTCCAGGGCCTCGTTGATGATGATCGGGAAGGGGATCTCCTTCTGGAACATCAGTTCGAAGAGCCCCAGGCGCAGCAGGTTCCGGTCCACCACCGCCATGCGGTGGATCTTCCAGTGCTCGGCGTACTTGGCCAGCACGGGGTCGATCTCGTGGAGGTGGGAGTGCACCCCGTCCACCAGGCGCCGTGCGTAGTAGAAGGCGTCCCGGTTCAGGTCCTGGAGGGCGTAGAAGCCCGCGAAGACCTGGTCGGGCTGGTAGTCCGTCAGGTCCATGGCGTAGAGCATCTGCAGGGCGTATTCCCGGCCCCGGCGGCGGACGCCCATTACTTCCTGCCCTTTTCGAGGCGGGGGGAGAGCTGCCGGGAGAGGTCCACCAGCTCGAGGAGGGCCATCGCGGCCTCCCAGCCCTTGTTGCCCATCTTGGTGCCCGCCCGCTCGATGGCCTGGTCGATGGTGTCGGTGGTGAGGACGCCGAACACCGTGGGGACGCCGGTCTCCAGGCCCACCATGGCGGTGCCCTTGGTGACCTCGGAGGCGATCATGTCGAAGTGGGGCGTGCCGCCGCGGATCACGCAGCCCAGCACCGCGATGCCGGCGTACTTGCCGGACCGCGCGGCCTGGAGGGCCACCTGGGGCAGCTCGAAGCTGCCGGGAACCTTGATCAGGTCCACCTGGTTCTCGGATCCCCCGTGGCGGAGGATGCAGTCCGTGGCGCCGCCCACCAGGCGGTCCACGATGAACTCGTTCCAGCGCGCGGCCACCAGGGCGAATCGGTCGCCCTTGTCCACGCGCAGATGGCCCTCAAAGATCCCCATGGGAACCCCCCGAAAGGTGGTTTGCAGTCGGACAGGTTAGCACAGGAGGGGCGGAGCTCCGAGCCCCGTCTTCACCCCGTGTGCCGGCGGGGCCTCGCCCCCAGCTTGCGGGCCTGGATGTGGATCTGGATGCGCCCCTTGCGCTGCAGGCGCCGCGCCTCGGGCCCGCGCACCGGCGCCCCGAGGGCCTTGTAGGCGGCCGCCATGTCGGTGCACAGGGCCACGCGCCCCGCCTCGTCCCCCAGCCCGGCGCGTTCGAGCAGGCGGCGGGCCTGGGGCTGGAGGCCCACGAGCACGGCCATGATGTGGTGCCGGTTCAGCTCCTGGATCGCGCTCTCGAAGGCCACGAGGCCGGTGGCGTCGATGGTGGGCACCCGCTCCATCCGGAAGACCACGGCGCGGGTGGCGGCGTCGATGGCCCGCAGGGCCCCCATGGCGCGCTCGGCGGCGCCGAAGAAGAGGGGGCCTGTGATGTCGTAGAGCACCACGCCGGCGGGCAGGGGGCCCGGCAGCGCGCCGGGATCCACCTCGGCCACGTCCCCCTGGGTCGTGGCGGCCATGCGGCGCATGAAGAGCAGGGAGGCGAAGACGACGCCCACGCCCACGGCGATGACCATGTCGAAGACCACCGTGAGCCCGAAGCAGGTCAGCAGCACCGCCACGTCGCTGCGGGGGGCCACCTTCACGGTGTGGATGAAATGCTCGGCCTCGCTCATGTTCCAGGCCACCAGGAGCAGCAGCGCGGCCAGGCTGGCCATGGGCACGTAGGCGATGAGGGGGGCGAGGAGCAGCACGATGAGCAGCAGGGTCAGCGCGTGGACCATGCTCGCGACCGGGCTGCGCCCGCCGGAGCGGAAGTTCGTCGCGGTCCGGGCGATGGCGCCGGTGGCGGGGATGCCGCCGAAGAAGGGCGCCACGAGGTTCGCGACGCCCAGGCCCATCAGCTCCGCGTCGGGGTCGTGCCGGGTGCGGGCCATGCCGTCGGCCACCACCGCCGAGAGCAGGGATTCGATGGCTCCCAGCATGGCCACGGCGAAGGCGCCGGGCAGGAGCTGGCGCACGAGGCCCAGGCTCAGCTCCAGGGGCTGGCCGCCGGGCCCGGGAAGGTGCCAGGGCAGCAGGGGCAGGGGCGGCAGGCGCGGCACGCCGGGCACCGGGACCCCGTCCACCAGGGTGTGGAAGCGGCTCCCGATGGTCTCCACGTGGAAGCCCGGCACGAAGCGGACCAGCAGGAAGGCCGCGACGCCCGCGAAGGGCAGCGCGATGAGCGGCGCCGGGACGGGGCGCAGGTAGCGGGGCAGCACGCGGATCAGCCAGCGCTTGGGCAGGCGGGGCACCAGGAGGATCGCCAGGGTCGCCGCCGCCACCAGGGCCTCCCATCCGGACGCCGTGGGCAGGGCCCGCCCCATGGCGGCCACCCGCTCGACGAAGTGCTCGGGCAGGCGCTCCACGCGCAGGCCCAGGGCGTCCTTCACCTGCAGCGTCCCGATGACCACGGCGATGCCGGCGGTGAAGCCCGTGGTGACCGGATGGGGGATGTACTCGATGAGGGACCCCAGCCGCAGCAGGCCCAGGGCCAGGAGGATCGCGCCGGACATGAGGCCCGTGAGCAGGAGGCCGCCGAGGCCGAACTTCGCGTGGATGGGGGCCAGCAGCACGATGAAGGCCGCCGTGGGCCCCACCACCTGGATGCGGGAGCCGCCCAGCAGCGCGGCGATGAAGCCCGCCACGATGGCGGTGTAGAGGCCCTGCTGGGGCGGCGCGCCCACGGCGATGGCCAGGGCCATGGCCAGGGGCAGGGCCACCACGCCCACCACGAAGCCCGCCATGGCGTCCTTGCGGAACTGCGCCGCCGTGTAGCCCTCCCGCAGGACCGCCCGCAGGGCCGCCGCCGGCAGGCGGGAGAGGGGCGCGCCGTCGCTCGGGTCGTGCTCGTAGGTTCGGGCCATCGGGGGTCTGCCTTCAGGGTCCCGGGCCGGAGGGGCCCGGTGGTGCGGAAAGGGTGGCTCAGGTCTCGGAGAAGAAGAAGCGGGCCTCCAGGTCGTCGGCCTCCATGGCGTGCACGAGGCTGTCGGTGGCCTCCCGCAGTTCCGCCACCCTGGCCGAGGTCATGGCCTGCAGGGCATGGAGGAGCTGGCCGTGGGCGGGGTGGGGCGCCCTGGCCAGCAGGGCGGCGCCTTCCGGCGTGAGGCGGATGGAGATCCGGCGGCGGTCGCCGGGATCCTGGAGGCGCTCGGCGAGGCCCCGGGCCTCCAGGCGGTCCAGCACGCCCACGACGGTGCTGCCCCCGAGGTACATGCGCTCCGCCAGCGCCTTCAGGGCGAGGGGGCCCGAGCGTCCCAGCTCCCAGAGGGCCCACAGCTGGGGCCCTGTGATGCCGTACTCGCGCTCCACGGAGGCGGCGTAGATCTGCAGGGCCTTCACCATGCGCCGCAGGTTCTGCATCACGGCCTCGATGTCCTGGGCCTTCCGTTGCCTGGGGCTGGGGGTTCGGGCGGGCATCAGGGCTCCCGGATCGCGAAGGGGGTCAGCGCGGCGCCTGGCGCTGGAGGCGCAGGCGCACGCGGAGATCGTGGACGACGGGCCGCCAGGCCAGCACCAGGAGGAAGGCGGCGCAGAGGGCGGTCATCTTGAAGCCCACGTGCTTGAAGCCGAGGGCGCCGGCGAGGCCGCCGAGGAAGAAGGAGGCGAGGATGAGCCCGTGGAGCTTGAGCCGGTCCCGGTTGGCCAGGACGGGGTCCAAGCCCTTGCGGCGCGACCGGTTGACGTAGACCAGGCGGCTCAGCTCGGTGCCCAGGTCGGTGACGATGCCCGTCATGTGGGTGGTGCGGACCTCGGCATTGGAGATGGTCGTCACCGCGGCGTTGTGCATCCCCATGATGAAGGAGAGCAGGATCACCGTGACGGGCAGGTAGACCTCCACCCGCGCGTCCAGCCGCGAGCCGGTGAAGCCGAAGACCAGCAGCAGGCCCGCCTCGATCATGAGGCTGAGGGCGCAGGGGCTGCGGAAGCGGCGCCGCCGGCCCAGGCTGATGAGCAGCCCCGCGGAGAAGGCTCCGGCGAGGAAGGAGAGGACGATGCCCAGGGCGCCGAGGGCGAGCTGGGGATGGCCCAGGGCCAGCTCGTCGGAGAGGCGGGAGACGGCGCCCGTCACGTGGGAGGTGTAGGCCTTCACCGCCAGGAAGCCGCCGGCGTTGACGGCCCCGGCGATGAAGGCCAGGGACCAGGCGAGCTGGCGGTTGAGGCGCTTGTCCCGCTCGCCGTGCTGCCGGGTGAGCAGCTTCGCGTCCAGGGGCAGCAGGTCGAGGGTGCGGTCCAGGGCCCGGCCCAGGCCGCGCTGGAGGTCCGCCGGGAGGACCTTCCCCCGGAACAGCCGGACGGTGCGCTTGCGG
>JABLTH010059925.1_pt1 | contig 24571 bp, 23 predicted proteins | sample 7875711 | NCBI WGS metagenome assembly JABLTH01 (sample SAMN14941262, study PRJNA633318) | bioreactor metagenome | isolation source: bioreactor | place: China | collected 2019-03-05 | reverse complement strand
GAATGCGCTGGCGACGCTGTTCATCACGGCCGTGACGATCGGCGTGATCGTCGTGAACCGGATGATGATCGCGCGCGAACGGCGCCGCGTGGCCGACATGAAGGCGGCGTTTGCGGTGGCGTGACGACGCACCGCCGGCTTCGACGATAACAAGCAGTGCAGACAAGCAAGGCGCGCTGCCCCAGGGGGGGCGCGCGATTCGATCCCGATTTGACAGGCGCACGACAAGGAGAATCCGCAATGAAGAAGAAACTGATCTGCCTGCTGGTGGCCGGCGCGTTGCCGGGCATCGCGCTGGCCGACTCGACATCCGCCGAGATCAAGGCGCTGCAGGCGCAGGTCGCGGCGCTGCAGAAGCAGATGAAGGCGATGCAGGCGCAACTTTCGGCGAAGGGCGGCACCGCGACCGCCCAGGCCGGCACGAAGGCCGCGCCGGTCGCCGTGGCCGTCGATCCGGGCTCGCCGGACTACGGCAAGGCGCAGGCGACGCTGACCAACGACGAAGTCGGCGAAATGAAACAGCAGATCGCGAACCAGCAGCTGAAGGTCGATTCGCTGACGGACGCGGCCAACACGGGCCCGCTGGCCGGCCTGTCGGTCACGGGCTACATCGACCCGACCTACATCTACAACCGCGCGGCCGGCACGTCGTCGTTCCTGTTCGCGAACCACGAGAACGCGTACAACTACTTCAACAGCACGTTCGGCGATCTCTACCTCGACATCAAGAAGACCTTCGGCGTCGGCCCGATGGCACCGTCGGCGGAAATCACGCTGATGCCGAACCGCGGCAACGGCATCACGCTGCTGCAGAACTCGCGCGGCTCGATCACCGACAACTTGCTGAACACGGCGGTCATCAACGTGCCGATCACCGCCGAGACGACACTCGTCGCCGGCTTGATCCCGAGCTTCGGCGGCTACGAGGTGCAGCAGTCGAACCAGATGCTCACGCTCACGCACAACCTGCTGTACGATTTCTCGGATCCGGGCAGCTATGTCGGTATCGGCGCGAACTACACGAAGGGCAACTGGGCGTGGAAGTTCTTCCTCGGCAACGAGCAGTACCGCACGTACGGTTCGGTCACGCAGAAGGGCACCAACGCGCTCGGCGACCCGATCACGACCAGCAACAAGGTGCCGACCTTCACCGCGCGCGCGGACTACACGTGGTCGAGCGCGCTCGACATCGGCGGGTCGTTCAACATCGGGCGGCAGACGCTGTCGTCAGCCGCGGTCACTGATCCGGTGACCGGCCAGCAGATCGGCACCAACTACGGCCCGGGCGGTGCGGCACCGAGTGCGTACGGTTCGTTCTTCTTCGGTGAACTCGACGCGACCTACACGCTCGCCGACATTCAGTACAACGCGGAAGTCGACTACGGCCGTCAGCAGCATGCGGCGTTCAACGGCGGGCTCGCCCAGTGGTACGGCCTGTCGCTGCTCGCGCACCGCAAGTTCAACGCGCCGGTGGTCGGCCGCATGGGCGTGACGCTGCGCTACGACCTGCTCGCCAACTCGAAGAACGGCGGCGGCGGTGGCGGCATCGCGCTGAACGGGAACGGGATGGATCCGAGCAACGGCTTCGGCGTCGACGCGGACTGCCTCGCGCAGTCGAAGGCCGGCGGCGGCCTGGGCTTCGAGTGCAAGGGGGCGGTACGCCAGGACGTCGCGCTCGACCTGCTGTTCTACCCGACCCAGCAGATCACCGTGAAGGTCGAATACCGGCACGACTGGGCGAACAACAAGGTGTTCCTGCGCAACGACGGTTCGTACGGCAAGTCCAACGACCTGCTCGCGACGCAGTTCATCTATTCGTTCTGACGCAGCACACGCGGGACGCCGTGCCGCGCGCACGGCGTCCCGCGCCGTTTTTACCGGCCGCAACACGATGCATCGCGCATCGCGTGCCGGCCGCAACGAGGGAGTCGGTCTGATGACGCAGTCTTTCACCCGCCGCGCCGATGCGCTCGCGCGCGACTCGTACTACGAGGCGACGGCCGTGCGGCCGGCCGCCGACGACCCGGTGCTCGAAGACACGATCGACGTCGACGTCTGCGTGATCGGCGCCGGCTTCGCCGGCCTGTCGACGGCGCTCGACTGCCGCGCGCGCGGGCTGTCGGTCGCGGTCATCGATGCGCACCGGCCCGGCTGGGGCGCGTCGGGCCGCAACGGCGGGCAGGCGATCACCGGCTTCGCGAAGGACGAGGAAATCGAGCGGCAGCTCGGCGCCGACGGCGCACGCGCCGCGTGGTCGCTGTCGCTCGACGGCGTCGCGCTGATCGCCGAGCGGATCGCGCGTTACGGGATCGACTGCGACTTCACGCGCGGCTACCTGACGGTCGCGACGAAACCGCGCCGCATCGACGACCTGCGCGCGTGGATGGACGCCGCAACCGGGCGCTGGGGCCATCCGTCGCTGTCGTGGCTCGACACCGGCGAGATCCGCGCGCGCATCGCGTCGACACGCTATCTCGCGGGTGTCTACGATCCGCTGTCGGGCCACCTGCATCCGCTCAAGTACTGCCTCGGCCTCGCCGATGCCGCGCGGCGCGAAGGCGTCGCGCTGTACGCACACACGCCCGCGCTCGACGTCGTGCGCGGCGCGCGGCCCGTCGTGCGCACGCCGTCGGGCGACGTGCGCTGCCGCTTCGTCGTGTCGTGCTGCAACGCGGGCCCAGGCGGCGTGCTGCCGGCCGCGACGGCTGCTCGCATCGCGCCCATCGCGTCGTACATCATCGCGACCGAGCCGCTCGGCCAGGCACGCGCCGATGCGCTGATCGCGCGGCGCGAGGCCGTGTGCGACAACAACTTCTTCCTCGACTACTTCCGGCTGTCGGCCGACCACCGGATGCTGTTCGGCGGCCGCGCGAATTCGGCCGGCGCGTCACCCGCCACGCTCGCCGAAACGATCCGGCGGCGCATGGTCGGCGTGTTCCCGCAGCTCGGCGACGTGCGCGTCGACCACGCGTGGGGCGGCTTCGTCGACGTCACGCGCAACCGCGCGCCGGATTTCGGCGCGCTCGATCCGAACTTCTTCTACGTCCAGGGTTTCAGCGGGCACGGCGTCGCGCTCACCGGCGTTGCCGGACGCGCGGTTGCCGGCGCGGTCGCGGGCGACACGCGCGCGTTCGACCTGTTCGCACGCATGCGCCACCGGCGCTTCCCCGGCGGCGACGCGTGGCGGCAACCCGCGCTCGAGCTCGGGATGCTGTACCACCGCGTGCGCGAGCTGTTCTAAGCCCATTTATTCGTTTTCCCGATCATGCAGACATTCGCCAACCAGCCGCACGTCGCGTCCTACTACGCGGCGACCGCCAACGATACGACCCGCCACGCGCCGCTCGCCGGCACGATCGATGCCGACGTGTGCGTGATCGGCGCGGGCCTCACGGGCCTGTCCGCCGCGCTCAACCTCGCCGAGCGCGGCCATTCGGTGACCGTGCTTGAAGCGTCGCGGGTCGGATGGGCGGCGAGCGGCCGCAACGGCGGCCAGCTGATCGGCGGCTTCGCGTGCGACATCGACACGTTCGCGCAGTTCATGCCGGAAGGCGACGTGAAGCGCATCTGGGACATGGGGCTCGAAACGCTGTCGCTCGTGAAGTCGCGCATCGCGCAACACGACATCGACTGCGCGCTGGTGCCCGGCTACCTGACCGCCGCGAACACCGATCGCGATGCCGATTCACTGAAACGCTGGCGCGACGAAGCCGCGAAGCGCTTCGGCTACGACCGCTTCCACTTCGTCGAAGCCGACGAACTCGGCGACTACGTGCAGTCCGACCGCTATTGCGGCGGCCTGTACGACCCGGACAGCGGCCACCTGCATCCGCTGAACTACACGCTCGGCCTCGCGCGCGCGGCCACCGGTGCGGGCGTGCGCATCCACGAGGACAGCTGCGTGACGCGCGTGCGCGACGTCGCGGGCGGCCATGTCGTCGAGACGAGCGGCGGCAACGTGCGCGCACGTTTCGTCGTGCTCGCGTGCAACACCTTCGTCGGCACGCTCGCGCCCGCGCTGGCGAAGAAGATCATGCCGGTCGGCACCTACGTGATCGCGACCGAGCCGCTCGGCGAAGCACGCGCCGCCGCGCTGATGCCGGCGCGCGCGGCGATCTGCGACAGCCGCTTCGTGCTCGACTATTTCCGGCCGGCGCCCGACACGCGGCTCGTGTGGGGCGGCAAGGTCAGCTATTCGACGCGGGAGCCGCGCGATCTCGCCGGGGCGATGCGCGCGGACATGCTGAAGACGTTCCCGCAGCTCGCGGACGTGAAGGTCGACTACGCGTGGGGCGGCTTCGTCGACATCACGATGAACCGCGCGCCGCACTTCGGCCGCATCGCGCCGACGCTGTATTTCGCGCAGGGGTTCTCGGGGCACGGCGTGAACACGACCGCGCTCGCGGGCAAGCTGATCGCCGAGGCGATCGACGGACAGGCGAGCCGCTTCGACCTGTTCGACAAGATCCGCCATCGCGACTTCCCCGGCGGCGAGGCATTGCGCACGCCGGCGCTCGTGCTCGCGATGAGCTGGTACCGGCTGCTCGACGCGTTCGGCGTGCATTGAGCGGCGGCGCGGGCGACGAGCGCCATGCAAAACGGCCGCGCGAACGCGGCCGCCGGGTGCCGGATGCCGGATGTCGCGGCGCCGGCGCGGCAGGCAGGCGACCTGGCCTGCCCGACCGGCCGAAGCCGCGGCATCCGCGCGGGTCAGTCAGTCCCGTACTTCGGCGAGTGCGGCCCGTACAGCAACCCGTTCGGCGGCCCCGCCGACAACAACCTGCTGCTGGTCAGCCCGGCCACATCGTGCGCTTCGTCGGTCAGCGAATGTGCGACCTGCTTGACGGCCGCCTGCACCAGCATCCCGACGACACCGAACGCATTGACGCTCATGGAGTTGCCGACCTCCTTGCCGGTCGCACGGCCCTCGCCCTGCCACAGCACGTCGCCGCTCTTCAGGTCGACGAGCTTCGCCGACGCCGCGACCACCGTCGTGCTGTCCACCACCTGGTAGACGGAGCCGTATTGCGTGATCTTCGAATAGAGCGCGGCATCCGCGCCGAAGATCTCGCGCAGCTTCGCCGGCGACGTGTTCTGGATCTCGGCCGCGTTCGCGAGGCCGTTCTGCTTGAAGGTCTCGTCCATCACCGCGACCGGCACCACGTAGTAGCCCGACTCGGCGAGCGGCTGCGTCATCTGCGACAGCACCCCGTAGGTCGCGCCGACATCGGTGGTCTCGTTGACCGGCGGCAGCACGAGGATCGAGCGCGGCTGGCTCTTCTTGAAGGCCGTGTAGTCGGGACGCTTGACGGGTTGCGCGCATGCGCTCAGCAGCGCGACGAGCGACAGCACGGACAGCAGCTTGAATGAAAGTGTCTTGATCATGGCACGCACGTTACTGTTGGGCGGGAGTCGGATCGGCTTGCTTCCGGCCGGCGATCGCCTGGTCGGCGGCCTTCGGGTTCGCGGCCTGCGGATTCACGGCCTTCTTCTTCATCAGGAAATCCATGTACGACGCGGATTCCGGAAAGAGCGCCTTCTCGGCCTCGAACGACTGCGTGGCCTGCTGCCCGTTGCCGACGCTCGCGTAGAGCATCCCGAGATGCGCATGGAAGCCGGGCGGCGGCTTGTTACCCTTCGCGCGAATCTCCTGCAGCGCCTTCTCGAGCGCGTCGATCTGCTGTTGCGGCGAGCTTTGCCCCTTGAAGTATTCGTACACCTGCGGCTGATAGCCGTTCCACTGATAGAGCGGCGGCGTGGTCGGTGCCGCGCAGCCCGCGAGCAGCATGGCGGCCGCCGTCGCCGGCAGCCAGATTCCCCGTTTCATGGTCTTGTCTCTTCCGATGAGTGAGTGATTCGTCGAGCGCGTGTCGCGCACGGCGCTTACTGCGGCACCTTCAGCGTGCCGGCGTCGACCTGGTCGACGAGATGGTTCACGGCCTCCTGGATCGCGAGATCCAGCACCTTGCCGTTGAGCGTCGAGTCATAACCGGCGGTGCCGCCGAAGCCGATCACCTCGCGGTTCGACAGGCTGAACTCGCCCGCGCCCTGGCTCGATGCGACGACTTCCGACGTCGTCGTGTCGACGATGTTCAGGTTGACCTTCGCGTATGCGACCTGCGTCTTGCCGCGGCCGAGGATGCCGAACAGCTGGTGATCGCCGACGTCCTTGCGGCCGAACTCGGTCACGTCGCCGGTCACCACGTAGTTCGCGCCCTTCACGGCCTGCGCCTTCTTCATGAAGCCGGCTTCCTGCTTGATCTCGTCGAGGTTCTCGCGATCGAGCACGTTGAAGCGGCGGCTCTGCTGCAGGCGCGTGACGAGGATCGTCTTCGCCTGCCCGCCGAGGCGGTCGATGCCGTCCGAGAAGATGCCGCGCATGTAGCTCGAGCGGTTGTCGAACTTGCCGACCGCGATCGCGACGGGCTTGCCCGCATAGGGCTTCTGCGCGCTGCTCACGGCCGGCACGTCGAGCGTGCGCGACGATTCGGTCGCGCAGCCGGACAGCGCCGCAACGAGCGCCGCCGCCACGAGGACGGTGCGTCGTGTCTGAATGTTCACTGTTGGTCTCCTTGTGTGGAAAGATGGCCCGGAACGGGCACGCCGGCTCGCGAACGACCCGGCGGTCGAAACGGTTGCGGTGCGAACGGGGATGCGTGCGTCGGCGCGATGGACGCACGCGCGTTCATCGCCGCACCGGCGGCGGCAGTAGATGAGTGAAAGGCGCGCGCAACCCGTGCGTTGCGACGACATGCGGATGCGCGGCGCGGTACGCGACAGGCTCGCGTGCGCCGGCTACACCGTTATTCTGGTTACTGCGCTGTTGATCGCGCATGATCGGCCCCGTATATGATTTTTCGCGATCATATCAAGCCTGTTTATCGAGATGAGGAGTCTTGATAATAGTTGACGATTTTCTTACTTATCCGACGCGCGCGGTCGAATCGGCGCAATTCCTCGCCGACAGGGACTTTGCAGGCGTATGGGCGCAGCGTGCCGATTTTCCTTTGTTGCCTGCGACGATCGATCTCGAATCCGGCAATATCAAGATATATTGTCCGTACCGCCCATCCGCATGACCCCTATCCCGAGAATAATCACTGAAATCCGGCTGCCTTTACCGCACCCGGCGGGTTCGCCTGTCACGATGCCTTCCGGCAATCCTGCCGCGCGCGCGTACGAACGCGCGCGCATCCGCGCCCGCTAGTCGGCCACCTTCTGCCGCATCGTCACGAACTCCTCGGCCGCGGTCGGGTGAATGCCGATCGTGTCGTCGAACTGCGCCTTCGTCGCGCCCGCGCGAATCGCGATCGCAATCCCCTGGATGATCTCGCCCGCATCGCGGCCGACCATGTGCGCGCCGACCACGCGCTGGCTGTCGCGCGCGACGACGAGCTTCATCAGCGTGCGCTCGTCGCGGCCCGACAGCGTGTGGCGCAGTGCCTTGAACGACGTGCGGTAGATGTCGACGTCGCCGTCGTAAAGATCGCGCGCGGTCGCCTCGGTGAGACCGACCGTCGCGACCTCGGGCTGGCTGAACACCGCCGACGGCACCCATTCGTGATCGGTCGCGACACGCGACCCGCCGAACAGCGTGCGGGCAAGCAACGCGCCGTCGCGCGTCGCCACCGGCGTGAGCTGCGGCCGCGACGTGACGTCGCCGATCGCATGGATCGACGGCACCGACGTCGCCGAATACGCATCGACGGCAATCGCGCCACGTGCGTCGAGCATCACGCCCGCCTGTTCGAGCCCGAGCCCGTCGACGTTCGGCACGCGGCCGGTCGCATACAGCACTTGATCGTACGGCCCGTGCCGCGCATCGCCGACGCGCACGCTCAGCGTGCCGTCATCCGCGCGTTCGATCGACTCGACCACCGCACGCGCGTGGATCGTGACGCCCTGCTTCGTCATCTCGTCGGTGAGGAACTGGCGCACGTCGTCGTCGAAGCCGCGCAGGATCTTTTCGCCGCGATAGAACAGGTCGACGTGGCTGCCGAAGCCGTTGAAGATGCCCGCGAACTCGACCGCGATATAACCGCCGCCGACCACCGCGATGCGTGCGGGCCGCGCGGCGAGCGACAACGCCTCGCGCGACGTGATCGCATGTTCGATGCCGGGCCGCGCCGGCATCGACGGGCGCGAGCCGGTCGCGATCGCGATGTGGCGCGCGCGGATCGTGCGTTCGCCGATCGCGACCGTGTGCGCATCGACGAGCGTCGCGCGCCCGGCGTGCATCTCGACGCCCGATTGCCGCAGCAGGTTGATGTAGATGTCGCTGAGCCGGTTGATCTCGCGATCCTTCGCGGCGATCAGCGCGGGCCAGTCGAGCGTGCCGGCGCCGAAGGTCCAGCCGAAGCCCTGCGCGTCCTCGACTTCGTGCGGGTAGTGCGATGCGTAGACGAGCAGCTTCTTCGGGATGCAGCCACGCAGCACGCAGGTGCCGCCGATCTGCTCTTCTTCCGCTATGCCGACGCGGGCACCGTACGACGCGGACATGCGCGCAAGCCGCACGCCGCCCGAGCCGGCCCCGATGACGAACAGGTCGTAGTCGAAATCCATCGCATTGCCTCATCGCAGTTCGGATGCAGGCACGATAGCAAGATTCCGGAATTCTTGCGGCACACGGTGCCGCCACGCGCACGCCCAATAAAAAACGGCGAGAGACGTTGCCTCTCGCCGGTCAAACCGGCTGCCGGGTGTGCCATGCGTCACCGATCGACCGCATGCCCGACCTGCCGGCTGCGCGGCACCGGCCCGGCCGGGCGCGCGAAGGGCGCGCCCACGGCCGGACCAGCCGCCATGCTCATGCCTGCGACGTGTCGCTGCCGTCCGTCGCCTGCGTGTCGTCTGCCTGCTGCGGCTGCTCTTCCTTCTTCTCGAGCATGCCTTCGATCGCTTCCGCGCCCTTGAAGCCGGCGACGGCGGCTGCCGCCTTGGTCAGCAGGCCCGCATCCGGATCCAGCTTTTCCGCGCCTTCGACGGCTGCGATTGCGCCAGCGATTTCACCCACGGTGTTCAGGATACCCATCGTCATCCCCTTTCAAGAAAATCGTGAGCGCATCGTCCCACGAAAAAAAACCGGCGAACCGCGATTGTCATCACCGGATACACAAGTTACGCACCAGGCCGGCCGCGCTCGCCGAGCGTGACCGGAACGACGCACCGCGCGAGCCTGGCGGCACGCAACGGGCGATGCACGCAGCGTAGCGGAAAGGCTTCGCGCGCACTGTAAAAGTATGTTCTGGATTGCCGACGGTTCCCTTACGGCGCGGGGGTCTCGTGATGGAGCATTCGCCGAATAGTCGTGCGCGCGTATGAAGGTCGCACGACGAAAAAAAAAGAGGCGCCTCGCGGCGCCCCTTCGATGCATGCCGGACGACTGCCGGCGCATGCGTTCCGACGTTCGTCAGAAGATATTGCGCAGGCCGATCGCGATGCCGGTCTGGTTGCTGCGGCCGGGCAGCTCGACGTTCGCCGCGCCGTTCGTCTTGTTGAAGTCGACGGTGCCGTAGACTTCCGTGCGCTTGCTGAGCGCGTACTCGGCGATGCCGACGATCGCGTAGCGGTTGCCGCTCGCGAGCGTGCCGTTCGTGGTCATCGCATTGCGCATGTGGTCGTAGTAGAACGCGCCCGTCAGCGTCAGCGGTGCGCTGACCTGCCAGCTCACGCCCGCGAACGGACCGTCGTCGATCCGGCCGGTGCCCTTCGCGACCGGAATCGACTGCTGGGCGAGCAGGCTGTCGACGAAACCCGTGTCGTCCTTCGAGCGCAGGTAGCCCGCGTAGATCTTCGCCTTGCTGAACGCATACACGACGTTCGCGTGGTAGATCGTCTGCTTGCGCGCCGAGTTGTCGCTGTTCTGCTGCGCACCGGCCGCGATGCTGAGCGGGCCCATCACGTACGACAGCGACACGCCCCACGCATTGCCCTTGCCGAGCGAACCCGGGATCTGGCCCGAGAAGCCGCCTGCGCCGGTCGATTCGTAGTTGGTGCCGGTCGAGTACATCGCCTTCGCGGTCAGGCCTTCGAACTTGCCCGTGTACTTGATCTGGTTGTCCGCATACAGGCCGCCGCCGAGTGCGACCGGCAGCCACGCGTTTTCGAGGTAGTTGCCGACCGTCAGCGGATCGTAGGTGTCCGACAGCAGGTCGAACAGCGGCGTCTTCTGGCGGCCGAGGGTCACCGTGCCGTACGGGCTCTGCAGGCCGACGTACGCCGCGCGGTTGAACAGGCGGCCGCTGTCGGCGAATGCGCCGTTCTGCAGGTTCACGCCGCTTTCGAGGTTGAACACGGCCTTCAGGCCGCCGCCGAGATCTTCCGTGCCGTAGATGCCGAAGCGGCTGTTCGTGATCGCGCCGTTGGTCATCGACAGCAGGCCGTCGTTCTTGGCGTTGGCGTTGGTGAGGTAGCGAATGCTGGCGTCGGCGACGCCCCAGAGCGTGACCGAGCTTTGTGCGGCCGCGTACTGGCTGGCAAATGCGAGCGCGGCGCCCCCTGCGATGGCTGCGAGTCGGGTGGTCTGCTTCATGAGCTTTCCTGGTTGTAGGTGTCTCCGTTCATGGCCGGCCGCGTGCGCAGCCGGGTGGCGATCGCTCGCGTTCTTGGCGCGCGCGATGTGGGCTGAATCATATGACGACTGCAATCGCTGAAAGAAATTGAAATGCGCGGTAACGGCGGAACTGTCGCCCGCGCACAACGCTGCGCGCGCGAGGCGCGCCGGGCGGGCGTCGGATGCCGCACGGCATCCTCCGGCCACGCGGCTTACGGGATGTCGGGTCTGTAAGCATCGCCCCGCAGGCGCGGGGGAACGGGCGGGCGGCCGGAAGTGCCGGCGGGAGGCTCCGTCACGCCGCCACAGGCGGCTCGCCGGGCGTCTCGCGCCGGCGCCAGGCACGCCGGAGGATCTCCGCGAACGCACCGGCGAGCAGCAGCACGGCACCCCACAGCGCGAACTCCGGCACGAGCCGCGTGACGAGGCCGCCGATCACCGCGCCGGCCAGGAAGCAGAAGCTGATCGTCGCGAGCAGCGCCGAGTCGTGCAGCGCGCCCGCGTCGTAGCGCGGGATCAGCCCGACGAACAGCTTCTGCGCGGCGCGGCGCAGGTTGCCGGTCGTCATCACCGACGTGTACGACAGTTCCTCGAGATGGGTGAACGACAGCGTCTGCAGCGTCGCGACGAACGAAATGCCCGGAATCAGCCATGCGCTCGACGCGCCGACGAGCCCGCTTGCGGCGACGCCGAGAAAGGCGATCTCGACGAGTAGGCTCGCGAATGCGGTATGCCGCATCCAGCCGCGCTGCGCGGCGAGGCCGAGCAGGTGCGCGACGAACACCGCGACCACGAAGCCGCCGAGCGGCGGCACGTGGTGCAGCGCGGCCGCCCATTCGCCGGCCGACACGTTGATGCCGAGCAGCGCGACGTTGCCCGTCATCGTGTTCGCGAACACGTGGCCGTGGCCCACGTACGTGTACGCATCGAGATAGCCGCCGGACAGCGTCAGCAACGCGGCGACAGTGAGATTGCGGCTGGCGCCGTCGAGATCCATCGAGCCTCCCGTGAAGATTCGCGCCAGTATGGCGCACGGGACGTTACCGTGCGCCGGTCATTGCCCGATACCCGTGAGCCCGATCAGCGCGCCGCCCGCGAGCAGCCACAGCGGATGGATGCGCGTGCGCCATGCGAGCACCGCGCACGCGGCGGTGATGCCCCACTGGATCGCCGTGCGGTTCGACGCCTCGGAGATCAGCACCGCGCTCGCCGCGACGAGCCCGGCCGTGACGGGCATCATCCCCTGCTGCACGTAGCGGCGCCACGGCCGGTCGCGAAAGCGCTCCCACGCATGCAGCGCGAGCACGGTGACGATCGAAGACGGCCCGAACTTCGCGAGCGACGCGACCAGCAGCCCGCTCCAGCCGGCCACGTGCCAGCCGACCAGCGACACGATCATCATGTTCGGCCCGGGCGCCGCCTGGGCCAGCGCGAACAGCGCGGTGAACTCGTGCGCGCTCATCCAGCGATGGACGTCGACGACCTGCCGCTGCATCTCCGGCAGGATCGTGTTGCCGCCGCCGAATGCGAGCAGCGACAACTGGCTGAAGATCGTCGCGATGGCGATCAGCGTGTCGTTCATGGCCGGCCGCCCGGCTGCGTGTCGCGCGCCGCGGCCGGCGCCGGCTGCGGCGTGCCGGCTTCGCGGCGGCGCGACGCGAGCCAGATGCTGACGGGCGTCAGCACGAGCATCGCGGTCAGCAGCGGGATGCGCAGCACCGCGATCGCGACGAACGCGAGCGCCGCGATGCCGGCCGCCGCGCGCGCGTGCCGCAGCGGCTTCGCGACCTTCACGGCCATCGCGACGAGCAGCCCGGCCGCCGCGGCGGCGAGCCCCGCGAACAGGTGCTGCACGCGCGGATCGTTCTGCGTCTTCGCATACAGCACGCCGAGCGCGACGACGACGAGCGTCGGGCCCGCGATCAGCCCGAGAATGGCGGCGAACGCGCCGGCCACGCCGCGAAAGCGCATGCCGACGGCCACCGACAGGTTGATCACGTTGCCGCCCGGCAGGAACTGGCACAGCCCGAGCAGGTCGGTGAATTCGTCGGCGGAAAGCCACTTGCGCTCGTCGACGATGGTGCGCCGCGCGAACGGCAGCGCGCCGCCGAACGACATGAGGCCAAGCGACAGGAAGCCGGTGAACAACTCGGCGAGGCCGATGCGGCGGGGTGACGCGGCCGGCGGCGGAGCGGCGGGCGGAAAGGCGGATTGCATGGGGCTCCTCATCAAACGGTGAACCGAGGTTACCGCCGTTCGGCAGGCCTGCAAAACGATTTTATCGGCGCGCCCTTGTGATCTAGAATCACAAGCATGGCACGCGATCTCCCGCCCTTTTCCGCGCTTCGGGCCTTTGAAGCCGCGGCACGACATGAAAGCTTCAGCGCCGCCGGCGACGAGCTGCATGTGACTCACGGTGCCATCAGCCGCCAGATCGCCGGGTTCGAGGCATGGCTCGGCAAGCCGGTGTTCCACCGCTACGGCAAGCGCGTGAAGCTCACCGACGAAGGCCGCCGCTACCTGGACACCGTGCGCGCGGCGTTCGACAGCATCGCGCACGCGACCGAGCAGCTGCGCAACACCGGCGCGGCGCGCGTGCTGCGCATCAACGCGCTGCCGACCTTCGCGATGAAATGGCTATTGCCGCGCCTGTCGCGGTTCCAGCGCGACGTGCCGAACGTCGAGCTGAAGCTGTCGACGTCGAACGCGCCGCTCGACGCGCTCGACGGTTTCGACGTCGCGATCCGCCGCGGCCCCGGCCACTGGTCGAACTGCACGAGCGGCCACTTCCTCGACGAAAGCGTGATTCCGGTCTGCAGCCCCGCGCTGCTCAAACGCGCGCCGATCGCGCGCGCGGACGATCTCGCGCGCCACGTGCTGCTGCATTCGGATACGCGGCCGGAAGGCTGGCGCGACTGGTTCGCGGCGGCCGGCGTGACGATGAAGGGGCGCAAGCGGCAGTCGTTCGACCACTTCTACCTGGCGCTGCAGGCGGCCGTCGACGGGCTCGGCGTCGCGCTCGGCCCGTTGCCGCTGATCGACGACGAGCTCGCGAGCGGCCGGCTCGTGATGCCGCTGGCGGGGCCGCGCATCGCGACGCGCAGCTACTGGTGGATCGCGCCGCGCGCGCCGGCCGACGATCCGCTCGTCGCGCAGTTCTGCGCGTGGCTGCAGGCGCAGTCGAATACCGGCGCGTGAGGCCGCGCCGGCGGGCGGCATGGCGCCGCCCGCTCCCGGTCAGACCACCGGGCCCGGTTCCTTTTCCTTGCGCAGGATCGCGTACAGGATGATCGCGCCGAACGTCGCGGTGCCGATCCCGCCGAGCCCGAAGCCGCCGATCTTCAGCGAGAAGTCGCCGGCGCCGAGCACGAGCGTGACGGCCGCGACGATCAGGTTGCGGTTGTCGGAGAAGTCGACCTTGTTGACGACCCAGATCCGCGCGCCCGTCACCGCGATCAGCCCGAACACGACGATCGACACGCCGCCGAGCACGGGGCCCGGAATCGTCTGGATCACCGCGCCGAACTTCGGCGAGAAACCGAGCACGATCGCGATCAGCGCGGCGACCGCGAACACGAGCGTCGAGTAGATTCGCGTGACGGCCATCACGCCGATGTTCTCCGCGTAGGTCGTCACGCCCGTGCCGCCGACGCTGCCCGACACGATCGTCGCGAGCCCGTCGCCGATGAACGCGCGGCCCACGTAGCGATCGAGGCTGGTGCCCGTCATCGCGCTGACGGCCTTGATGTGGCCGAGGTTCTCCGCGACCAGGATCACCGCGATCGGCGCGAGCATCAGCATCGCGTGCGGATCGAACACCGGCGCGCGGAAGCTCGGCACGCCGAACCAGGCCGCGTGCCCGACGATCGAGAAATCGATCGGCTTGCCGAGCCCCATCCCGTTGGTCACGACCGCGTAGATCACGTAAGCGATCACCAGCCCGACGAGGATCAGCAGGCGCTGCACCATGCCGCGCGAGAACACCGCGACGCCGCCGACGCACAGCACCGTGACGAGCGCCATCACCTATTCGAAGGTCGACCCGGACACGCCCTTGACCGCGATCGGCGCAAGGTTGAGCCCGATCACCGCGACCACCGCGCCGGTCACGACCGGCGGCATCAGCGTCTCGATCCAGCGCGTGCCGATCGCCTGCACCAGCGCGCCGATCGCGACGTACACGACACCGCACGCGATGATCCCGCCGAGCGCGACCGGGATGTTCGGGTTCGGGCCGCTGCCGCCGTAACCGGTCACCGCGATCACGAGGCCGATGAACGCGAAGCTCGAGCCGAGGTAGCTCGGCACGCGGCCGCCGACCAGCACGAAGAACAGCAGCGTGCCGATGCCCGACATGAAGATGCACAGGTTCGGGTCGAAGCCCATCAGCAGCGGCGCGAGCACGGTCGAGCCGAACATCGCGACGACGTGCTGCACGCCCATCGCGACCATCTGCGGCCACGGCAGGCGCTCGTCGGGGCCGACCACGCGCGATGCCGCGCCGGTCGATTGCACCCGCCAGCGCGGGAAGTAGGAATCGGACATGGGGAAAAGGGCTCCTGTCGGTCGCCGGCTGCGGAGGATGCGCCGGTCTGGAATCTGGCGCGAGTTTACGGAGCGGAAATGGGGCTGGCAAGCAGACCGACACGCGGGACGGCGGGCGGCGCCGGCAGGCGCGGGGCGCGGCCGGGTGCAGGCGAAACGGGGCGCGATCGCGCGGCCCGGCGGCCGGCCGGCCGCGCATCGGGGGCAAGCGGGCAGGCGGGCGGCGGTCGACACCGGCCGCGACGCAAGCGTGCGCTCACATCGCGGCCGGCGCGGCGTGCATCAGGGGTTGATGTACTGGAACAGCGACAGGTTCTGCAGCTGCGCGTAAGCCTTCTGCGAGCCCGTCAGCGCGTTCTGCATCTGCAGGAACTGGCTGATCGTCGACACCATGTTGGTGCTCGTCAGGTCGGACAGGTTGCTGGTGACCTGCAGCGTGTTGGTCTGGTTCACGGTCTGCATCGCCTTGATTTCCTGCTCGCGGCCGCCGACCGACGCCTGCACGGTAAGGACGTTCGTCATCATGTTGTTCAGCTTCGTCGTGCCGGTGGTCATCGCGTTCGCGAGCGAGGCCGCGGCGGACGTGTTGCTGCTGATCGGCACCTTCAGCGCGGCGATCATCGAGTCGAGCGCCGCGAACACGTCGGTGCCGGCCTTCGGCGCGGGCGTGACGGTGAACGTGTCGCCAGGAGCCGGCGTTCCCGACACCGGCACCGACAGGCCGTTGCCGAGCGCGATCCCGGCGCCGGCCGAATACGACTGCGCGGGGTTCGTGGTCGGCGGCACCACGGTGTTGTCGGTGACCGTATAGGTCGGCGCGGCGGCCGTGCCGCCGAACGTGATCGTGAACTGGTGCGTGTTGGTCGCGGCCGACGGGCTCGTGATCGACACCGCGCCGATCGTGCCCGTGCCCGTGTTGCCCGCGCCGGCGAGCGGCACCGGCTGGCTGCCGAGCATCGGCACCGACAGGAACACGTTCGCGCCGTTGTCGCCCTGCGAGATCGCGCGCGTATCGGCGATCTGCACCTGCCGCGTGCCCGTGTCGCCGCTGTAGGTCACGCCGCCGCCCGGCGCGTTCGAGAACGGCGCCGTGGTCGACTGGAAGCCCGAAAACAGGTAGTTGCCCGAGCCGTCGGTCGAGTTCGCGAGCGTCAGCAACTGGTCGCGATAGCCCTGCAGCTGCGTCGCTTGCGCCGCGCGGTCACTGTCGGACAGCGAGCCGTCGCCGGCCTGGATCACGACCGTATGGATGTTGTTCAGCAGGTTGTTGACGCTGATGAGCGTCTGGTCTTCCTTCTGCAGCGACGACAGCGCGGCGCTCTGGTTCGACGCATACTGCGACAGCGTCGCCGACGTCATCGACAGCTGCACCGCCTGCGCGGCGCCGAGCGGGTTGTCGGCAGGCGTCGAGAGGCTCACGCCGCTCGAGATCTGCTGGTACAGCTGCGAGAGCTGCGCCTGCTGATCGTTCATCTGCGCGACGTTCATCTGGTAGAACTGCGTGGTGGAAATCCGCATCTGATCGATCTCCGAAATCAGTTGAACAGGCCGAGCACGGTCTGGAACAGCGTCGACGCGGTCTGGATCACCTTCGCGTTCGCCTGGTAGAGCTGCTGGTACTGCATCAGGTTGGCCGCCTCTTCGTTCTGGTTCACGCCCGACACCGACTGCTGCGCCTGCGTGATCTGGCCGATCAGCGAAGTCTGCGCGGCGCTCGACGACTTCAGCTGGCTCGTCGTGTTGCCGATGCCGTTCACGTAGCTCGCGTACGCGCCCGTCAGCGTGGTCGAGCCGTTGCCGAACGATTTCGCGCTGACGAGCTTCGACAGCGCAAGCGCGTTGCTGCCGTCGTTCGTGCCGCCCGTGTTCGGCGCGACCGTGAACGTGTCGCCGGCCGTGGGCGCGCCCAACACCGTGACCGTGACGCCGGCCGTCAGCGTGATCGGCGTGCCGGACTGGTACGGCTGCGCCGCGCTGGTCGTCGGCGGCACGGCCGTGTTGTCGGTGACCGTGTAGGTCGGGCTGGCGGTCGTGCCGCCCATCGTGATCGTGTAGTTGTGCGGGTTGGCCGCGGCCGTCGCGCTGGTGACCGACAGCCCGCCGATCGTGCCGGTGCCCGTGTTCGTCTTGGTGGCCGACGGCACGTACGGCGACGCCGCCGCGATCGCGGAGCCGTTCGACGTCGCGAGGCCGAAGCCGTTCAGCGCGCCGCGCGTCGGCTGCACGGTGAACTTGTCGCCGGCGTTCATCGCGCCGGACGAGAACGAGAAGTTCAGCCCGCCGATCGACGCCGGCATGCTGGCCGACTGGCCGACCACCGCGCCGCTCGCGCGGTCGGTCAGCGTGTAGTTCGTGCCGTCGTACGACAGCGTGTAGTCGCTCGTGGTCGGCTGCGACGCGTTCGCGAACGACACGGACAGCGCCGCATTGCCGGTATTGCCCTGGTTCGCGTACGTGATCGGCGTGCCGGTCGTGAACAGGTTGCCGCCGACGTTGCCCGACAGGTCGATGCCGAGCGCGTTCTGCGCGTTGACCTGCGCGGCGAAGCTGGTCGCGATCGCGCCGAGCTGCGCTTCGGCCGGGTCGAGCGTCTGGCTGCGGAACGCGAGCAGGCCGCCGAGCGTGCCGCCCGACAGCGACGCGTCGGACAGCGCCTGGTTCGGCCCCTGCGGGTTCGCGCCGGCGATGCCCTGCGACACGACGGTCAGCTCGCTCGGATCGGACGGCGACGTGACGGCCGCGAGCTGGTAGCTCTTGTTCGCGACGACGAGCGGCGTGCCGCCCGCGAGAAACACGCTGTAGCCGTCGCTGTTGCGCACGACCTGCACGCCCGCGAGGTTCGACAGGTTCGACACCGCGAGGTCGCGCTGGTCCATCAGCTGGTTCGGCGGCTGGCCCTGGCTGCTCGCGGACGCGATCTGCTGGTTCAGTTGCGCGATCTGCGCGGTGTACGCGTTGATCTGCGTCACGGTGCTCGTGAGCTGCGTGTTCACGCTCTGGCGCAGCGCGTCGTACTGCTGGCCGGCCGCCGTGATCTGGTTCGCGAGCGTCTGCGCATTGCTCATCGCGGTCTGCCGCACCGACGCGTCGGACGCGCTGTTCGCGACGTTCTGCATCCCGGTGAAGTAGTTCGTGATCGCGGTCGAGATGCCGGACGTCGGGCTGCCGATGTAGTTGTTCAGCTGCGTGACGAGCGAATACCACGTCGACAGCGCGCCGCTCTGCGTCTGCGCACCGTTCAGCTGGTCGCTCAGGTACTGGCTGTACTGCCGCTGCACGGTGACGGTGTTCACGCCCTGCGGCATGTAACCGCTGCTCGTGTACTGGCCGCTTGCCTCGGCATAAACGGGGCGTTCGACCGAATAACCCGGCGTCGCCGCGTTGCTGATGTTCTGGCCGGTCGTCGTGAGGCCCCAGAGTGCGGCATTCAGGCCGCTGACGCCGAGGTTCATGAGTGTGTTGGACATGCGCGATCCTGATGAGCCGGCCGCGCTGCGGCCGCCGGGTTGCGTGACTCCCGGTATAACGGCCGCGGATCGAAAAAATTGAGGAAAAAATGCACGCGCGACGCGCGCTCGCGCGTGGCGGGTCGAAACGCCCGGCGGCCCGGGCCGGCGGCGGTGCGTGGGCGGCCTCGAGCGGCCTCGGGCAGCCTCGAGCGGCCCCGGGCGGGGCCGGCCGCCGCGTGCGCGTCAGGCCCGCGCGAGCGAGCGGCGCTTCATCTCGAGCTGCGTGATCAGCCGCTGCAGCGTGTTCTCCGCGCTGCCCGGCAGCGACATGTAGCGAAAACCGAGCTGGTAGCGCCGCGACCCGTTCGGCATCTGCGTCGAACGCTGCGACACGAGCTGCAGGTCGAGCGACAGCTTGCCGTGGCCGGTCAGCTCGAGCTCGACGTCGGGCAGCAGCGTGCCGACCTCGAGCGCCTCGACGCGTTCGTCCGCCGTGCGCAGCCCCACGCCGCCGAGCGACAGGTTGTGCACCTCGAACAGGAAGCTCTCGCCGTCCGGCAGCTTGCCGCGGCACACGTACGGATCGACGACCGGCGCATCGACGCGGAAATACTCGCGGCGCTGGATGCACATCAGGACGTCGGGGAAATCGGCGACGAACGCGGGCAGCCCCTCGTAGCGCGTCTCACGCGGCGTGCCCGTGGAGAATTCGACGCGCACGCCCTCCGGCGCGGCCGCGAACGTGCAGTGCGACGCGCCCAGGATGCCGGCGTTCTGCTCGGACAGCGCGCCCCAGTCGAACGTGAACGTCCGCGCGCCGACATCCACCTCGAGCAGGCGCGTGACGAGCTGGCCGCCCGGATACTGGACGGTCAGGAAATCGCCGCGATTGACGAGGTTGCGCAGCTGCACGCCGATTTCCAGCGGATTGCGGCGGGCATAGTCGGGCCCGGAGTGGCCTGCATCCAGGCTGGGGTCCGTCGACGTTTCGATATTCATGGCTAGCCGGTCTTTCTTGTCATGGGCGCCCGGGCAACCGGTGCGCGATAAAACCGGGCCAGAACGGGGGCCCGGTCGCAGGTCTCTCACACTTAGCGGCAGTGCTGACCGAAAGTTTAGATCGAAACGGGGATTTTTTTCGCGCAAACGTTGAAACCGCGCGCGGCGGGCTGCCGGGCGCGGTCCGAAAGGGGCAACGGCACTGGCCGACGGGCCGTCAGCCGATCTGCTGCATGATCGAGATCAGCTTCTTCGCGTAGTTCGGGTCGGTCGCGTAGCCGGCCTTCTGCATCCCGTGCGCGAAGCCTTCGACGCTGCGGCTCGCGCTCAGCACGCCCGAGTAGCGCGGATTGTTCTTCAGCAGGGTCGCGTAATCGGTCATCGCGTGCTCGTACGAGTCGTACGCGCGGAACTTCGCGACCACGCGGCGCGGCGTGCCGTTCACGTATTCGGTCGTCAGCGCCGACACCGTGCGGCCGGTCCAGCCCTTGGTCGCCTTGATGCCGAACACGTTGTAGCTGGTCGAGCCGTCGCTCGCGCGGATCTCGCGCTTGCCCCAGCCCGACTCGAGCGCGGCCTGGCCGACGATGAAGCGCGCCGGGATGCCGGTCGACGCGCTGGCCGCCTGCGCGGGGCCCGCGAGCCGGTCGACGAACGCGTCGGCGTCCTGCACGCCGCTCGCGCCCTTCAGCGGCGGCGTCAGCGCGCTGCCGGCCGAGTAGCCGCGCGTGCCGGCGAGCCCGCCGTTGTTCGCCGCGTTCGCGTAGGCCTTCGCCATCGCGTTCATCGCGGCGAGGCCGCCTTCGTTACCCGACGTGCCGAGGCCGCCCGCGCCCAGGCCGGCCGCGCCGACATCGGCCGCCGTGTCGCTGCCCGCACCCTGCCCCGCATTGCGCAGCAGCTGCTTCATCAGCGCGTCGGCGACGCCGATCCCGCGCGTCGACATCTGCTGCGCGAGCTGCTGGTCGAGCATCGACGTGTACAGCTTGGACGTATGCGAATCGAACAGCCCGCCGTCCGGCGACGCGTCGCGCATGCTCTTGAGCATCATCTGCGTGAACATCGCGTCGAACTGGCCGGCGACCGCCTTCGCGCCGGCCTGCGGCGACTGTTTCGCCTGCGCGCGCAGCGCGTCGAAACCCTGCACGTCGAGCGCGAAGCGCTGCGTGAGGTCGTTCGCGTTCGGAAGAGAGGCTGCCATTTAGATGATCTCCAGATCGGCGCGCAGCGCGCCGGCGGCCTTCATCGCCTGCAGGATCGACATCAGGTCCGCGGGCGTCGCGCCGAGCGTGTTCAGCGCCTTCACGACGTCGGCGAGATTCGCGCCGGCCGTCACCATCTTCAGCGCGCCGTTGTCCTGCTTGAGCTGGATCTGCGACTGCTGCGCCACCACCGTCTGCCCGTTCGAGAACGGCCCCGGCTGCGATACCACCGGCTGCGTGTTGACCACGACCGACAGGTTGCCGTGCGCGACCGCGCAGCTCTGCAGCGTGACCATCTGGTTCATCACGATCGAGCCGGTGCGCGCGTTCAGGATCACCTTCGCCGCGGCCTTGTCCGGGCTCACGTCGAGGTTCTGCAGGCGCGCCATGAACGCGACCTGCTGCGCCGAATCGGCCGGCGCGGCGAGCTGGATCGTGCGGCCGTCGAGCGCCGTCGCGGTGCCCGGGCCGAAGCTCGAATTGACCGCGGACACGATCCGCTGCGCGGTGCCGTAGTCCATGTCGTTCAGCTGCAGCTGCAGCACGCCGTTCATCTGCGCGATCGCGTTCGGCACCGAACGCTCGACGATCGCGCCGCCGACGATCCGGCCGGCCGCGAGCTGGTTCACCTGCACGCGGCTGCCGTTCGCGCTCGCGCCCGCGCCGCCGACCGCCATGTTGCCCTGCGCGAGCGCGTAGACCTGGCCGTCCGCGCCCTTCAGCGGCGTGAGCAGCAGCGTGCCGCCGCGCAGGCTTTTCGCGTTGCCGAGCGACGACACGGTGACGTCGAGCGCCTCGCCCGGCCGCGCGAACGGCGGCAGCGTGGCGGTCACCATCACGGCCGCGACGTTCTTCAGCTGCATGTTGCTCAGCGACGACGGGCCGCCGTTGGCCGAACCGTTGTTGATCGAGATGCCGAGGTTCGCGAGCATGTTCGCGAGCGTCTGCGTCGTGAACGGCGTCTGCATCGTCTGGTCGCCCGTGCCGTCGAGACCGACGACGAGGCCATAGCCGATCAGCGGGTTGTCGCGCACGCCCTGGATCTGCGCGAGATCCTTCAGGCGTTCCGCGTGCGCGGGCACCGCGCCGAGCACGCACGCCGCGAACACGAGGGCGAGCCGCGCGGCGGCATGCGCGCGGGCCGACAGCCGGTTGAACAGGGTCTTCTGCATCGTCATCACCACGGCGCGATGTTGAGGAAGAAGCGCTGCAGCCAGCCCATCGTCTCGGCTTCGTTGATGTAGCCCTTCGACGAGTATTCGATCTTCGCGTCGGCGACCTGCGTCGAGTAGACCGAGTTCGCGCCCGAGATCGTGTTCGGGTTCACGACGCCCGAGAAGCGCACGAATTCGTTGCCCTGGTTGATCAGCATCTGCTTCTCGCCGCTGACCACCAGGTTGCCGTTCGGCAGCACGCTGGTGACGGTCACCGTGATCGTGCCGTTGAACGTGTTCGCCGCGCTCGCGCCGCCGGTCGCCGCGAACTTGTTGTTGCCGGCGGCCGACAGGTTCGCCTTCGCGAACAGCCCGCCGAGGAAGCCGGCCGTCGGCACGTTGAAGTCGGTGTTGCCCTGCCGGTTCGTGTTCGCGCCCGACGACTTGGTCGCGTTGATGTTCTCCGCGATCATGATCGTCAGGATATCGCCGACGTTGCGCGGCCGCTGATCCTCGAAGAGCGGCCGCCCCGCGTAACCGGGGTTGTAGATCGAGCCGGGCGCCTGCATCGACATCGGCGCCGGCGGCTGCGCCGTCATCGGCTGCTGGATGATCGGATCGCGCGGAATCTGCGCGCAACCGGCGGCGAGCGCCGCCACCGCGACCGCGCATGCGGCGCGGACGGTGGCTGACGGGAGGAGGCGAACCTGCTTCATGGCGACGGCGGGACTTTCCGGTTAGCTCTTCATCTGCGTGACGGTCTGCAGCATCTGGTCGGACGTCGTCACGGCCTTGCTGTTGATCTCGTAGGCACGCTGCGTCTGGATCATGTTGACGAGCTCCTGCACGACGTTCACGTTCGACGCTTCGACGTAGTTCTGGTTGAGCACGCCCGCGCCGTTCAGGCCCGGCTGCGACACGTTCGGCGCGCCCGACGACGTGGTCTCGGAAAACAGGTTCTCGCCGCGCGCCTCGAGGCCGGCCGGGTTGATGAAGGTCGCGATCTGCAGCGAGCCGATCTGCACCGAGTTGGTCGAGCCCGCCTGCGTGACCGACACGACGCCGTCCTTGCCGATCGTCAGCGACGTCGCGTTCTGCGGGATCGTGATCGCCGGCAGGATCTGGTAGCCGCTCGACGTGACGAGCTGGCCCTGCGCGTTGGTCTGGAACGAGCCGTCGCGCGTGTACGCGTTCGTGCCGTCCGGCATCAGCACCTGGAAGAAGCCCGCGCCGTTGATCGCGACGTCCTTCGAGTTGCCGGTCTGCGTGAGGCCGCCCTGCGTGTACAGGCGCTCGGTCGCGACCTGCTGCACGCCGGTGCCGAGCTGCAGGCCCGACGGCAGCTCGGTCTGCTGCGTCGAGTTCGCGCCCGGCTGGCGGATGGTCTGGTACAGCAGATCCTCGAACACCGCGCGCGACGCCTTGAAGCCGTTCGTGCTGGTGTTCGCGAGGTTGTTCGAAATCACGTCCATCTGCGCCTGCTGCGCATTCATGCCGGTGGCGGCGATGTAGAGCGAACGGTTCACTTGTCGATTCTCCTGCGTGGGCTGGCGCGGGCGCTCAGCTGAAGTTGAGCAGCTGGTTCGCCGACTGCTCGTTCTGGTCGGCCGTCTGGATCAGCTTCGACTGAAGCTGGAACGCGCGCGCGTTGTCGATCATCGCGACCATCGCGGTCACCGGGTTGACGTTGCTGCCCTCGAGCGAATTCGGCGTGACGACCACGTTCGGGTCGGCGTCGGCCGGATTGCCGTCGGCGGTGCGGAACAACCCGTCGTTGCCGCGCGTGAGCGTGGCCGGATCGGGATTGACGAGCTTCATCTGGTCGACGATCGCGACCGCCGTCGGCGGGTCGCCCGGCATCAGCGCGGACACCGTGCCGTCCTTGCCGATCGTCACTTCCGCGTTCGGCGGCACCGAGATCGGGCCGCCGTTGCCGACCACCGGCAGGTTGCTCGCGGTGACGAGCTGGCCGTTCTCGTCGACATGCAGGTTGCCGGCGCGCGTGTACGCCTCGCTGCCGTCGGCCGCCTGCACCGCCAGCCAGCCGGCGCCCTGCACGGCGACGTCGAGCGGGTTGCCGGTGCGCGTGATCGGACCCGGCGCGTAATCGGCGCCGGGCGTCGACGCGAGCACGTAGGTGCGCGTCGTCGTCGGGTCGATGTTGCTGCCGTCGCCGAAATTCATCGGCACCGCGCGATACGTCGCGAGCTGCGCGCGAAAGCCCGTCGTCGACGCGTTCGCGAGGTTGTTCGCGACGATCGCCTGCTGGTCGAGCGACTGCGACGCGCCCGTCATCGCCGTGTAGATCAGTCGGTCCATGGCTGCCCGTTATCCGCGCTTACAGGTTGATGAGCGTCTGGTCGACGGTCTGCTGCGTCTTGATCGTCTGCGCATTCGCCTGGTAGTTGCGCTGCGCGGTGATCAGGTTGACGAGCTGCGACGTGAGGTCGACGTTCGAGCTCTCGAGCGCGCTGCCCTGCAGCGTGCCGTGGTTCGTGCTGCCCGGCGCCGAGATCTGCGGCACGCCCGACGCGGAGCTCTCCGCGTACTGGTTGCCGCCGAGGTTCACCAGCCCGTTCGGGTTGTTGAAGTTCGCGAGCGCGATCTGGCCGAGCACGGACGTCTGGCCGTTCGAGTAGTTGCCGGTCAGCTTGCCGTCGGTGCCGATCG
>JABLTH010034212.1_pt1 | contig 24574 bp, 24 predicted proteins | sample 7875711 | NCBI WGS metagenome assembly JABLTH01 (sample SAMN14941262, study PRJNA633318) | bioreactor metagenome | isolation source: bioreactor | place: China | collected 2019-03-05 | reverse complement strand
GAAGGCGGGAGCACCGAGAAGCCGTAACGCGGCGCGCGGGCGCCCGCCGCCCGCCGCCGCGCGCGTCGGTCAGTGCTTGCTGTCGGGCGCGCGGTGCTTGTACAGCACGTCCTGGTCGACGCGGATCAGGTTCTGCCCCGCATCGACGACGAAGTCCACGCCGTTGTACGCGTTGCCCGTCAGCATCAGGATCGCGCTCGCGACGTCGTCGGGGCCCGCGATGCGCGCGAGCGGCGTCGATGCGCGGCTCGCGTGTTCGAAGTCGGCCGGCGTCTGGTCGTCGCTCGGCAGCATCAGCCCCGGGAACACCGCGTTCACGCGCAGCACCGGCGCGGACGACAGCGCGAGCATCTGCGTGAGGTTGCCGAGCGCGGCCTTCGCGACCGTATAGCTGAAATGGTCGCGGTGAAAGTTTTCCTTGATCTTCTGGTCGACCACGTTCACGACGACACCCTGCGTACCGGCCGCGCGGGCCCGTTCGTAGAACGCGCGCGTGAGCAGGATCGGCGCGCGGCAGTTGACGGCCCACGCCTGGTCGAACGCCGCGAGGTCGAAGCTCGGGAAATGATCCTGCCAGAATACCGACGCGTTGTTGACGAGCACGTCGAGGCGCCCGAAGCGCGCATACACCTGGTCGATCAGCGCGGTGATCTGTTCGGCATCCGACAGGTCGGCCTGCAACGCAACCGAATCGTGCCCGCGTTCGGCGATCGCGCGGGCCGCGGCCTGCGCGGCATCGGCCGAACGGTCGTAGTGCACCGCGGTGCGATAGCCGTGCGCGGCGAAATACTCGGCGAACGCGCGCCCGGCCCGGCGCGCGGCGCCGGTCACGAGCACGACGGGCGCGTGCGCCGTTTGCTTCGTCGACTCCATTACGTATTCGTCAGGTTGACTGAAGAAGGATTCGCGACGATCGACAGGAATTCGCGCCGCGTCGACGGATCGGTGCGGAACGTGCCGAGCATGCGCGACGTCACCATCTCGACGCCCGGCTTGTGCACGCCGCGCGTCGAGATGCACTGGTGCGCGGCTTCGAGGATCACGCCGACGCCCTTCGGCTGCAGCACGTCGAACAGCGTGTCGGCGATCTGCACGGTCATCTTTTCCTGGATCTGCAGGCGCTTCGCGAACGCGTCGACGAGGCGCGCGAGTTTCGAGATGCCGACGACGCGATGGTTCGGCAGATACGCGACGTGCGCGCGGCCGATGATCGGCACCATGTGGTGCTCGCAGTAGCTCTCGAAGCGGATGTCCTTCAGCACGATCATTTCGTCGTAGCCGTCGACTTCGCTGAACGTGCGCGCGAGGATGTCGCGCGGCTCCAGCGCGTAACCGGCGAAGAACTGCTCATAGGCGCGCACGACGCGCGCGGGCGTGTCGATCAGGCCTTCGCGTGCGGGATCGTCGCCGGCCCAGCGCAACAGCACGCGAACGGCGTCCTCCGCTTCTTCGCGGCTCGGACGGGATGCGGCGGGTTCGGGCCGCGCGGACTTCTTTTTAGCCATCTATCTGCTCCATCGAATGCCGCCGCCGGGGCGGCGCGGAATCCGGGCATTGTTTCATGCTTTCGCAGGTCGCGTGCGAGGCCCGGCGCTCACTTCGGCCACTCGTCCTGCTCGTCGTTGAACAGCGACGCGACGACGCCGCGCAGCCACGCGGTGCGCGGATCGTTGTGGTACTTGCGATGCCAGTGCTGCTTCAGGTCGAAGCGCGGCAGGGCGAGCGGCGGCTCGACGGGCACGATGAACGCGTGCTCGGCTGCATACGCGTAGCCGATCGCGTGCGGCACCGTCGCGATCAGGTCGGTGCGGCTCAGGATGAACGGCAGGCTCATGAAATGCGGCGTCTCGAGCACCGCGCGGCGCTGCATGCGCTGCTTCGCGAGATATTTCTCGAGCACCTCCTGGCTGCGCCCTTCGGCACGCACCACCGCATGCCCGCAGGTGAGGAACTGTTCGACCGTGAACGGCGGCGCCTGTTCGAACGGGTGGCCACGCCGCATCAGGCAGACGAACCGGTGCGTGAACAACCGCTGCTGGAAGAAGTTGTTGCCGTCGAGATCGGGGAAGTAGCCGACCGCGAGATCGATCGACCCGGCTTCGAGGCCGCGGCCGACTTCGTCGTGCGCGAGCGAGACCGAGCGCAGGTTCGCGTGCGGCGCACGCATCGCGAACGCCTGCAGCAGCTTCGGCAGGAACACGATCTCGCCCACGTCCGACAGCGCGATCGAGAACGTATGCGTGCTCGCGGCCGGGTCGAAGTCGTGCGGCGCGACGAGGCCGCGCTCGATCTGCGCGAGCGCGTCGCGGGCGGCCGGCAGCAGCGCGAGCGCGCGCGGCGTCGGTTCCATCCCGCGCGACGTGCGCACGAACAGCGGATCGCCGAAGTACTCGCGCAGCCGGCCGAGCGCCGTGCTCACGCGCGGCTGGCTTACGCCGAGCAGGTCGCCGGCACGGCTCACGTTGCGCGTGTCGTCGAGCGCGACGAGGTAGGGAATGAGGTTCAGATCGAGCGCTTCCATCGCCAGGCCAGTATCTTGAAAACGTATACAACATATCTCCTGAATCGCGTTGCCGCATAGTCGGGAAAGCGCTCAAATGTGTTCGACGATTCGAATTAATGTTCAGGAGACGAACAATGCGCACCCAGGTCGCCATCATCGGCGCCGGCCCGTCCGGCCTTTTGCTTTCCCATCTGCTGCGCCTGCAAGGCGTCGATTCCATCCTCGTCGAAGCGCGTTCGCGCGAATACTGCGAGAACCGCATCCGCGCCGGCGTGCTGGAGCAGGGCACGGTCGATACGCTGAACGACGCCGGCCTCGGCGAGCGGATGCGCCGCGAGGGGCTCGAGCATCACGGCATCGAGCTGCTGTTCTCCGGGCAGCGCCATCGCATCGACCTGTCCGAATTGACCGGCGGGCGCGCGATCACCGTCTACAGCCAGCATGAAGTCGTGCGCGACCTGATCGCGGCGGGCGTCGAGCATGGCCACCAGATGCATTTCGAAGTCAGCGACGTCGCGCTGCACGACGTCGAAGGCGAACACCCGTTCGTCACGTTCAAGCATGCGGACGGCCGCGAAGACCGCATCGACTGCGACTACATCGCCGGCTGCGACGGCTTCCACGGCATCGCGCGCCAGACGATCCCGGCCGAGCGGCTGAACACGTTCGAGCGCGTGTATCCGTTCGCGTGGCTCGGCATCCTCGCCGACGCGGCGCCGTCGCTCGACGAGCTCGTCTACGCGCATCACGACAACGGTTTCGCCCTCTTCTCGATGCGCTCGCCGACGGTCACGCGCCTGTACCTGCAGTGCAAGCCCGACGAGGACCTCACCGAATGGTCCGACGCGCGGATCTGGGACGAACTGCACACGCGCTTCTCGAACGACACGGGCTGGACGCCGACCGAGGGCCGGATCACCCAGAAAAGCGTGACGCCGATGCGCAGCTTCGTGTCGGAGACGATGCAGCACGGGCGCCTCTTCCTCGCCGGCGACGCCGCGCACATCGTGCCGCCGACCGGCGCGAAGGGGATGAACCTCGCGGTGGCCGACGTCCGCGCGCTGTCCCGCGCGCTCGGCGCGCGCTATCGCAACGGCGACGCGACGCTGCTCGACACGTATTCGGCGACCTGCCTCGAGCGCGTATGGCGGGCCGAGCACTTCTCGTACTTCATGACGAACATGCTGCATTCGTCGCCGGAGGATTCGCCGTTCGTCAATCGCCTGAAGTTTGCCGAGCTGAAATACGTGACGCGCTCGCGGGCCGCCGCGCAGTCGCTCGCCGAAAACTACGTCGGGCTGCCGTTCGACGACGCGACGGCCCCCGAGGGAACCCGCCTTGACAACGCGCTGTGCGCGACTCTATGATCGGCCCATCGTTCGCTAATCGAATCTAGGTTCGATTAGCGAACAAACACCGGGATCGAGATCGGCCCCGGCGCGACACGCGGCACGCGCGTGTCCCCTCGACAGGCCGCGCATCGAGCCGCGGGTTCGTATCAGGAAGAGACATGGTCAACAAGATTTTCGAATCGCTTCAGTCGGCGGTGGCCGACATCCACGACGGCGCGACAATCATGATCGGCGGCTTCGGCACGGCCGGCATGCCGTCCGAGCTGATCGACGCGCTGATCGAACAGGGCGCGCGCGACCTGACGATCGTCAACAACAACGCGGGCAACGGCGAGACGGGCCTCGCGGCGCTGCTGAAGGCGAAGCAGGTGCGCAAGATCATCTGCTCGTTCCCGCGCCAGAGCGACTCGCAGGTGTTCGACGGGTTGTACCGCGCCGGCGAGATCGAGCTGGAACTCGTGCCGCAGGGCAACCTCGCGGAGCGTATCCGCGCGGCGGGCGCCGGCATCGGCGGCTTCTTCACGCCGACGGGTTACGGCACCAAGCTCGCGGAAGGCAAGGAAACGCGCGTGATCGACGGCAAGCCGTATGTGTTCGAGACGCCGATCCACGCCGATTTCGCGCTCGTGAAGGCGTACAAGGGCGATCGCTGGGGCAATCTCGTGTATCGCAAGACCGCGCGCAACTTCGGGCCGATCATGGCCAGCGCCGCGAAGGTCGCGATCGTGCAGGTGTCGGAAGTCGTGCCGCTCGGCGCGCTGAACCCGGAACACATCGTGACGCCGGGCATTTTCGTCCAGCGCGTCGTCGAGGTGCCGCAGGCCGCGCATGCGGCCGAGCTGGCTTCCGAACATGCTGCATCGCAAGCCGCTTGAGGGAGATATTCAGATGAAACGACTGACCCGCGATGAAATGGCCAAGCGCGTCGCCCAGGACATCCCCGAAGGCGCGTACGTGAACCTCGGCATCGGCGTGCCGACGCTGGTAGCGAACCATCTCGACCCGAGCAAGGAGATCTTCCTGCACAGCGAGAACGGCCTGCTCGGCATGGGCCCCGCGCCCGCGCCGGGCGAGGAAGACGACGAACTGATCAACGCCGGCAAGCAGCACGTGACGCTGCTCACCGGCGGCGCGTATTTCCACCATTCGGATTCGTTCGCGATGATGCGCGGCGGCCACCTCGATTACTGCGTGCTCGGCGCGTTCCAGGTATCGGCGAACGGCGACCTCGCGAACTGGCATACGGGTGCGCCCGATGCGATTCCGGCGGTCGGCGGCGCGATGGACCTCGCGATCGGCGCGAAGCAGGTGTTCGTGATGATGGAGCACCTGACGAAGCAGGGCGAGAGCAAGATCGTCGCGCAGTGCTCGTATCCGGTCACCGGCGTGCAATGCGTGAGCCGTATCTATACGGATCTGGCCGTGCTCGACGTGACGGCCGACGGCCTCGCGGTGAGCGAGATCTTCACCGACCTGTCGTTCGACGAGCTGCAGAAGCTGACCGGCGTGCCGCTGATCGACGCGACGCAAAAGGCGGCTGCCTGAACCACCGACGTGCCGGCGCGTGCGTTTGCGCGCATGCCGGCGCGCTTGGGTGGACAATAGGCGCACGCCGTTTCCTCAATCTGATGCCATGCTCGAAGACAGCGCCCGCCTGACCTCCCTCATCTGCGGCACCGAGCCGCTCAACCGGATCTGGTCGCCCCGCGCGACGATCCAGCGGATGCTCGACGTCGAGGCCGCGCTCGCGCGTGCGCTCGCCGCGCAGCAGGTGATTCCCGCCGCCGCGGTCGCGCCGATCGAACGCGCGTGCGACGCAAGCCGGCTCGACGCCGACGCGCTCGCGCACGGCGCGGCGCTCGGCGGCAATCTCGCGATTCCGCTCGTCAAGCAGCTCACCGCGCAAGTGAAGGCCGACGACCCCGAGGCTGCGAAGTTCGTGCACTGGGGCGCGACGAGCCAGGACATCATCGATACCGCCACCGTGCTGCAGCTGCGCGACACGCTCGACGTGCTCGAGCCGATGCTCGACGAAACGTGTGCGTCGCTCGCGGCGCTCGCGCGCACGCATCGCGCGACGCCGATGATCGGCCGCACGTGGCTGCAGCAGGCGCTGCCGATCACGCTCGGCCTGAAATTCGCGCAATGGCTCGACGCGCTGCTGCGCCATCGCGCGCGTTTCGCCGAATTGCGCGAACGCGCGCTCGTGCTGCAGTTCGGCGGCGCGGCCGGCACGCTCGCGAGCCTGCGCGAGCACGCGGCCGGCGTCACGGCCGCGCTGGCGGCGGACCTGAAGCTCGCCGCACCGGCCGTGCCGTGGCACACGCAGCGCGACCGCATCGCGGAAGCCGCGTCCTGCTTCGGGATGCTGACGGGTACGCTCGGCAAGATCGCGCGCGACGTGTCGCTGCAGATGCAGACCGAAGTCGGCGAGCTTGGCGAACCGGCCGCCGCCGGCAAGGGCGGCTCGTCGACGATGCCGCACAAGCGCAACCCGGTCGGTTGCGCGGCGGTGCTCACCGCCGCGGTGCGCGCGCCGAACCTCGTCGCGACGGTGTTCGCGGGCATGGTTCAGGAACATGAACGTGCGCTCGGCGGCTGGCAGGCCGAATGGGACGCGCTGCCCGATCTCGCGCGCCTGACCGGCGGCGCGCTTGCGCAGATCGCGCAGATCGTCGCGGGCCTCGACGTGAACACCGAACGCCTTGCCGCGAATCTCGAACTGACGCGCGGGCTGATTCTCGGCGAAGCGGTGATGCTCGCGCTCGGCGACAAGATCGGCCGGCTCGACGCGCATCACGTCGTCGAGCATGCGTCGAAGGAAGCCGTGCGCACGGGCTCGACGCTGTTCGATGTGCTCGCCGCCGATGCGACCGTGTCGGCGCACCTGTCGCGCGACGCGCTCGCGCGGCTGCTCGATCCCGCACATTACGTCGGCGAGGCGCAGGCCTATGTCGACGCCGTGCTCGCGCTGCACGCGGGCGCGAAATAACCAGGAGAACCTTGAGATGCCTTTCGCCACTGTCAACGGCGTGAAACTGCATTACCGGATCGACCGTGCCGCGCGCGCCGACGCGCCGTGGCTCGTCTTCTCGAATTCGCTCGGCGCCGACCTGCAGATGTGGGCACCGCAGATCCGTCCGCTCACGCAGCACTTCAACATCCTGCGCTACGACACGCGCGGCCACGGCCACTCCGAAGCACCGGCCGGCTCGTACACGATCGAGCAGCTCGCCGGCGACGTGATCGGCCTGCTCGACCACGTCGGCATCGATCGCGCGCATTTCTGCGGGATCTCGATGGGCGGGCTGACGGGCGCGGCGCTGGCCGCGCGCTTCCCGTCGCGCATCGTGCGCGCGGTGCTGTCGAACACCGCGGCAAAGATCGGATCGCCGGAAGTGTGGGCGCCGCGCGCGCAGAAGGCGCGCGCCGAAGGGATGGCCGCGCTCGCCGACGCCGTGCTGCCGCGCTGGTTCACCGACGCATTCGTCGAGCGTGAGCCGCGCCTGTTCGATGCGATCCGCGACACCTTCGTCCATACCGACAAGGACGGTTATGCGGCGAACTGCGACGCGCTGAATGCCGCCGACCTGCGCGAAGAGGTGAAAGGCATCGCGCTGCCGGTGCTCGTCGTGACCGGCGCGAAAGACATGTCGACGCCGCCCGACCAGGGACGCGCGCTCGCCGCCGCGATTCCGGGTGCGCAGCACGTCGAATTCGACGCCGCGCATATTTCGAATATCGAGTGCACCGACGGCTTCAACCGCGCGCTGCTCGATTTCCTGACCGCGTGAGGCACCGGCGATGAACGACCAGGAACGTTACGAAGCAGGGATGACGGTACGTCGCGCGGTGCTCGGCGACGCACACGTCGATCGTTCGATCGAGAACCGCACCGAGGTGACCGACGAATTCCAGAACCTGATCACGCGTTATGCATGGGGCGAGATCTGGACGCGCGACGGCCTGCCGCGCCATACGCGCAGCCTGCTGACCATCGCGATGATGGTGGCGCTCAATCGCGGCGAGGAGCTTGCGCTCCATCTGCGCGCCGCGCGCAACAACGGCGTGACCCGCGACGAGATCAAGGAAGTGCTGCTGCAGACCGCGATCTATTGCGGCGTGCCGGCCGCGAATTCCGCGTTCCATCTCGCGGACAAGATCTTCAAGGAACAGGACGCGGCCGCATAAGACGGTCGGTCTGGAGCGGCCGGCTGAGGGCGGCCGCAACCGATCGCATGGCCCGCTGTCGCAGGCGGGCCGTCGACGACGGAATCGATGAACGCGCCGGCAGAGCATCGGCGCACGGCACACCGGATGATTGGTGGACGAACAAAGGAAGGGCGCGGCTGCCATGCCGTATTGCTCATACATTATTAGCGTTGCTGGGGACCGGAGTAAGCGCTGACGCGCCAACGCCGGTCGACCACGACGCATGGGATCCAGGTAGACGCCAAGGCGCGAACCTGGATCGACACAGGAGACTAGCGATGAATCGCGCACCCGTGGTCGATGTCCAGACCTTCATCAACGAGCAGCCGTTCGGCGGCTTTCAATGGCTCGTGTTCCTCATGTGTTTCGTGATCGTGCTGCTCGACGGCTTCGATACGGCCGCGATCGGCTTCATCGCGCCGTCGCTGCTCGGCGAATGGAACCTCACCAAGCCCGATCTTGCACCGGTACTCAGCGCCGCGCTGTTCGGCCTCGCGTGCGGCGCGCTCGTGTCGGGCCCGCTGTCCGACCGGCTCGGCCGCCGTTCGCTGCTGCTCGGCTCGGTATTCCTGTTCGGCGTCGCATGCCTGATGTCCGCTTTCTCGAATACGATCGGACACCTGACGATCCTGCGTTTCATCACCGGCGTGGGGCTGGGCGCGGCGATGCCGAACGCGGTCACGATGATGGGCGAGTTCTGCCCGGACAAGCGCCGCGCGACCGTGATCAACCTGATGTTCTGCGGCTTCCCGCTCGGCGCCGCGTTCGGCGGTTTCCTGGCCGCGTGGATGATTCCGCATTTCGGCTGGCGCAGCGTGCTGATCCTCGGTGGCGTGACGCCGCTGCTGCTCGGCGTGCTGTTGCTGCTGAAGATGCCGGAATCGGTGCGCTTCATGGTCGCGAGCGGCCAGCATGTCGACAAGGTCCGCGCCACGCTCGCGCGGATCTCGCGCGACGCGCTGAACGCCGGTTCGTTCGCGATGACCGAAGCCGCGCCGCAGACCGGCAGCAAGGGCCTCGGCGTCGTGCTGTCGCGCTCGTACATCGTCGGCTCGGTGATGCTGTGGCTCGCGTACTTCATGGGGCTCGTGATCTTCTACGCGTCGATCAACTGGATGCCGATCCTGCTGAAGGATGCCGGGCTGACGCCGAAGAGCGCGACGCTGATCTCCGCGCTGTTCCCGCTCGGCGGTGTGGGTGCCGTGCTGTGCGGCGTGCTGATGGACCGCTTCAACGCGAACCGCGTGATCGCCGTGTGCTACGCGCTGACGGCCGTCAGCGTGTATGCGATCGGGCAGGCGGCCGGCAACGTCGGGCTGCTCGTGCTGGTCGTGTTCGTGGCCGGCGTGCTGATGAACACCGCGCAATCGTCGATGCCGGCGCTCGCCGCCGCGTTCTATCCGACCGAGGGGCGCGGCACGGGTGTCGCGTGGATGCTCGGCGTCGGCCGCTTCGGCGGGATTGCGGGATCGTTCCTCGTCGCCGAGCTGACGCGCCGGCATTTTTCGTTCGCGGGCGTGTTCGCGACGATCGCCGTCGCGGGCTTGCTCGCGTGTGTCGCGCTGCTGATCAAGCAGATGGCGCGGCCGCATGGCGTGACGCAGCCGGCAGGCAAGATCGAATCGCTCGGGCATTGAGCGACGCGCGGGCCGGTGCGATGCGCCGGCCCGCCGATACGGCGGCCGTCGGGCCGCCGGTTATTCTTCCGCGTCGTGTTCCTTCACGAAATTGCGCAGATACGCGCGCAGCGCAGCCTCCCGGCTGCGATGATCGGAGAGGTTCGCGGCGCCCATGTCTTCCTCTTCGCCGAACATCGTCGGCGGCGCGCAATAGATGCCGATCTCGATGTCTTCGCGCAACACACGAATCTCGTGCGTGAGCGGGCGATACTCGGCGATCCAGTGCATCCCCTCGATGTGTTCACCCGCCCTCAGCAGTGGCTTCATCGGCACTCTCCCGGCAGCAGCGGCGCAACCGGCGAAGCGGTTGCGCGCGCCCGTACCAAAAGGGTACGCCTGCATGGCACGAATCTCAACGGGCACGCTGTGAGCGCTCACTGCGGCAGCAGGTGCGCGATCAGCGGGTAGAGCGACAGGATCAGCAGCACGGCCATCGTCACGTTGAAGAGGCGCAGCGCGCGGGGATTCGACAGGAAGCGGCGCAGGCCGAGCCCGAACGCGGCCCACAGGCTGATGCACGGAAAGCCGATCAGAATGAATACGACGGCCATCCACGCGGCGTTCATCCCGTAGTCGCCGGACAGGCGGACCGTCGTCGCGGCGGTCAGCACCATCATCCATGCCTTCGGATTGATCCACTGGAAAGCGGCGGCTTCGATGAACGTCATCGGCCGCGGCTTGCCGCCGTGTGCCTTCACTTCGCCCGACGTGCCGATGCGCCACGCGAGGTACAGCAGGTACGCGACGCTCGCGACTTCGAGGATCGTATAGAGCAGCGGCAGGCGCTTGAATGCTTCGCCGAGGCCGAAGCCGACACAGAGCATCAGGATCGCGACGCCGGTGCTGATGCCGAACAGGTGCGGCATGGTGCGGCGGAAACCGAAATTGACGCCGGATGCGAGCAGCATCGTGTTGTTCGGGCCGGGCGTGATCGACGTGACGAGCGCAAACAGCATGCCGGCGGGCAGCGCGCTCAGGGTGAGGAATTCCATCGCGGATTCTCCATTCTGTTCTGGACTGGGATGGAGGTCAGTTTAGCGACGGTTTTCTGTACAGTACCGATACAGTTTGATTGACGATTGCCGGTACGGGGGAGGGGTGCTGTGGGGCGGTTGTTGATGTGTTGTTGTTTCTCAAAAAAGATGTCCGCAGTCTCAATATGTTGTCTTTGAATAAAAGGCGGCGTCCCACGCGTTGGGGACGAGATCTGACTCGCTCTGCGAGAATCGGCGGGTCAATATTTGGCAGTGTGGGATTTTGACGCAATGTTAGATCGACATCATCGCGTCGTTGTTGCTGCACTGAGGACACTCAACCGCCACTTCACTTCGAGCGCTTATCGGCAGAGGCAGGAACGGGGAGCGCGAATGGCTAACGCTAAGCTACGCAGGACGTAGCTCGGCCAGATCTCCCTCCGACTGCGTTCGTCGGAAGTGACGTGCCTGCGATGACATGAGCCACATATTGGCCATCCATGTCGATCTGCTACCTAGCTTGGACTTGCACTAAAAGTGTAACTTTCACACAACGGATGCCTGTCGGCTGTCGGGAGCCGATCATCCGTCGCCGAAAATTTGATCGCCTTTTGAACACCTATTGATCAATTTTTCCGAATTTCTCCACACAGGTCGTCCAGAAGTTTGACTAATGAATTGACCCTAATCGGGGAACGTCAGAGCCGGGACTTGTACAAAAAGGGAAATTATTTTCTTCTCATTTTATGCGTCTCCATAACACGCCCCACTATTTTTCAATTCACACGAGACTTTTTCTGCCTGTGTTATCGCGCAGAAAAAGAAAAATTCCCTTGCCGGCCGGCTGGGTCACGACATAGATTTGGAGATAGGAAACGTCAAGGTGAGAAGCAATGACCCCGTTCTCGAATGCATTGGTGTATTACCGGAAGCGCGCCGGACTCAGTCAGACGAGTCTGGCCAAGCAACTTGGGGTCGCGATCCAGTACGTGTGGAAGCTCGAGCGCGGAGTGAAGCCGCCGCCGTCGCTTGAACAAATCGAGCGCATCGCCGCGGCACTGGCCATGGGCGAAGCCGATGTCGCTTCATTGCTCGATGCGGCCCGGGATTCACAAAAGAAATTGCGACTGCCTGATGACCTTCACTCAGACACGTTGCGGGTAATCAATCGCCTGGTTAGGGCATCAACGCGCCTGAACGGTGACGAGGTCACGCTGCTGGACGAATTGGTTGCGAGGCTCGATCGGTAGCGCCGCGCGAAAAATACATTTCCCCATCAACCTATTGACTTAGGAGTGCTGCCTATTCGACAAAAAAGAAAAAACCAACCCATCTAGGACGGATTGGTTCTTTCGACCCGGATGAGCGGGGCACTGACTACTGAGGTATTCGCAGCTTCAGTATAGCCCTCTCCTCATCCGCGTCAAGGCCCCAACTCGTCTCCTCGTTGCGTGGAAGTGACATTCACGCGGCCGGCGCTCGCCCCTACGGGCCGGCGCCCCCCATCTACGCGCCCTCATAGGCGCAGGAGACATCACCATGCCTTCGTACGATACACGCAGTGGCAGCAACTTTCGAGGCTTCACACCCTCCATCAAGAACTCTTGCTCGATGCCCTGGTTCTCGCTTGCGGAAGAAGGGACGACGCTATTACTGGAATTCAGCCCAGAGGTCCTGCATTTTCGCAGTTCCCAAGACCGAACATTTGTCCACAGCGAGGCCGGCCAAGTATTTCAATATACGCCCGACTACGAGGTTGTTCGCCGCGATAGTTCGGTTGTCTTCGTGGAGGCCAAGCCTGCGCAGGATTTGCAAAAACCTTCAGTGCAGGCCCGCATGGCGCGTTCGAGAGCCGTCCTCGCACAGCATGGATACGCCCTTTTCATTTGGGATGAACGCACCTACATCTGCGGCACGCGTCACGAGACGCTGCGGCTCTTGCGGCCGTGGCGGGGGCGAATGTCGCCCGAACGGATCCGAGAAGCACAGAGGCTCGTTGAAAAAAAGCATCCGAAGACTTTCCGAAACCTCGTGCATCTGGCTCGTACGCGCGACGTCGCGTTGACCTGGATCGCCAATGGTGCCGCGGGCATCGATCTCGATGTGCCGCTGACCTCGGACGCAGCCATTTACGTCGCTCCTTCGGAGGTGCGTCATGCAAAAATTTTTACTTAAGCGTGGCGTTGAATTCCAGGAGGGAGAATACGTCTGGCGTGTTCAGGGCGCGCTTCCCGATGGTCGAATCGAGTTCAGCTCTGACTACGGCTCGCCGATAAATGCACGCCAGCGACAGAACTGGATAGCTGGATGAAGTCTCACTTGGACCATGATGCACTGGTAACTGTCGTTGATGACTTTTCGGGAACTGGTGAGACTTTAGTCAAGGGAATGCGAAAATTTCGATCCCAAATTTCCGCAGAAATTTGGAGTCGCTATGTTGATGAGGGGCGTATATGTCTCTTTGTGCTGTTTGCCTTCCCGGAAGCGCTCGAGGTGCTTCGGAAAGAGTTTCCAGGTATAGAAGTTTCGGCCGCAACGGTTCTAAACGACGACCTCAGGGCATGCGACGATGAAGCCGGCATTTTTGAGACCGAGGGAGATCGGAAATTTGCGAAGGATGTTCTGCAGCAGATCGGTCGTGAGCTATCACCGAGTGCTCCACTAGGTCATGGTGCAATGGGAGCGTTGGTTGTCTTCCACAATGCTACACCAAACAATACATTGCCCATCTTCTGGAGTGCTGGATCGGTCCAGGAACGCCCGTGGAAGCCGCTGTTTCCACGATCATAGACAGCGGCGCCGGTATTGATATTGAGGTATGTCGGTGCCATGTGCAGTGATCTTTCCGGGCGGAGAATGACGAGCGCGATGAGGTCGTCGCTCCGACGCCCTGGCTTCCAACATTTTTGCCTGATCTGCGACTATCGGAAGACAGAGCGTGTCCGGGCTGGCCGGCTACCGGACCACATACGTGGGGATTGACGTTTTTCCGGGGCTGCGCCAGAATCCAAACTGGCTTATGAGAAAGCCAGCCGGCCCGCGCAGGCGAAGCATCGCATCTCTTCCTCACGTTTAACCTCTCCGAGCACTCGGGAACTGCGGGCCGTGCCTGAAATGAATGTGCTCGGTAGGAGTTAATCGTGTCCCAACTGACTACTCGTCTCCTTTTGGCCGACCGCGCCAAAGTCATTAGCCTGCTCAAGCGTGTCGCAAAGAGTCTGAAGAAGAGCGATCCGGATCAAAAGCTTGCCGTGTACCACGACAACATTGCTCGTTCGTATGGTTACTCGAACTGGTCGATGTTGCACAAGAATGCGGAACAGATGACTCTGCCGCAGTTTGAGGCGTTTGTCGCGCTCGTTGTGCAAAATGTCGACGTCCAGAAAGTTCTGCTGAGTCAGCCGGAGTTCTTCGGAATACTAACGGTAAAGTGTAGATTGTTCTCGAAGAGTCTCGGATACCTCGCCGACGAGTTCAGTGATGGAGAGCCGCAAGCGATCGTTCTTTCCGATTCAAAAAAGGTCCAAGAGATGATGGAGTCAAACGGTGTGTACTATTACAACGCCGGGAAGGTCCACATGAACAAGGAATTGCTCAGAAAGGGTTTCTTTGAGGTGCCGTTGGTCGTGCCGACTGAAGGCAATCTGGAGTGGGTTGAGGGATTCCATCAGGTAAATGCGGCCCTTGAAATGGGGGTGAGGATCGTCCCGATGGGAACGTCACTCGCTCTTGCGCAACACCTCAGTTCGCTCGTCGGCGCGAGTAACCGAAACACGGTTGCTAGCCCGTTCGATTTCTCGGAGTGTGACGCCACAGTCATCTAACGCTCGCTCGTCGGCTCTGCTAACGGCTAGTCTGTCGCGACTGTGTATCCGTCTGACGTGCTGAGAGGACGCCGTTAGATTGCTGGATAGGAAATTCCTGCTCATCGAACGGGAATTCGAAGAGGTGGGGCTGGCAACGTACCGCGGAACGACGTCCAGTCCGATATGCCTCCCCGTTCCCTGTTTCTATCACCGACCAGAGGTCAGCGCGAGTAACCGGTATTCCGTTGACCTGCAAAGTGCGCTTCCCGCCTCACCCCGCTACACCCGCATCGAGCGCAACGACGTAGCGTAGCAAGTCGTCTGCGCGTCCTTCCGACACCAGCTGTTCCGCTGTCTTGTAGTCAAAGATTGGCAACGGCTCATTACGATACCAATATAGGGCCTTTGGGACGTCGCCAGAGATATCGGTCGCAGCTCGGATGATTCGCAACGCTTCCCGAAGGTACTTTTGCACGCTTTCGGCGCCGGGCAGCCGACTGACTGTATTGCGATGGACATGGGCCAGTCGAGCGGGCGTTTGAATGTCGACATGCAAGGCGGCCGCAAAGCGCCGTGCCGAGATGATCGGTGCAACGCTCTCGGAATCCCGCAAGGTCGCCATGAACTGGTCGAAACCAATAGGTGGCGTTGCGTCGCAAGTGAGATCGAGATTCATAGCAAATTGTTCGATGCATACTATTTGCAGATTCATAGCACAAACGAGCCAGTGCCGGCGGATGCTGAGGCGCGATTTCGGAGCGTTGTTTTTTGGGCCAAGTTCCATCGACACGCCCGGGCGGGGCTGCGAAATTCCCAAGGACAATTTTTCTGAGAGTTTCCGTGGCCGCGGACACTTTTTCTGAGACGAGTGGCATGCAGCTTTCTCAGAAAAAATGTCCAAGCCATTGATTTATATAGGGGGCCAAAGACACCTTTTCTGAGAGCCCACATGTGTGTTGTTGTTGGTTCTCAGAAAAGATGCCCGCAGTCTCAATATGTTGTCTTTGAATAATTGGCAGCATTCAATGTGGGACGAAAGCGGTTCGTCAAATCGCCCTTGCGAACAATAGCCATCATGTGGCTGCTACTCCGTCCGATGCTTCTTTACCAGTTCCAGCGTCTCGCACGCACGAAGAATCGTGTCTTTCGAGAATGGCGAGAGCGGATGTTCGTTGAGCCAGAGAAGCCATTCGATTACAGCGTCGCACTCGACGTCTGTCAGCTTGGGCCAACGCTGCAGAAAATAGTCGTCCCAGTATTCCACAACCGGCGACCTGTCCAGCGACCCCATCAAGCTCTCGATGACCGTCAACGCGACCTGATTGTCTTCGATCGAGACGCGCATGATTCCGGGCAAAAAGTAGCAGAACGCTTCGGGAGTAAATCTGTAGACCGCGTCTGCGTAGTTTGTCCAGTCGTAAGCAGTCGTCTCGTCCCAGAGCAGGTTTGAGAAGTGCAATGCGTCGTAGTACTCGTTCGTGTCGGGTGAGACGGTTGGAACGACCGACATCGGCTTTTTCCTCTCGGAAAAAGCCCGCCTAATATGTCCCATCACCAAACGCCCGTCATCCGCTGTTTGCATTTTTCTACCATCGCTCATGCGTCTGCCATCGCTTGTTGGCGGCCTGGGTCCCCACCGTTCCAACACCGTTGCTCGCGTTGTGACCTCGCCTTCGCAAGACCAAGCCAGGCGTTGTAACGGGCCGTCAAGTCGTAGCCTCTCATAGCCGGTATACACCTGCCGAGCAAGCCGACGACGTCCTGTCCAATTGGTTCAAATCTCGTCCCGATCCGAGCACCCGTCAAATAGACTCCTTGGGCGGGCCGGGGTGAACAAGTTGCACACCGGCCGAGATCAATCTTGTTTCCGCCGTATGAGCGCACGCACCCAACCAGTGATCGCAACAAACGTCAGACCGGGGGAAAGTATCAGTGCAATCAGTAGGTCGAAGACCTTGGAAAGCTCGGATTCCGTGGCCCCAAAAATCCAGTGACTGGCAGTTCGGGTCACGGCGTACCATAGAAGTGCGCCACCAATCGAACACAATCCGATCCTGAGCCAGGATTTCGCTTCCGGTTCAACCTTGCGCCAGGCAAAAATCGCGCTCGCAGCCCACGCGGCATAGATTGGAACCCACAAGGGTCGCGAAATTTCGGAGGCCGATACAAAGGTCGACAGGATTGCCGCAAGGATCATGAGAACAAGCAAACCGATGGCATCCGGGAAATATCGGCTTCGTTGCATGGTGATCAACGGCATTGGTTTCTCATTTCTTGAATGCTGAATTGGGACACGTGCAAGCGTACTGAGCCTGATCCATTGCGGCCGTGCCAAACGGAGTGAAGACCGTGCCGGCCGGCTCAACTGCTCCGGAGAGAAATGACGAGACTGTACCCAAAACGCCAGCAATCGCTGGGAAAATGCCGCTTATGACCCTTCCGACAAGGCCGGGTTCTTTCGTAAGGGTTGCCGATCACTTTCTCGAACTCGATGTGGAGGTCTCGAGACGCGAGCTTCAAGCTCCGCGTACTGCTGATCCTGGTCATCACCGTCCGGCGTCGTTCCACCTGGCGGCCGATGCAGCGCACCACGCTCTATCGCGTCGCCTTCTCGAGCATGAGAACGACGATCGCATGGCAACGTTCTGGCCTGGCACGTCATGTTCGTTTCCCGGTGACGCGAGTCAGTGGTGCAGAAGCGGGAAAACCACGAGTCCGATGACGGCGGCCGCCGTCACGATCACCGGTTCCTGGAGCTTCTTGAAGCGCCACAGCAGCAGCACGGTCGTGACGGCGAGCAGTGCGGTCGGGACGTCGACGATCGATCGCTTCGCGATGACAAGGACGGAGCCCGTGATCGCGCCGACTGCCGCAGCCGTAATGCCGTCGACGAATGCCTTGACCCCTGGACGGTGCCCATACTTCTTCACATAGGGCGCGGGAATGACCGTGAACAGGTAACACGGCAGGAATGTCCCGAGCGCGGCGACGCATGCGCCAGGCAGGCCCGCCACGAGGTACCCGATAAAGCCGACAGTGATCACGACCGGGCCGGGCGTGATCATCGCGACCGCGACGGCATCCACGAACTGCTTGTCGTTCAGCCAGTGATGTTCGGTGACGACGCCGCCATAGAGGAACGGCACGATCGCGAGTCCTGAGCCGAACACGAACGCGCCGGCCTTCATGAAGAACGCACCGATCTGAACGAGCTGCGGCAGGTCGATGCCACTCAGTAGCCCGCTGGCCGCCGGCAAGTTGGCGGCGGCAACCGCATTCAGCCCGCCCCGCTGCAGCCACCTGGGCGGCGCGCGCCACAGCCAGCCGATCAGGCCTGCGGCAACGAAAAGCCATGCGATTTCCGATTCCGTGATGAAGGTCACCGCAGCCAGCGTCAGGAAGATTGCCCAGAGGAGCTTGTCGTTGCCGACGGTCTTGGTCGTGAGCTTGTAAGCGCTCATCGCGATGATGCCGACCACCGCGGCACCGACGCCGTAGAAGACGGCCTGCATCCACGGCAGCCCGCCAAAATGCGCGTACGCGAACCCGAGCGCAAGCACCATCAGGAACGACGGCAGCACGAACGCGATACCGACGAGTGTCGCCCCGAGAAGGCGGTAGTGGACGAACCCGAGATAGATCGCGAGCTGTGCCGCCATCGGCCCCGGTGCGAGCTGGGCCAGCGTGAGCCCTTCCTTGTAGTCGGCCTCGGTTATCCAGCCGCGTCGCTCGACCAGATCGCGACGCATATAGCCAGCGAGCGCGACCGGTCCGCCGAAACCGAACGTGCCGAGACGCAGCATATAGGCGACCAGCTCGCCAAGCGAGTAGGTCGGTTCGGTCGTGGCGATGGTCGTCGTCATGATCTGGCTGGGGTTTCGCTCTTGCCGTTCGATGTGAAGTGCGCATACAGGGAGTCGAGTACGGCGCCCATCTGCTCGAGCAACTGATCGTCGTTCTCCGTCCGTTGGCGCGTGCCGGCCATCACGGCCTCGAAGCCCACTGCTTCAGGCGCGGCGGGACCGCCCACGTCGAGCGCGTGCACGATCTCGCCGACTCGCATCAGGGCCGGGTCCTTGTCGAGCCCGAAGCTGGCCAGCAGAACTTCGAATGTCACGCGCTCGCCCACGTGCGTAAAAGTCGCGCCGTCGAAATCGAAGCCCAGCGCGTCAGCCGGGCAATCCGCCGGCGACGCGAGCCAGATGAAGCGCGCTTGCGCGTCGATGAATCGGCGGATCAGCCACGCACTGGCGACGCGATCGACCCACATCCGCTGCCGCGTCGCCCAGGCGCGGCCCTGGTACTCGCCGATCGCGAGCGGACGAATGACGCGGTCCGCGGCATGCGGCTCGCCCGGCGACAGCACCGTGTCGACCAGCGCACCGAAATCCTGCAGGGCGACTTCGGCGCGGGTGGCCGAATCACCCGGGAAATAGTCGATCGCCCGGATGGCGTCGAGATCCTTGCGCAGGCGACGCAACAGGCGAGTGAGCTCGGCGGCTGATTGCCCGTCGAGCGTCTTGCGCACGTCGGCGAGCGCGCGCGTGAAGGTTGCGTAATCGTCGGCCCGGTCGAACAGCGCCCGGAATTCCTGTTCCTGGGACCGGTCGAGACTCGGTGCGCGCAACAGGTGAGCTGCGCCGCCGCTCTCGGCAATCGCGCCCGCGAGTTCACGCAGCGTCTCTTCGTGCGCTTCGGTGTGGGGCAGCAGGTAAACACCGTCGCGCAGCACCGCACAGCCTTTCGCCTTGAGCGCGCGCCAGAACCGCATGCGGGCCGTCGCGTTTTCCGTCGGAAGGGTCAGAACAAGCAGCGACCATGTAGAAAGGGATTCCATGTAGCGAATTCTACGTCTCGGTTATGTTTTCTACAAAATTTATTTGAGTGATCGCGTGTCGTCCCGCACGCGCTCCCGGCAGGTAGCCAGGGTGTGCGAGGGGTGCCGCTCGCACGAGGCGCGCCAAGAAAGCGCCGCGCCTCGCTCGGGTGAGGGTCGGATGAGTGACCGCGTAATGCGGAACGAGGTGTGGCCAGGCGTGAGCTTGAATGACATGCGCTTGCGCTTGCCGGGCGCGATATCTTCCACTTCCCCGATTGTTTTCAGCGTGTGCTCCATCACCTGTCCTTTGCCGACAGGGAGTGCATCGTCGGGGAGATCTGTCCTGAAGACGACGAGCTCGTGGCTCGTTGCGGCCATGCACCGGATTGTCGACGGGCGTCGCGTCGTCCGCCGCGTTGTTTTTCCGGTCGATCCGCCCGAGCTTGAAACGGCCGTCCTGTCGGTCGACCGGCCGGGTTACGCGCCGTCACGCACCGCCATCGCGAGCGGCATCATCGCCGGCCCGATGGACGCGAGCAGGCGCTCTTTCGATACCCCGTCACGGGATTGAACGGAAATGCCGTGCAACTGCGTTGCATAGAAATCGGCCAGCGCCTTGATGTCGGTGCCCCGCGCGAGCTGCCCCTGTTCGGCGGCGAGCTGCAAGCGCTGGGCGATCGATTGCGTGCGCGCGCGCCGGTGGGCGGCCAGCCATTCCATGACACCTTCGTTTTCGGCCGAGTAGTTGGTCGCGGCGGACACCACCATGCAGCCGTGCGGCTGGCCGCGCCTGGTATAAGCGGCGACGGCATCGCGCAGCATCCGTTCGATGGCCGCGCGGACATCGGTTTCCTCGCCGAGCGCACGATCGGCGAAGCCGCCTTCGCCTTGCTCGTAGAGCGCCACGGCCTCGTGGAACAGGGCTTCCTTGCTGCCGAACGCGGCATAGATGCGCGCTGACGCGATGCCCATCGCTTCGACCAGGTCGGACATCGACGTGCCTTCGTAGCCGCGCCGCCAGAACGCAAGCATTGCGCGTTTCAGCGCCATGTCGCGATCGAATTCTCTCGGTCGTCCCGCCATATCCCTTTCGTCCGTCGTCACATCGTGCGCCGATTTTATCGCGCGCCGTGTTGACACGCGCCGTTCCCGCATTCTATTCTTTGTCGATCAACAAATAATTGGAATCGATCATGCGTACTCTCAAGGGCCCGAGTCTTCATCTCGCGCAGTTCGCCGACGATGCGGCGCCGTTCGACAGCCTGCCGCATATCGCGCAATGGGCGGCCGGCGTCGGCTTCAAGGCGCTGCAGATTCCCGCGTGGGACGGTCGGCTGTTCGACGTGGAGACCGCCGCGGACAGTCAGGCCTATTGCGATGACCTGAAGGGCATGCTGGCCGAACATGGGCTGGAGATCAGCGAACTGACCACGCATATCTTCGGGCAGCTGGTTGCCGTGCATCCGGCGTACGACGCCATGTGCGACAACTTCGCGCCCGCGGCCGTGCGCGGCAACCCGGCCGCGCGCACCGCATGGGCGCTGGATCGGCTCGAGCTGGCGGCACGGGCTTCACGCCGCCTGGGGCTGACCGACATGGGCACCTTTTCGGGCTCGTTCGCATGGCCTTACCTGTTTCCGTTCCCGCAGCGGCCCGCCGGCCTGATCGAGACGGCCTTCGACGAGCTGGCGCGTCGCTGGCGGCCGATTCTCGACGCCTGCGACGACAACGGCGTCAACCTCTGCTATGAGATTCACCCCAGCGAAGACCTGCACGACGGCGTCAGTTTCGAGCGCTTCCATGCGCTGGTCGGCCAGCACGCGCGCTGCAAGATGCTGTTCGATCCCAGTCATTTCGTGCTGCAGCAACTGGACTATCTGGCGTACATCGATATCTACCGCGACCACATCCGCATGTTCCATGTGAAGGACGCGGAGTTCCTGCCTTCGGGGCGCCAGGGCATCTACGGCGGCTACAGTTCGTGGCTGGAGCGCGCCGGCCGTTTCCGTTCGCTTGGCGACGGTCAGGTCGACTTCAAGGCGATTTTTTCGAAATTTGCTCAGTACGACTACACAGGATGGGCCACCCTCGAATGGGAGTGCTGCCTGAAGAATCAGGAGGACGGCGCGCGCGAAGGCGTCGCGTTCATCAACGACCACATCATCCGGGTGACGGAGCGCATCTTCGACGATTTCGCCGGCGCCGCGGTCAATCAACGGCAAATCCACGACATGCTCGGCATCGCTTGAGCCGTTTCCCCCCACTGCCAGGATCATCGATATGTCCGCTCAACTTCAGTCGTCGCCTGCCGACGCTCAAGGCTTTGCTCACCAATACGTACGCATCGACGGCCAGCGCATCCATTGCGTCACGGCCGGCGCCGGTACGCCGGTCCTGCTGATTCCGGGATGGCCGCAAACCTGGTACGCGTGGCGTCACGTGATGCAGGCGCTCGCCGCGCGCGGCTTCATGGCCGTCGCGGTCGATCCGCCAGGTACCGGTTATTCCGATCGCCCGCATGCGGGTTACGACACGGGGCACACGGCGGCGACGTTGCATCGCGTGATGGCGCAGCTCGGCTTCGATGTTTACCAGGTGGCCGGTCACGACGTCGGCATGTGGGTGGCCTATGCGCTGGCGAGCGACCGGCCCGACGCCGTGAAGTCGCTGGCGCTCACGGAGGCGGTGATCCCCGGGCTGGCGCCCGCGCCGTCAATCTTCGCCCCGCCGGAAGAAAACATCTTCCTGTGGCATTTCATGTTCAACCAGCTGGCCGACCTGCCCGAGACGCTGATTGCGGGCCGCGAGCGGGCGTATCTGGAGTTCATGTTCAACCGCTGGTCGTTTCGGCGCGATTGTGTGGCCGTCGATGTGTATATCGATGCCTATGCGGCACCGGGCGGCTTGCGCGGCGGCTTTTCCTATTACCGTGCGATTCCGGAGACGATCCGGCAGAACCAGGCGCGGGCGCAGCGCAAGCTGACGATGCCGGTGCTCGCCATCGGTGCCGAACATGCCACCGGCGATGCGCCGCTGGTCACGATGCGCGACAACGCGACCGATCTGCAGGGCGCGGTGGTCCCGGCTTGCGGCCACTTCATCATGGAAGAGGCCCCCGACGCATTCATCGGCCATCTGCTGCCTTTCCTGGAGCGGAGCCGCTGAACATGCCGATCGACACCGACATCGCATCACTGCTGGAGCGACTGGCCGTGACCGAGGCGCCTGCGTCGCTGGACGCGTTGAGACGGGCGACCGATACGGCACTGCGGGGCTGGCATGGACCGCTGGAAGCGGTCGACCATACGGAAACCTTCGCGGTGCCCACGCGCGACGGGCAGCAGATTCGCGTGCGGGTTTATTGGCCATCGGTCGCTTCGGAAAGCGCGGCACGCCGGCCGGCGCTCGTTTATGCACACGGCGGCGGGTGGTGCCTCGGCACGCTCGAGCTATACGACAATCCCTGCCGCGCGCTGGCCAACGCGACGCAATGCGTCGTGCTGTCGGTCGATTACCGGCTTGCGCCGGAGCACCGGTTTCCGGTGCCGCTGGAGGATTTCTGCGATGCGCTGGACTGGGTGGTGCGCGAGGCGGCCGGCCTGGGGCTGGACGCGGCGCGCATCGCCGTCGGCGGCGACAGTGCGGGAGGAAACCTTGCGGCGGCTGCGTGTCTGGTCGCACGTGGGCGGGGCGGCCCGTCGATCGCGCATCAGCTGTTGCTGTATCCGCCGCTGGATGCGTCGATGAGCACGACGTCCTATCGGACTTGCGGGCAGGGCTACTACCTGACGCAGGATGTCATGCGGTATTGCTTCGACATGTACCTGACCGATCCGGCCGACGGCGGGTCACCCCGCGTGTCGCCACTGCAGGCGGCTTCGCTCGAGGGCTTGCCACCGGCCACGTTGCTGGCCTGCGAGTACGACCCGGTGCGCGACGACGCGCACGCGTATGCGGAGCGATTGCGGGAGGCCGGTGTGGCGGCCGATTTCGTCGTGCTGCCGGGGATGATCCATGCGTGCATCCATATGGCCGGCGTGACATCGGCAGCCCGCCAGGTGTTCGACGTGGCCGGCGCGCAGATGCGCAGGGCTTTCCAGCGGTGAGCGTATGGCCGAAGGGGGCGGCGCGAGCTGCGTGGAGGGTTGTAGGGTTCGGCGGCCGCGCGATATCGGGAATGGCCGAGCGATTTCCGTGGTTTCGACGGATTGCCTGTTTGATCGGTTACACGGCTCCCGTATTGACGGCCGACAGCAGGTTGGCTAGATTCTTCGCATGAACGCACTTTTCGTCACGACTACGACCACCATCACGACCGCCAATGGCGGGCCGGGAGGAGGTTGCGCGTCGTAGGTCGGTGTGTCGAACTCACCCCAAGCCCCGCCGGAAACGGACGGGGCTTTTTTCATGCTCCGTTTGGCCGGCATCGAACGTCAGCGGAGAACATGATGGATGATTGCGATCGCCGAGTGTCCGGCGACAGAGTCGGCTCGTTTCGCCAGAAGGACAGCAACCCGGCCGCATGGCTCACCGGATTCGTGGAAGGCGTGCCGGCGTCGACGCGGATCCTGCTGGTCTTCCAGTTCCTGGTGAATCTGTCGGTGTTCGGGGCGCTGCCGCTGCTTGCCGCGTTCCTGGACATGGAGCGCCATCTGAACGCGAGCAGCGTCGCCAGCGTGCTGACGGTGAATCTGCTGGCGAGCCGGCTGTTGCCACTGCTGCTGGGTGCGTCGGCGGATCGCTTCAGCAGCCGCGTGCTGACCACGCTCGGTCTGCTTTGCCGTGCGGCCGGGTTTGCAGGATTCGCATTTGCGCGATCGCTTCCGGGCCTGTTGATGTGGGCGTGTCTGTCCGGGCTTGGAGCCGCGCTTTACGAAACGACCGCGTATTCGATCTTCGGCTCGCTCGATGGCGCCGTGCGTCCCAAGGTGTTCGCGCTGAACAACCTGGCGCTGAATCTCGGTGCGTTGATCGGTCCGGCGCTGCTGATTGTCGTGCCGAACACAAACGGGGCGCTGCCGTTTCTGGTGAGCGGTGCGGTCTTCACGGCGCTCGCGCTGGTTGCACCGTGGATCGCGGGGCGAAGCAGGCACGACGTAGTCGACGCGCATCCGCTGCGTGGCGTGCTGGTCGCGTTTGGCGACCGACGGTTTCGCCGGCTATGTTGGTCGCTTGTCCCGTTCTGGACCGTGTATACGCAGATCTACGCATTCATCCCGTTGACCTTTT
>JABLTH010027566.1_pt1 | contig 24575 bp, 24 predicted proteins | sample 7875711 | NCBI WGS metagenome assembly JABLTH01 (sample SAMN14941262, study PRJNA633318) | bioreactor metagenome | isolation source: bioreactor | place: China | collected 2019-03-05 | reverse complement strand
GGTATGTGCGCATCGAGCAGGGGCGTGACGTGCGGCCCTCGGTGGCGACCATCGAGGCGATCGGGCGCGCACTGAAGCTGTCTTCGGATGAGCGCGCGCACATGCGTGGCCTGGCGCGCGCGGAATCGGTCTTTACTGCGGCGGCGACCGGGCGTTCGGCCGCCGAAGCGGTGCCCGATGTCTTGCGCCGCGCCGTTGCCGGCATGGTTTTGCCCGCTCACGTGCGCAGCTACCGCACCGAACTCCTGTGCTGGAACGAGGCGACCTCGCAGCTCTTCATGGATTTCGGCACGATGCCGGCGGAAGACCGCAACTCGCTGGTCTACATGTTTTTGTACGCCAATGCGCGCGAGCGTTTTGTCGAGTGGGAGAACGAGGCGCGGCGCATGCTGGCGAAATTTCGCGCGGTGTACGACCCGCACGCAGACGACCCGGTGCTCGTGGCGCTGGTCGACCGGCTGCGCAGCAGCAGCCGCGAGTTCGATACGTGGTGGCGTCAGCACGAAGTGCGCGCCCAGCGTGCGGAGCACAAGCTGATCCGCACGCCCGGCGGCAAGGTCGTCCGCTACGACTACATCGGACTGCCGGTGATGGAAGACCCGCGCCTGCGCATGGTGCTGTACGTGCCGGTTGAGGACGGCGCCTGAACGTTCAGGCCGTCAGCGCCGCCAGGATGGTCTGCGTGTCGCGTACGCGGCCCAGTCGCGGGAACACGTTCTCCACCGACGATCGATGCATCGCCGCATCGTTCGAACTCATCGCATCTTCGGCCAGCACCAGCGCGTAGCCGTGCTCCCACGCGGCACGCGCGGTCGATTCCACACCCACGTGCGTCGAGATACCGCCCAGGACGATGGTGGTGATGCCGCGACGGCGCAGTTGCAGATCGAGCTCGGTGCCGTAGAACGCGCCCCACTGGCGCTTGGTGATCTGGATGTCGGTGGCCGCCACTTCCAGCTCGGCCGGTTGTTCCCACCATTGCGGCGGCAGGCCGCCCGGCTGTGTGGGCGCGGGGCGGTCGACGGGCTGGCGCGGCGCATCGGCGTAGTCGGCCGCCCAGCCCACACGCACCAGTACCACGGGCGCACCCAGCTCGCGAAAGCGCCTGGCGAGCCTGGCGGATGCGCCCAATACCTGCTCGGCCGTGTACGGCCCCTGCGCAAACGGCAGGATGCCGCGTTGCAGGTCGATCAGCACCAGCGCGGTGGTTTTCGCAGACAAGTCGGACAGGCTTTGCAGCGGTTCAGACATCAGGTGCTCCAGGTCAATCGGATTTACGGACGGCGGATCACACACGTTGCGGTGGCATGCGCCAGCAATGTGCCGTCCTGCGTTTTGAGCGTGCCTTCCGACACGCCGATCGTGCGCGAGACATGCAGCACGCGTCCAACGGCCACCAGCGGCGTATCCACCGGCACGGCCTTCACCATCTTCACGTTCAAGTCGACCGTGCCGTAGCCGACGCCGGCTTCGAGCATCGAATGCACGGCGCAGCCCGTCACGGAATCCAGCACCGTCGCCGCAAAGCCACCGTGCACACCGCCGAGCGGATTGAGGTGGCGCTTGTCGGCCTGGGCGGTGAAGTGCACGGTGCCCGCTTCGATGGAATCCATCGTCATCGGGATGGTTTCGCTGATGGACGCGCGCGGCAGATCACCGTGCGACATGGCCTGCAGCAATTGCAGGCCGGTCATTTGGGACGGATGCATGGGAAAGGACCGGTGGAGTTGAGATGGGGGCGACTCGACACTCTACCGCGAGGCCGATTGCCAGGGCTGCAATGCGTTGCATTGTCTGGCGCAACAACCCTCGCCTCTGCACATGTCCCAATGCGGGTAGACCCTAGCGTTGCACCTACGCCGACGCGAAAGGCTCCAGAAAGGTGCCCCCTTCTACGCTCGCCCAGCGATTGCATCGGCGGCCTGACCAACCGCTGTTGCGCGTTTCCCAAAGCCGGCATCACGACCGGACACCATCACCCACAAAGGAAGGAGACTTCAATGTCCCGCATCAAGTTTGCCCTTGCGGCAACAGCAGCCGCTGCGGCCACGCTGGCCACTGGCGCCGCCCATGCCCAGTCGAACGTGACGCTCTACGGCCTGATCGACACCACCATCAGCACCGTCAACAACACCAACGCTGCTGGCGCGCGCACCACCGGCTTCCAGATCCCCTGGTTCTCGGGCAGCCGCTGGGGCCTGACCGGCAAGGAAGACCTGGGCGGCGGCACGTCGGCCATCTTCAAGCTGGAATCGGAATATGAAACGCCGACGGGCAACATGGACACCCCGGGCGTGCTGTTCAACCGCGATGCCTGGGTGGGCCTGTCGAGCGAATCGCTGGGCAAGCTGACCTTTGGCCGCCAGAACGCGATTGCCCGTGACGTGTCGGGTATCTACGGCGACCCGTACACCAGTGCGAAAGTCGGTCTGGACGAAGGCGGCTACACCAATACCAATAACTTCAAGCAACTGATCTTCTACGCAGGCAGCGCCACCGGCACGCGCATGAACAACGGTGTGGTGTGGAAGAAGATGTGGGGCGGCCGCTTCCTGACGGCCCTGGGCTATCAGTTTGGCGAAGTGCCGGGCCAGTTCACGCAAGGCACCACCGAGTCGCTCGCACTGGGCTACAACGGCGACAACTTCCATCTGGCGGGCTTCGCGCAACAGGCCAAGGTGGGCGGCTTCATGGACCGTTCGTACTCGGTGGGCGGCAACGTGATCATGGGCATGTTCCGTGTCAACGCCGGCTACTTCCACTACACCGGCGAGCAACCGGCCGCGCTGGGCAATCGCAAGGACGACGCCTACACGCTGTCGCTGAAGATCGCTCCGCAAGGCGCGTTCGACTATGAGATCGGCTACCAGATCATGAAGGCCGACAACGCTGCCTTCAGCGCCGACGGCAACACGCTCAACGCGTACGCCAGCGTGGTGGGTGCCACCGCTGCGGGCAGCGGGCGCAAGAACACGCTGTACGGCTCGGTGTTCTACCACGTGTCCAAGCGCACGGAGTTCTACGTGGCAGCCGACTACATGAAGCTGAAGGATCAGTACATCGTAGGCGGTACCAACGGCCACAACAGCCAGACGGAGTTTGGCGTCGGTATGCGCACGCGCTTCTGAACCTGCGTGTCCTGAGCTAGCGGCGCTCGCGCACCTGATCGACAAACCTGTTGGTATAGGTGCGCGAGAGATCAATGTGCTTGTCGCGCGCGTTGGCATTGCTGGCAGCGAGGACGCGCAGGACGGTGGGTGGGCCGTCGTCCGGCATGCGTCCGTCGGTGCTGAACGTGGGCAACGCGGCGGCAAGCGCTTTTGTGTACAGCTCTGGATGATCGCGCCTGAATTCAGGCGGCATGCGGGCGGCAATATCTTCAGCACCGTGCGTGCGCATGTAGCGCAGGGTGTGCACGAATGCGCGGGCCAGTCTGGCGGCGACGTCCGGATGCGCTTCCAACCATTCGGTTTGCAAGTACAGACACGCGGCCGGATACGAACCGCCCAGCGCGGCACGCGTGTTCTCCAGCGTGCGCAGGTCGAGCAGCACGCGGGCTTCGCCGCTGTGCACAAGGCGCGAGACCGTCGGGTCGGTGGTCATGCCGGCATCGATGCGGCCGCTGCGCAGCGCGGTGACGAAGCTGCGCTCAGCGCCGACGGGCAGCATGGTGTAGTCGCCGGCCGACAGCCCCTGCTGCGTCATCAGGTAACGCGTGAGAAAGCTGGTGGATGCGCCCAGCCCCGTCACGCCCAGCGTGCGGCCGCGCAGGTCACGCATCGACTGCACCGTCGCCGGCAACCGTGTCGACACGACTTCCGCCTCGCCCGGCACCTGACTGAATACGACAATGGCGCGCACTTCCTTGCCCTTGGCCTGCAGGTCGATGGTGTGGTCATAAAAGCCGACCACGCCTTGCGCAAAGCCGGTGAGCAGTTCGCTCTCCGCATCGACGCCGGCGGGCTGCGAGACCAGTTCCACATCGAGCCCTTCGTCACGGAAATAGCCCAGGCGCTGCGCCAGCGTCGCGGGCAGGTAGATCATCTTGGCGGTGCCGCTGACCATGAGCGTCAGGCGCGTCGGGTCTTGCGCGAGGGCATGCGAAGTTGCCACTGCCAGAAGGGCAGCGAGCCACGGCGTGATCCAGCCCCGGACGCCGCGTGCGCGAGCGCTCCTGCAGGTAAAAACACCCATTGAGTTGTCTCCGGCTCTTTTGTAGATATCGGTATCGCGCGGTCCGGATCTGGTGAATGACGCCTCCGGCGCGCGTAGGCAGCCGCCACCATTCTAGGAAGCGGCAACCCACAAATCGCTTTCATTTTTCGGACGCGCTGTTTTCGCATGAAGCTGCTCCTGATCGAAGACAACGCCCCGCTGGCGCACTGGCTGTCTGAAGCCCTGCGCCGCGCCCAGTTCACCGTGGATCACGCCACCGATGGCGAATCCGCCGACACGCTGTTGCTCACGCAACACTACGATGTGGTGCTGCTTGATCTGCAGTTGCCCACGTTGTCAGGGCAAGGTGTATTGCAACGTTTGCGGGGCCGCCGCAACCCGGTGCCGGTGCTGATCCTCACTGCGAGCGGCGGGATCGACGACAAGGTCGCATGCCTGGGTGCCGGCGCCGATGACTACCTCGTCAAGCCGTTCGAGATTCGCGAACTGATTGCACGCATCCAGGTGCTGGTGCGGCGCAGCGCGCCCGATCAGTCCGTCGAACTGCAATGTGGCGACCTGACGTACCACACCGGCAGCCGCACCTTCAATCTGGCCGGCCAGCCTCTGGTGCTGCCCGCGCGCGAGCACACCGTGCTTGAAATTCTGATGCTCAAGCTGGGGCGCACCGTGTCCAAACCGGCGCTGGTGAACGGCGTGTTCGGGATGGATGACGAAGCCAGCCCCGAGGCCATCGAGATCTACATCCACCGCCTGCGCAAGAAGCTGGAGCATTCCGCTGCCACCATCGTTACGCTGCGCGGTCTTGGTTACCTGCTGCGCGATGCCTCCGCCGCGCAGTCCTGACCAAGCGCCAGCGCAGTCGGCTCCGACGCGGGCGCGCAGCCTGCGTGCGCGGCTGGTGTTGTGGCTGGCACTGCCGCTGGTCGTCTATGTGGCGGCCGATGGTTGGCTCGACCTGGCCGCCGCACGCCACAACGCCGATCTCGTGCACTTCCATGCGCTCGATACGGCCGCACAGATGATCAGCGGCCAGATCGAGTGGGACGAAGGCCGCCTGCGCGTGTCGGTGCCGCCTGCGGCGCTGGCCGTGTTTGCCGCGCCGGAAACCCCGGTGCGCGACCAAGTGGCGTACCAGGTCAGCACCGAGCACGGTCGCCTGCTGGCCGGGCGGCTCGACTTCGGTACGCGCCCGGCGTTTGACGCAGCGGGCCTGGCCGATGCCGGTACCTACACCGATACCGTGGAAGGCCAGCCGGTGCACGTGGCCGCCGTGGTGCGCACCATGTACGACGCCGGCCGTACCGAACGCGTCGTCACGCGTGTCGCGCAAACCATGAACGGTCGTGACGCAATGATCCGCCAGCTGTGGTGGCCTGGCACCGTGCGCCAGCTCGCGCTGGTGGGGCTGGCGCTGGCGATGATCCTCATCGGCCTGACGTTGGAGCTGCGGCCGATCTTGCGGCTGGCCGGCAACGTGTCGGCACGCGCGCCCACCGACCTTGCGCCGCTCGACCCCGATGGCTTGCAGCACGAGCTGCAGCCGATTGCCGGGGCGTTCAATCAATACCTGCAGCGCATTGCCGACAACGCGATCACGCAGAAGCGCTTCATTGCCGATGCAGCGCACCAGATGCGCACGCCGCTGGCGATTCTCGATACGCAGATGCAGGTGGCGGCGCAAACCAACGCAGATGCCGCGCTGCACGAAGTCCTGAAGGCCGCGCGAACCAGCACGCGCAACCTGGCGGACCTCATCAACGACTTGCTGCTGCTGTCTCAGGCCGAAGCATCGGCCGCGACGAGCGAGGCGGTCGACCTCTCGCAGGTGGCGCGCACCGTACTGGAAGATCTCGCGCTGCTGGCCGATGGCCGCCGGATTGATCTGGGCATCGAACCCGCCGAGCAGCCCGTGTGGACGTCGGGCAACCGCACACTCATTGCCGCGCTGCTGTTCAACCTCGTCGATAACGCCGTGCGTTACACGCAGGAAGGCGGCCGCGTGACGGTGCAGGTGTCGGCGGACTACGGTTGGGCCATCCTGGCCGTGACCGACAACGGCCCCGGCATTCCGCCCGAGGCGTACGCACGTGTGTTTGAACGCTTCACGCGTCTGGAAGGCACGCAGACCCAGGGCAGCGGCCTGGGCCTGGCGATCGTGCGTCAGATCGTGGATCGCATGGGCGGCCAGATTGCGCTGGCGCCCGGGCCGGGTGGCGCCGGGCTGGCGGTGACGGTGTGGCTGCGGCGAACGAGTGCGCCCGCCGCAGCGTAAGTCACCGCCGCTGCCTTACCGCTTCGGCATTTATTGCACCGACACAAACACCGGGTTCGAGTAGAACCACAGATCGTTGTAGTTGCGATCGTTGATGGCGTTGAAGCGCGCGGCGTTTTCCGTCACCACGGTCTTCTGGTCGGGCAGCGGGTTGCCATTGCTGGTTTCGCCCGACACGTTCATGCCGAGGTTGGTGCCGCGCAGGCGGAAGTACTGGTTCTTGGCGGCCGTGTAGGTGTACGTGATGCTGTTGTAGCCGTCGGCGTCGACCTTCCAGTCGGCCTTGGTGAACGTGGCGATGACCTTGGTGGAGTCGTTGGTGTCCTTGGCATAGGCTGGCGTGCCAGATGCAGCCTTGCCCGTCACGTCGCCCGCAATCAGATCAACGTGGTCCACCACCGGACGCATGTTGACCTTGAAGCCGCTGCCCAGCGGGTACTCGTAGTTGTTGTGATCGGGGCTCTTGAAGCGGATGGTGATCGTCACCTTGTCGCCGGCCTTGGCCGTGAGCGTGCCGCCCATGTCGGCGGAGGTGCCTGCGGTACCTGCGCTGAAATCGAGCGCGTTGATGAGGTCGCCGAACACGCCGAACGACTTGCCCGAGCGCATGGCTGCCAGCAGCGTCTTCAGGTCTGTGTTGGTGCCCGGCAGCCAGATGTAGGTCTTGGCGTATTCGCCGGGGTAATAGCCGCTGCTGAATTGCTGCGTGGCGTCCACTTCAAAGTGGTGGTCGGAATCGGCAAAGTTCCAGACGCGGCGGCCCTCGCCGAGCAGCGCATCCCAGACGCCGCCGACTTGCGCGACCACGTAGTCGACGCCGCCGTACGTTCGGTTCTTCAGGTTGGCGTCGGTGTAGGCGCTGGTATAGCCGCCGCGGTCGGGTTCCATCTGGTTGCCGACCATGCCTTCGATGCCGAACATGATGTCGGGCGCCGTGTCGTTGAACTCGCGGAAGTCCGCCACCGTGTACTTGCCCGGGGTGCGCGACGGGTGGTTGATCAGGCCGTAGCTGGTGTTCGGGTAATTCGTCTTGAGCCACTTGAAGGCATTGACCACGTCGGCGTGTGTCGTGCCGGCGCGCGGGCCTTCCTGCTGCCATGCGGTCACATCGTTCGGATCGAAGAGCGATGCCGACTGCTGCGTGAAGAAGTACTCGAACTTGTTCAGGCCTTTGGCCGACGTCTGCAGCTTGTCGGCGCCATCAAAGATGCCGACGTTCAGGTGATCGTGCGTGGGCATGTCCCACTCGGCAGCGGAGAAGATCAGCTTGCCAGCGTACTTGCCTGCCGCCTGCGCTTGCGCAATGGCGGGCATCTCGTACTTGGCGATCCCGGCCGATGCGGCAATCGAGCCGCCCGCAAGCGTGGCGCCCGTGGCATCGCGCGGCGAGGGGCGCAGGTGGTTCGATACGGCCATCCAGTCCAAGCCGTTGAGGTCGAACGCGTGGTCGAGCACCGTCGACAGGGGCGTGACGGCATCGGCGGATTCCGCCGTGTGCACGTGCAGGTCGCCCGTGGTCCACATGCCTTGCGGCTTGGCGGGCTGTGTCGGCGTGGTGGGCGTCGTCGGGGCTGGCGAGGTGCCTGCCGTGCTTGTGGGCGCGGGGTCGTCACTGCCGCCGCAGGCATACAGGCCGAGGGTCATGCACGCCGGCACCGCAATCGCGAGCAGCGTTTTCTTGGTCGAAAGCATTGTGGTTTCCTGTCGATTCGATGAGGTCGGGCAAACGCTTCCGGCCACCCATGCGTGCGGGCAGCTCATGCACGACTAAAACGTTTGCGCGGCCGAATCTTGGCGACAAACCATGAAAATTTAGTGACGAAGCGGTATGAAAACAGGAAGCGGTGTGGCCCAAAACGAATCCGTCGGGCACGCAAACAGCGCGCAAAGAAAACGGCCCCAAAAAGGGGCCGCGTTCATCGCGATTTGTCTCTGCGTCAGGGCGCGCCCTTGGCGGACGTAGCGAGCAATTATTTCACCGCGGGTTTCAACTGCTCCGCCATTTGCAAATGCTCGCGCAGCGCAGGCAGGTTATGTGAGAAGAACGCCTTGATGTCGGGGTCCTTCGCATCCTTTGACGCCTTGTCGAACAGGGAGACGGCGTCCTTGTGGGCCTTCACCCCCACCTCGTCGGCGTAGGCCTTGTCGAACTTCGCGCCTTCAAGTGCGCTGAGCTTGTCGACCTTGGCGCGCTCATCCGCAGGCAGGCTGTCCGGCACCGTAATGCCCTTTTTACCGGCCAGCGCCTTGAGTTCGTCGCTCACCGTAGTGTGGTCCTTCACCATGCGCTGTGCAAAGGCGCGTACGTCCGGGTTGCTCGCACGTGTAATGGCAACCTGGCTGGCCTGCACTTCGAGCATCCCGGCAGCCGCAGCCTTGGTGACGAAGGTGGTGTCGGACTTGTCCGTTGCCGCCCGCGCGATACCGAGCGCGCCGCCAAAGCCCAGCGCACCTGCTACCAGCAGCGCCGCAACGCGACGCGCACCAATATGCTGTGTTGATCTGTTCATGAGTCGTCCTCCTGCGCGGGTGCGCATCACTTTTCGTGGCCGATGGCCTTGGAAACGGCGGCCGGCGTGTCGTACTCGTCGTCAGGCATGTCGCGCAGGGTCTTGAGGGTGCTGTCGTCTGCGCCGTTGGCCTGCGCGGTCTTCATCAATTCCTGCTTCTTCGCGGGGTAGGTCGCGCCCTTCAGGGCCTTCTGAATGCCGATCGGCGAATGCGTTGCGTGTTCACGCGCGCTGCCGCCCTGTGCGCTGCGCTCGTGCGACTTCGCACCGGCACGTTCAGACGATTTGCCGCCGCTGCCGTGGCTGGCGTGCCCGCCACGCTCCTTGTCGGACGCGCTGCTGCGCTGGCTTGTGGACGTCGATTTCGAGTGCGACGCGTGCTTGCTCTTGTCGCGAGTGGGTTTCATGACACCTCCGCTGGTCGGTTGACTGGACCGTCACCCAAGATGGCGCGGCCCGCAACCGTTTTGCAGCAGCGAACATGCCTGCGCAAACCTGCGGCGATGAGGAAAAGAAACGCGCGACAGAAGCGGCGCGCAGGCTACGCGCGCGATGCGGGCTTGGCCCGAGGGCGTGGCATCGGCAACGCTCTGACCTCTCCCAGCGCCCGGTTCACCGCGTTCGGTTTGTCGACCAGATCCTGCAGCGTGTAGCCATCCAGCACCTCAAAGTACGCCCGCAACGCTGCGTGCAGCACGCCGCGCAGGCCGCACACGCGGGTGATGACGCAGTGGTTATCGTCGCCGTGGAAGCACTCGACCATGCGGAAGTCGGGCTCGGTGGCGCGTACCACGTCGCCGAGGTTGATTTCGGCCGCTGGGCGGCCGAGCGTGATGCCCCCCGCGCGCCCGCGCACGGTGTGCAGGAAGCCGTCCTGCCCTAGCTGCTGGACGATCTTGATGAGGTGGTTCTTGGGAATGTCGAAGGCATCCGCAATGCGCTGGATCGTGACGAGTTCGTCCGGGTGCACGGCCACGTAGATCAGCGTGCGCAGGGCGTAGTCGGTGTAGTCGGTCAGTCGCATGGCGGGCGTGCGGCGTTGCCGCAGGTAAAAACATTCATAAGAGGAACATCTTATCGGGAAGTTGCCCACAAGATGCGCCGGTTTGCCGCAGGTCAATTTGTTGCATCACAAATATACGTTTAATAGAATCCAATGCAAGCGGTTGCCTGAGCCCCAGGCTATCCAGAACAAAGCGTGACGGCGCCCCCCGTCTTATTTGTTGCATATTTCACGCATATTTGGAGTCCAGCATGCTGTCCGACAAGTCCAAGCCCTATATCGATGCCAGCGTTCCCGTGCTGCGCGAGCATGGCTTGACCATCACCCAGACCTTCTATCGCAACATGTTCGCCAGCCACCCCGAGCTGACCAACGTGTTCAACATGGGCAACCAGGCCAATGGGTCGCAGCAGCAGTCGCTGGCTTCGGCGGTGTTTGCGTACGCTGCCAACCATGGCAACAACGCGGCGCTGGCGCCCGTGGTCAACCGCATCGTGCACAAGCACGCGGCCGTGGGCATCAAGCCGAGCCATTACCCGATCGTCGCGCGCCACCTGCTTGGCGCGATTGCCGAAGTGCTGGGCGACGCCGCCACGCCGGACCTGCTTGCTGCCTGGGACGAAGCCTATTGGCTGCTCGCCGCGGAGCTGATCGCGGCGGAAGCACGCCTGTACCAGCACACCGGCAGCGGTCCCGACCATCGTCAGCCGGTGCGCATTGTCAGCCGCCGTCAGCAGGCCGAAGACGTGGTCTCGCTCACGCTCGAAGCCGTGGGCGACGCGCCATTGGCCGATTTCCTGCCGGGGCAGTACATCTCGGTGCAAGTGGAGCTGGCGCCGGGCGCACTGCAGCAGCGCCAGTACAGCCTGTCGGACGCACCGAATGGCCGCACGTGGCGCATCTCGGTCAAGCGTGATGCGGGTGACGCTGACCGCCCTGCAGGCACCGTGTCGAGCTGGCTGCACGCCAATGCGCGCGAAGGCGACGTCCTGCTGGTCAGCCAACCGTACGGCGACTTTGTGCCGCAACTGGCAACCGACAACCCGATCGTGCTGATGTCGGCCGGTGTTGGCATCACGCCCATGATCTCGGCGCTCAACACGCTCGCGCAGGAGAACAGCGCGCGCAAGATCGTATTCAGCCACGCTGCCCGTGCTGCCTCGCATGTTGCCCACGCCGATGATCTCGAGCGTGCCGCACAAGCGCTGCCGGCGTTCGAGGCGCATGTGTTCCTGGAGTCCGGCGAGGACGCGGAGTTCGCATCGCGCCCGGCCCAGCCTGGCCGCATGACGGTCGACACGTTCGTGCGCGACCACGGAGCGGAAGCGGACTTCTATCTCTGCGGCCCGCTGCCGTTCATGCAGGCGCAGCGTGCGGCGCTGCTCGCCAGCGGTGTGCCGTCGGAGCGCATCCACCGCGAAGTGTTCGGCCCCGATCTGCTGGACGACATCCTCTGACCTGAACCACGGAAATCACCATGCCCCGCCAAGCCCCGTTGCTCACCATCGGCAAGCCCGACCCGGCAAGCCGCGTGCCTTACACGGGGCGAGCGGTCTTCGCGCTCGGCTTCCGGCCGTTCTACCTGTTGGCCGCGGCGTTTGCCGCGCTGGGGATGGCGTTGTGGGCAGCGTTGCTGCTGGGTGTCCTGCCCTCGGCCCAAGGGCCGGCCACCATGGCGCCACTGTTCTGGCACGCGCACGAGATGGTGTTTGGCTTTGCGGCGGCGGTTGTGGTCGGTTTCCTTTTCACAGCGGGTAAGAACTGGACCGGCCTGCAGACGCCGCAAGGCACGCAGCTCGCGGCGATGGCTGCGCTGTGGCTGGCGGCACGTGTGCTGATGTGGACAGGCCCCGTGCCGCTGGCTGTGGCTGCGGACGTGGCGTTCCTGCCGGCGTGCGGCGTGGCGTTCCTGCGTGTCCTGCGGCGCGCGAAGAGCGCCCGCAACTATGGCCTGGCGATCGCGCTGCTGGTGCTCGGTACCGTCAACGCGGCGTTCCATGCCGCGCTGGCTCTGGACGCGCCGCTGGCCGCACTGCGTTGCCTCGATGCAGCCGCGGGGCTGGTCTGCCTGTTCGTCACGGTCATAGGCGGACGCGTCATCCCAATGTTCACGTCCAACGCCGTTCCTGGCGTGCACGTGCGCCGCGTGGTGTGGGCCGAGCGCGCCATCGTGCCGGCGACGGCGCTCGCCGTTGCCATGCTGGCGACGCCGCTTCAAGGCATTGTTCCAGCCATCGTGTTTGCGGCGGCGGCGGTCGTGCAGGCTGTCCGCTGGGCTGGCTGGGACACGCGCCGCACGCTGCGCACGCCCATCGTCTCCATCCTGCATGTGGCGTATGCCTTCCTGCCCATCGGCTTTGCCATGTTGGCCGCCGCAGCGCTCGGCTGGGGCGACCGTTCGACCGCGCTGCATGCGCTCACGGCGGGAGCCATCGGCGGCGCCATCATCGCCATGATCACGCGCACCGCGCTGGGCCACACCGGTCGGATGTTGCGTACGGGCCGTGCGGAGAATTTCGCCTACGCAGCCGTCGCGCTGGCTGCACTCGTGCGCGTGGCCGGCCCCGCCCTGTTGCCGCGCGAAGTGTGGATCGGCGGGGCGAGCGTGCTGTGGGTGGCGGCGTTTGTGGTTTATCTGTGGCGCTACACGCCGTGGCTGATGGCGCCGCGCGCTGACGGCCGGGAAGGCTGAGCTTCACCCTGCCCTTCCCGCCTCGGGCGGCTTCCGTAGAATGGCGCAGCTCCTTCGCATACTGCGCCCACGATGGATGTCCATTTGACGATCCACGGCCGGCACGACCTTGCCGGCCAACTCTATCGACAACTCCGCACGGCCATCCTCGATGGCCGGCTCGTGCCGGGCGAGCGCCTGCCCTCCACGCGCGACCTGGCGCTGCAGATCGGGGTGTCGCGCAAGACCACGCTCGACGTATTCGAACGCCTCATCGCCGAGGGCTATCTACAGCCGCGTGCCGGCTCGGGCACCTTCGTGGCCGAAGCGACTGAAGGGTTGCGCGCCCGCGCGCCGGTCGCATCGCCTGCGGCGCAACTTGCATCGCCCACGCCGCCCGTACGCACCTTCGACACGCCCTGGAACAACATGCCGGGGGTGCTGCCCCAGCCGCGCCCGAACCTCGTCTACGACTTTGTGGGCGGCGTGACGGAGAAGCGCCTGTTCCCGTTCGACGTGTGGCGCCGTTGTGTTGCGCATGCGCTGCGCCAGCAGGCGCGCGGGCGCGGCGGCTATCACGATCCGGCGGGCGATCAGGCGCTGCGCTTGGCCATCTCGCGCTATCTCGCATTCAGTCGCGCGGTGGTGTGTGCGTGGGCCGATATTGTCGTCACGCAGGGTGCGCAGCAGGCCATCGACCTGATCGCCCGCGTGCTGGTACGCCCAGGCGATACGGTGGCGATCGAAGACCCGGGTTACCCGCCCGCGCGCATTGCGCTGCAGGCGCTGGGCGCCAACGTCGTGCCGGTGCCGGTCGATGCGGAAGGGCTTGTCGTCGATGCGCTGCCGAAGCACGCCAAGCTCGTCTACGTAACGCCGTCGCACCAGTTTCCGCTGGGCATGCCGATGAGCCTGGCGCGCCGCGCACAACTGCTCGACTGGGCGCAGCGCCATGACGCGCTGATCATCGAAGACGATTACGACAGCGAGTTCCGCTTCGACGGCCGCCCGATGGAATCGCTCAAGAGCCTGGACGCAGCCGGTTGCGTCGCTTACGTGGGCACGTTCTCGAAGACGATCTTCCCAGAGCTGCGCATCGGCTACGTGGTACCGCCGGCCTCGCTGGTCGCGCCGCTGCGGCACGCCAAGCAGGTGGCCGACTGGCACAGTGAATCGCTCATGCAGGCGGCGCTGGCCAAGTTCATGCTTGACGGCGATTTCGCCAAGTACCTGCGGCGTATGCACAAGGAGTACGCGGCGCGCCGGAATGCGCTACTGCGGCATCTGCGTGGCCCGCTGGCGCAGTGGCTGGCGCCCGTGCCGTCGGCGGCGGGCATCCACATGGCAGCGCAGGTGCGCGCACCGTTGCCCGAAGCCGATCTGGTGAAGCTGGCGGAGGGCGTGGGCGTCGGGCTCTACGGCACGGCCAGAATGCACGTGGCAAGGCCGCCGCAGCCCGGGTTGCTGATCGGCTACGGCCACGTGAACGTTGCCGAGATCGACGCGGGCCTCGGCAAGCTGGCGGAAGTGCTGGCCAAAGTGGCTACCTGATATTCGAGTGGATTGGCAATTTCAAGGTGCCACTGCGGCGCCTAGACTGGCTCCAGTTCTCAAGCACAGGAGCCATCTGATGGAACCCCGCCTCGACTTCTATCAAAGCAACCCCGCCGCCATCCAGGCGGTCATGGGCCTCGAAAAAGCGCTGGGCAAAAGCACGCTGGAAAAACCGCTGACTGAACTCGTGCGCCTGCGTGCCTCGCAAATCAACGGCTGCGCCTCTTGCGTCGACCTGCACACCGCCGATGCCCGCAAGGGCGGTGAAGACAACCGTCGCCTGGCTACCGTGTCGGTCTGGCATGAAACGCCATTCTTCACCGATCGCGAACGCGCCGCGCTGGCGTGGACGGAAGCCGTCACCCTCGTCGCAGAAACTCGCGTGCCCGATGACGTCTGGCAGGCCGTGCGCGCGCAGTTCTCCGATGCCGAGCTGGTCGACCTCACGCTGCTGGTGAGCACCATCAACACGTGGAACCGCCTGGCCATCAGCTTTCGCAAGCTGCCCGCCTGAGCGCCGCATATACTGCCTCGCACGGCGCGCGCCGCACACGGAGGCCACATGCTGCACAACGTCCGCACCCTAAGCGTGAATGTCGAGCGTCACTTTGATGACGTGGCCATGTTTCTGGCCGAGCCGCTGAACTTTCCGATCTGGGCGACCGGCCTGTCGGAAGGGCTCGCGCCCGGTACGCAGGGTTCGGGCGCGGCCCCCGACGAATGGATTGCCAAGGCCGCCCCCAACAGCGACGAAGGCAGCGTCTTCATCCGCTTCAGCCCGCCCAACACATTTGGCATTGCCGACCACTGGGTCCGCCTGCCGGACGGGTCAATCGTGTACGTGCCGCTACGGGTGGTGCGCAACGGCGCCGGCACCACCGTCTCGCTTACGCTGTTTCAGCAACCGAGCATGGACGACGCGCAGTTCGACGCCGATGCCGAATGGGTGCAGCGTGACCTGGTGAAGCTGAAGATGGTGCTGGAAGCCGAGTAAGCAGAATAAGCACTCAGGCCTTTTCCGCCCGCGGAGCTTGCGGCACCGTTTGCGGACCCGACGCGCCTGCGGATGCGGCTGCTGCAGCCAGTGACGGATCGCCCTGCGCATCCGATCCCTTCACCTGGCTCACCCAGAACACGCAGAACAGCCCTGCTGCCACGGCCAGCCAGCCGTTGAGGCCATAGCCTTCGATGCGGCCGCCGGTACCGGCGGACAGCAGCAGCCCGCCCACCCACGCGCCCACGCCGGTCCCTACCGACATCACCGCGCTGTTGGCCGACAGGAACGCGCCGCGCACCTGCGGGGCGGGCACTGTCGTCATCAACGCCTGCATCGGGACCATGCGGCTGGAGAGGATCACCATGAAGAACGGGAAGAACAGCAACATGCCGATGTAGGGCCAGTCAGGCAGATGCGTCATCACCAGCACCGGGATGAACGCCAGCAGTGTTGCGCCAACGAACATGCGGCGGCGGCCGTAGCGATCAGCCAGCTTGCCCACGGCGCGCGAACTGAAGAACGACGCCGCGCCGCCAGCCACATACAACCACGACAGGTTCTCGGGCGACACACCGTGGTTGGCCACCAGCACCGGAGAGATGAAGGGAATCACCATCATGTGCGAGCCCATCATCACGAAGGTCAGCACGAAGGCCCGCAGGTGGCGCGGGTTGGTGAGCAACTGCCACAGGCCGGAGAGAATCTCGCCCAGCGTCTGGCGGCGCTTGCCTGCCAGATGTTCGGCCAGCGGCGGAATGGTCTGCCGCGCGCCCAGCCAGATCAGCACCGTGAGCGCCGTCAGCAGGAAGAACGGTGCCGACCAGCCGAAGTGCGCGCCAATGGCAATGCCGACTGGCACGCCCGCCATGGCCGCGAGTGCGAACGACGACATCACCACGCCGGTGGCCGCGCCGCGCCGTGCGGGCGGCACCACGTCTGACAGCACGGCCATGATGATCGACCCGAGCACGCCGCCGGTGACGCCCGCAAACGCGCGGGCAAACAGCAGCATGCCGTAGCTGCCCGACAGCGCGCAGGCCAGGTTGGCCAGTGTGAAGAGGCCGTAGACGGTCAGCAGCAAGCGTCGCCGGTCAAAGCGGTCGACATAGGTGGCGGCCAGCAGGCCGGAAGCACCCGAGCACAGCGAATACACCGACACCGCCGTGGCGAATGCCGCCGGGCCGATGCCAAACGTATGCATGATCTGCGGACCAAGCGGCATCATCACCATGAAATCCATGATGACGGTGAACTGCGTGAGCGCGAGCAGCCAGAGCAACCGGCGCTCGCGCGAGGAATCAAGTAAGGGCATGAGGGCGAGCGAAGAAGAGGAGTAAGCGGCGCGCGCAGACTGGGGCCGGAGTCGGCTGGCTGGCACGCCGTGTTGTGTCGCAAAACATATCTTAAGATAGTTGTCGCGACACAAGAAGTCAAACTTTATTCAAGCGGGATTCTGCGCCTCGTCACGGTTTCAAGGCGTGCAATGGACTATTTCGCCCGGAGCATCCAAAGCACGTCGAGCACGTGCTGTGTCGATCGCGCTACGTCACCGGCGCGGTGCGCAATGCCAAGTTCACGCCACAACGCAGGTCGCAGCGGGCGCATGGTGATGCGCGCATCCGATGGTGCGGCGGACGCCTCATGCGGCAGCAGCGTTGCGCCGTAGCCGGCCGCGACCAGGCTCTTGATGGCGTCGTTGTAGTTGAGCTGGATACGCGGCACGGGGTGATGACCGTCAGCGGCGAACCACTCCGTTGTCTGGCGCGAGAGTCGAGTGGTCGCGTCGTTCAAGACCAGCGGCTGCGCAGACAGCCACGCGGGCGTGATGCGCGCCGGGCTCGTCCAGTGCGCAGGCAGGAACGCCATCACCGGATCGCGCCGCCATGGCTTGATGGCAAGCCCCGCCACTTGCGATTGGGGCAGCGCCACGAGGCCAATGTCGAGCGCGCCATCGGCCAGACCCGCCAGCGTTTCCTGTGACGTGAGCACCGCCACCTGCACGTCGATGCCGGGGTGGTCCTGCCGCAGCACGTCCAGCGCCTGCGGCAGCAGATGCGCGATGGCGCCCGTGGAAGCACCCAGCCGCACGCGCCCGCTCAGGCCCTGCACCTGACGCTGGATGTCGTCCAGCGCCTGCTCGGCATCGGCGAGCAGCTTGCGGGCGCGCTCCACCATCACCTCGCCGATGGCGGTGGGCTGCACCTGCCCGCGCTTGCGCGAGAGAAGTTGCGCGCCTACGCGATCTTCCAGCTCGGCGATATGCAGGCTCACGGTGGGCGCCGCCAGATGCAGCGCCCGCGCGGCGTCGGCAAAAGAGCCGCGGCCGGCCACTTCCACGAGTGTGCGCAGGCGGTCCAGGCTGATCTCTCGCATGATTCAGAAATGCTGAATGTGACGGTTGTGAAATTCAACTTTTCATATTCTAGGTCGCGATCGAAGATGGGGGCTCGCATTCACCACCACCCTCACCCTCTTTTCCATTGGAGCGCCCCGCCATGTCCACGCCCCTCGTCTTCATTGATGGCGATCAAGGCACCACCGGCCTGCAGATTCACGAGCGCCTGCGCGGCCGTGTGGAGCGGCAAGACCTGAAGCTGCTGACGCTTCCCGCCGACGCGCGCAAAGACGCGCAACACCGCGCCGAGGCCATCAACGCCTGCGATATCGCCATCCTGTGTCTGCCTGATGCGGCCGCGCGCGAGGCGGTCGCGGCCATCGTCAACCCGGCCGTGCGCGTGATCGACGCCAGCTCCGCGCATCGCACCACGCCCGGCTGGGTGTACGGCTTTCCGGAGATGAGCGAAGGGCAAGCCCGACGTGTTGCCGCAGCGTCGCGCGTGACCAACCCGGGCTGCTACCCGACCGGCGCGATCGGGCTGCTGCGCCCGCTCGTGCAGGCGGGCCTTGTGCCGGCGGATTATCCGATCAGCATTCATGCCGTGTCCGGCTATTCGGGCGGCGGCCGCGCTGCAGTCGAAACCTACGAGGGCCCGGAGGCAGCAAACGCCCTGCCGTTCCAGGTGTATGGGCTGGGTTTGGCGCACAAGCACACGCCGGAAATCCAACTGCACGCGGGGCTCACGCAGCGGCCGATGTTTGTGCCGGCCTACGGCGCGTATCGCCAGGGCATCGTGCTGACGGTGCCGCTGGAGCTGCGTCTGCTCAACGCCGGCGTGGATGCGGCTGCGCTGCACGCATGTCTGGCTGACCACTACGCCGGGGCGCAGCATGTGGAGGTGATGCCGCTGCAGGTGCCGTCCGCCGTGCCGCATCTCGACCCGCAGGCGCTCAACGGCACAAACGACATGCGCCTAGCCGTGTTCGCCAACGACCACGGTCAGGTCTTGCTCACGGCGGTATTCGACAACCTCGGCAAAGGCGCCTCGGGCGCGGCGGTCCAGAACCTCGATCTGATGCTGGCGCAGTAGTGGCAAATCGAATCGAAGTCATCGCAACATTTAATTGGTCGATTGTGGGCGGCTTCGCTATCGTCAACGCCGCCCGTGTACGAACTGCCCGATGCTATTCGCGCCCGGGGCCGGACCAACCCATTGCCTGAATGCAACATGTCTAAAACCACGTATTACGCGCCGCATGGCGGCCATCCGCCGCAGACGGATCTGCTGACCGATCGCGCGATGTTCACCGAGGCGTACGCAGTGATCCCCAAGGGGGTGATGCGCGACATCGTCACGAGCTGGCTGCCGTTCTGGACCCACACGCGCCTGTGGGTGATCGCCCGCCCGCTGTCGGGTTTTGCCGAGACCTTCTCGCAGTACATCGTTGAAGTGAACCCGGGCGGCGGCAGCGACAAGCCCGAGCAGGACAAGAACGCCGAAGCCGTGCTGTTCGTCGTTGAAGGCGAAGCCGAGCTGACGCTGCAGGGCAAGAAGCACACGCTCACGCCGGGCGGCTACGCGTTCATTCCGCCGGGCGCCGACTGGACGCTGCACAACGTCAGCGACGCCGCGGTGCGCTTCCACTGGATTCGCAAGCACTACCAGGTCGTCGATGGCATTCCCCTGCCGGAAGCCTTCGTGACCAACGAGCAGGACGTCGAGCCGATCCCGATGCCGGGCACCAACGGCGCCTGGGTGACGACGCGCTTTGTCGACATGAGCGACATGCGCCACGACATGCACGTCAACATCGTGACGTTCGAGCCGGGCGGCGTGATTCCGTTTGCCGAAACCCACGTGATGGAACACGGCCTGTACGTGCTCGAAGGCAAGGCGGTTTATCGCCTCAATCAGGACTGGGTCGAGGTGGAAGCGGGCGACTTCATGTGGCTGCGCGCGTTCTGCCCGCAGGCCTGCTATTCGGGTGGCCCTGGCCGCTTCCGTTACCTGCTGTACAAGGATGTGAACCGCCATATGAACCTGACCCTGAACCCGTCGCGTTAAGCGCCGCAGGTGTCAAAAAAAGAGCCCGCCGGTGGTTTGCCGTCGGGCTTTTTTCATGGCCGTTGATTTTCGTTTCTGCGATTGCGCCTACTTGCGCGTGGCTACGATGAACAGCCGGGGGAACGGCAGCAGCACCGTGCCATCATCGAGAGCCGGATAGGCCTGGGCAATCATGTCGCGATAGCGGGCGAGGAACGCGGGTCGCTCGTCCTCGCTCAGCGCTGCGAGGAATGGCCGCAGCGCGCTGCCCTTGAACCATTCGACCACCGCATCGGCGCCGCCTTGCAGAGGATGCATGTACGTGGTGCGCCACACGTCGACGCGCGAGCACAGCGGCGCCAGCAGTGCGTAATAGCGGCGCGCATCGAAGCGCTCTGTGCGCTCCACACCCTTGAGCTTGCCGGCCCATGGCCCCGCAGCGGCCACTTCGCGCATGAGGCGGTGTGCAGGTTCGTCGAGGTTGTCCGGCATCTGCACGGCCAGGTGGCCCCCCGCCGCAAGCTTGCCAACGAGTTTCGGAAACAGCGTGTCGTGCGCCGGCAGCCATTGCAGCACCGCATTGGCGAGGATCAGGTCATACGCGCCGGGCTCATCCCACGCAGCAATGTCGGCCACATCGAAGCGCACCTCGGGCAGGCGCTTGCGTGCGGCTTGGATCATGTCGGCCGAGGCGTCGATGCCGCGAACGGCTGCGGCGGGCGCGCGCGCCATCAGTGCTTCCGTTGAATTGCCTGGCCCGCAGCCGATATCGATGGCGATATGGACGGGCGTGGGCGGCACCGCGGCAAGCAGGTCCCGGACCGGCCGCGTGCGCTCATCCTCGAATTGCACATACTGCTTTGCGTACCAATCGTGTGGGGTCGTCACGATGCGCTCCTTGTTGTGGTTTGCGGGATGCGCAAAGTGTCCGGTTTTCCAATCGATCAGTAAAATGAATTCAATTTACAGATTGATTCATAACGTTGATGAAAATCGATACGCTCGGCGTGCAGGCATTTGTGGCGATTGCAGAGAGCGGCAGCTTTACGCGAGCCGCCGACACGCTGCACGTGACGCAGACCGCCATCACGCAGCGCCTGCGCAAGCTGGAGGCGTTTCTTGGTGTCGCGCTGGTGGAGCGCACCACGCGCCGGACCGAGCTGACGGAAATCGGTGAGCGCTTTCTGCCGCAGGCGCGCCGGCTGCTCAATGAGTTGTCCGATGCGCTCACGGAGATTCGCGAGACCGGCCTGAGCCAGCGCGGCGACATCACCATCGCCTGCGTGCCGACGGTGGGCGTGCAGTATCTGCCGCGCATCCTGCGCGCGTTCTCGGAGCACCGGCCGCATGATCGCGTGAAGATTCTCGATCACGCCTCGGCCTCCGTGCTGCAAGCCGTGCTGCGTCGTGAAGCCGAGTTCGGCATCAGCATCGCGGGCGACCAGCATCCGGAGCTCGTGAGCGTGCCGCTGACGAGCGATCCGTACGTCCTCGTCTGCCGCGACGATCACCCGCTCGCCAAGCGGCGGCGCATCCGATGGCAAGCCTTGCAGCCCCACCCGCTCATCTTTGCCGGCGAGGTGAGCGGCAACCGCAGCCTGCTCGACGGCGCACTGAAGGCGAGCGGCGTGACGCTGCATTCGTTCTACGAAGTGCAGCGCAGTTCAACGGCGCTCGGCTTGGTGGCTGAAGGGCTCGGCGTGGCGGTGGTGCCGCGGCTGGCGATTCAAAAGAACGCGTACCCGATGATTCGTACGGTGGAGCTGGCGGAGCCTGAAGTGTCGCGCACGCTGGTGCTCGTCACGCGCAAGGCTGCGCACCTGTCGCCCGCAGCGCGTGCGTTGTACGACCGGATCGTCGACGGGGCAACATCAGCGAGGTGATGCTCGCGTGGAGGGCCGTGCTTACACGGTCCCTCTCACGCCATACCGGCCCGTCACGCGCGAGCGCCGTCCGTGCTGCCCGGGTAGCTCGTATCGCCGCGCCATGCCAGCACGTCATGCGCGCTGGCTTGACGATCCGCGCCTTGCGCATACGGGTCGAAACGATCGTACTTCCACGACAGATAGCCGTAGGTATCGGCCTGCCGATCTGCACCTTGCGTGAACGGGTCCGTCTTGTCGACGGCGCCTTGCGTGTACGGATCGTACTTGGCCTGCGCGGCCGAAGCCGGTTGGGCGATGAACAGCGCGGCAGAAGCGGAAAGCGTGGCAAGCAAGGCCAGGGCAATGCGGTGGATGTGCATGATGAACTCCTCGAGCGGTTAACGTGCCGCCGGAGGCGGCATCCCATCGGATCGCTGGCGGAGCGTGGCCGCCCGGATCCCACAGGTTGGTCGCGGTGCGCATGCAAACCTGACACTGCATCGACGAAAAACATGCCGCACCAGCCTGTACCTGCAGATACGCAGGCCATGCGGCAGTGGATGCAGCGGTGTAGAAAAAAGCGTGGACGCTGCTACGGCAGCTGCATCAGCCCGTGCACGCCTTGCCACCCCACGTACAGCCCCACCAGGGCAATCAGCACGCCTGACAGGTACGGCGCCTTGCGCGCAAATTCACCAAAGCCGCCCCAGCGGCGAGAGACGTGCTTCACGCTCAGCGCAGCCAGCGCGCCCGAGGCCACCAGCGTGAGGGCCAGCCCGATGCTGAAGCACAGCACCAGCGCCGCGCCCAGGGTGATCTTCTTGAGTTGCAGGCACAACAACAGCACGGTGATCGACGCCGGACACGGAATCAGCCCGCCCGTGAGCCCGAACACGATGATCTGGCCCGTGGTCACTTCACGGTTGGCAAAGCGGCGGCGGATGTCGTTGGCGTGCGCGCGTTCGTGGGCGTCCTGGTATTCGGCAGACGACACATCGAGCCCGCCATGGCTGTGATCATGGTCGTGGTCATGCTCGGTGAACGTGACGTCGTAGTCATGCCGATGGTGTTCGTGCCCGAGCGACAGGCGCGCCACAAAGGCGTGCGGCTCGGGAATGGATTGCTCCGATTCCAGAAAGCCGTCGCGCTGGACGAAGTGGAAAGTCTGCCGACTGCCGTCGGGGCGCTCGGTCACGATCTGCACCTGCTCGGCCGACCATGCGGTGCCGCGCGTGCCTTCCCGCGTTAGCCGGAAGCGCGGAGGTACGCCATCTTCGAAGATGGCCAGTTGCACGATGCCGTGGCCGGTGTCGATGCGCTGGACATCGTCATGGCCGTGAGCGTGATCATGGTGATGATGGTCGTGGTGGTGATCGTGCGCCGCGTGCGTGCTGCGCCAGGTGCGCCACATCATCCACGCGGCCACGGCCACGATCAGCACGGCTGACACCATCTGAAAATACGGCTCGGTGGTTTCTGCGTTCCAGTTGCGGCCGAAGTACAGGCCCGCCATGGCCACCGCCCACACCACCGCCGTGTGCGACACCGTGGCCGACAGCCCCAGCAACACCGCCTGCGTGAGCGTGCCGCGGATGGCGACGATGAACGCCGCCATCATCGTCTTGGAATGCCCAGGCTCCAGGCCATGAAGCGCACCCAGCAGGATCGCACTGGGAACGAACAGCCAGGCATTGCCTTGCTGCAGCAGGGTGGTGAACGCGGTCATGGATGGCAGTCGGTAAATTCGGGTAGGCGAAATATACTCCCCCCTAGTATAGTGATGCTACCCTCCCGCGTCATTCACACCACCTCGATAGCCGATCCATGGCCCATACCATCCGCGACAAATCCAAGCTGCTGGCGCGCGTACGGCGTATCCAGGGGCAAGCCGCCGCGTTGGAAAAACAACTCGCCGAAGAGGGCGATTGCACGGCCATCCTGCAGCAGATTGCGGCCATTCGCGGCGCCGTCAACGGGTTAATGGCGGCGGTCATCGAGGGCCACCTGACGGATCACGTGGTGAAGGAGCCCGCCGAGGCCCAACGCCAAGAAGATCTCGACGCGGTGATGCAAGTGATCAAGTCGTACCTGAAGTAGCGCGCCGCCCTTGCGCCATGCGTGCGATGCCGATACGCTGCTCGAACGCCTTCGCCGACTCTTTGATTCTCTGAATCTTCGTCTTCATGCCTCGACTTCACGCCATCCTCCTCGCCGCCGGCCATCGCGCCCGCGTGGATGACGTGTGCGTGCAGCCCGGGCCCTTCCCTCCTCCTGTCGTGTCTTGGGGCTACGACGCGATCGGCGCACAGCCGCCGCCGCCTCCGCCCGCGCTCGGCTGATTTCCAGCCGCTTCGTTTCCGGTTGACCTCAAAGAGGCTCGGGCACACGCCCGAGGCAGGCGCTTGCCTGCGCGCCGGAACCCGACATCTCTTTTCGACAGGTGAGTGGTATGCGTTCCATGCAAGCCGCGCTGGCAGGGTCCGGCGCGACGGTTCTATTCGTGCTGCTGTGGAGCAGTGGCGCAATCTTTGCGGAGATCGGGGTGCAGCATGTCCCGGCGTTCGCGTTTCTGGTTGGGCGCTTTGCGCTCGCGTCTTTGGTGCTGGCGGGCCTAGGCCTGCGGCGCGGGCAGTGGTGGCCGGCGCCGGGTTCACGGCTGAAGGTGGCCAGCACCGGTGCATTGCTGACCGGCGGCTATTCAATCTGCTATCTGCTCGCGCTGGACCGCGGCCTCACGCCCGGGCTGCTGGCCACGGTGCTTGGCGTGCAGCCGCTGCTGACGCTTCTGGTAACTGAACGTACCTGGTCCGCACCGCGCATGGCCGGCCTCGTGCTTGCGCTGGGCGGCCTTTCGCTGGTGGTCGGCGGGGCCGATGCGCACCAGGTGCCGATGGCTGGTCTCGGCTATGCGCTGGCCGCGCTCCTCAGCATGACGGTGGGCGCCATCTGCCAGAAGCGGCTGAACCAGTCGCCCATCGCTACGCTGCCGCTGCAGAACGCAGTGAGCCTCGTGCTGTGTGTGGGGTTTTCCATCGCGCAGCCCGTGCAATCACTGGCATTCACGCCGAACCTGCCGGGCCTCGCCGCTTTGTTGTGGATGGGCGTGGTGATGTCGGTGGGGGCGCAGTTGCTGTTCTACCGG